>ERZ1673739.1750-NODE-1750-length-21487-cov-119.404862_pt1 | contig 21487 bp, 28 predicted proteins | sample MGYA00580210_ERZ1673739 | MGnify/ENA primary metagenome ERZ1673739 (study PRJEB41218, sample SAMN15661749) | gut metagenome | host: Homo sapiens | place: Canada: London | collected 2015-08-20/2019-03-30 | study: EMG produced TPA metagenomics assembly of...
ATACACTATATCTCAACAATAACAAATACCAAAACATTACATTTGGAAGGCACAAACTATGTTTTCTATTTTAAGGTAAAGAATGAAGATGTGGCAAAGGGTTATTGTATGGGAAGTAGTATTGGTGCGAAAATGTTGCTTAAAATTGTATTTAAGCCATATCCTGTGATGAAAGAAACTGTGTCTAATTTAGATACGAAAGAATTTTATAAAGATCCTATTTCGTTAATAAGGACTTTTGATAGTCTGTTGAAATAGAATATCTGTTTTAAGTATTCTAACTGTGTATAATTGTCATAAGGCAAAGTGATTTTTCCTTATGACAATTATTTTCATCCTTGAAAAGAAATATACTATAAGAGTTCATATCTCTACATGTTAAATTATTAATTGCTGATAACTATGAGACTGAAGCCAAAACTCCTCAATGCAATAATATTAGGATTGACAATGTTCCTTTCAAAGCAAACCACTTGTGCTGCTTGCAACCCATCAATGGCCATTCAGCAAAAGAAAGTGGCAACTGTTGGCAAAAAGAGGGTTGCCATTAGCAAAAAGAGAGTTGTCAAGAGCAAGAAGAGAACCTATCGCAAGGCTTCGGCGCGTAAATATTCGCATAGGGAACTGAACGCCATTATGCGGATACTTGAGCGGAAGTTCCTGTCGGAAGACAAGACCCCGGCCTTGCGAAATGTTGTTGGATTTGGAATGGGATCCAACTCCATTGATGTTGCGCTCCGTTGGAACACGAAGGAGAAGCAGCAGGAGTTTCGTAGGCAGATTTACAACTCGCCCGCCATCAGGTTTGAGGGCAAGTTGGACCCTATCATCGACAACAGGGAAGGCGTGAGCACCTACCAAGGCATCTCCCTCAAGGCGGAGAAGCCTTCCTATCCATTGGGCACCACGGAGATCAGATTCACGATTACCAACCATAGTGGCGAAGAATTTGTGTATGGCGATGCCTATAGCATCACGGCCCAAGGAGCGGATGGCAATTGGTTTGTTGTGCCCACCGATTGCTTGTTCACGGCCATCGGTCATGTTTTAAACGATGGTCAAAGCGGCACCATCACGGCTCATCTTTTTCCCGATATTCTGCCAAACAATCCTGGCGTCTATCGCTTCTTCTACGAAGAAAACATAGATGGCAATAAGGTGCTGCTTATGGCAACCTTTGAGTTGAAGTAAATAAAAAGAATTGTTGCTTATGAAAATACTCTTCAGTTTATTGGCATTTTGTTTATTTGCCTCATGCGTCCATTCCCAAGAGGCGGTGGACACGGTAAGTGTGCGTGTACAATACATAGTAAAATATAATGAACGTAATATGAAACTAAGAGATAAAGATACAAAGAAATATTTGCTCACAGTATTTGTGGCTACATTTGTTGCCTATATTATTCCTGCAGTGGTCTTGTACTTGGGATATTTTATGGGCATTATGCTTACGATTTGTATTTCCTTGTTTAACTTGAGTATGGCTTTGCTTGCTTGGCTTTGGGCAAAATCTGTTAGAAAGGAATTTTTGCTGAAAAGACAAATAATATTGAATAGTCTTGTGACGTTGCTTTTGATAGGCATTATTTCCTTAGTTGTAACCAATGGGGCAGCCTTATCTTTGAGTCTCATGGTGTTTGTTTGGTTGGGGATAGTCAATCTCCTGCCAATTTGTATCCAGTATGCCATTTATTCTTTTATTTCAAAAAGAACCAATTCAAAGAAAGAGAGGCCTATATGAAGTATATAGAATTGTTTTGGAATAGGCTATATTATTGCATTTTTAACTGCGATAAGAAAACGCAAACTCTTTTAAACAGATTTTTTGAATGTTTGTTTTACTATTTGAAGTTTTACAGAAATCGTAAAGGGAACAACACAAGAATACCTTATAACGGAACTGTAGGAATATGTGTATCGGATTATATCATGATTGGATTTACTTGTCTGTTGATATGGACTTTGTTCAATCTCGCATCCATATTATTTCCATGTGTTTCTTTACTGCCTTTAGGCAAGACTGCGTTTATCCTTGTCTCAGTAGTACCTTGCCTCTTTATAAATTACTTTTTCTTATGGAGAAAGGATAAATATCTTAGGTACTGGGAGATGTTTGCTAAAGATACGCCAGGAATCAGACGAGTATGGTATTGCATAACTTGCGTATGTTTGCTCCTCGTCTGGCCTATATTTATATTTAGCATGATAATAATGTCTAACTAAGAAGAATCAAATAATGGAATATTTACGTCTTTGGGGAATCCTTTCTTTTATAACAGGTATAGCCTTATTGTTCCACACAATAAGAAAGCGAAAATCAATAGGTCTCATTTTGTATGTTACTTATTTGATTTTTGCCATCACTTGTGTCTGCTTAGGAATTTACTGCATTATCCGTAACCAATACGACGAGTTGTGCGCCATCATTTTCGGCATAGCATTCACAGTCTTTACTTATAAGAGCAAAGACGAGTTTCCTCCAAGTTTTACCATTAGCTATATCAATTATCTTCAAGGATACGTTGCTGGCTTAGGCTCAATACTTTATGGCTTGGCCAAAATTTTTTTGGAGTAAGGAAGATTAAAATCTTAGCCAAATGTTATTTGCCATAAGTCTTTAGACTGACGGCAAATAACAATTTCAATTATAAAATGAGAAATATGAGAATAGACAAACAGATAACAATTTGCAAATTGGGAACAGAGATGAAAATCTATCCCGAATCTAAAAATGAAATAGGTTTGTGGATAGCACATCCTCCATGTTTCGTTATTTCTGCAAATGACCTTTACGGTGTTGAGAATATTGTAAAAAATGCGATAAGATATAGCAATTCTGGAGAATTTGCAAATGAAGATTCTGCAAAATTAGTTTTAAGGGAGTTTCGTCTTAAAAGTTGGAACGTATTGTATAAAACTTATAAAATAATTAGTTTTTCTCTTACGTCAGAACAAATTATTATTACACCATATATTTATACAAGAAGGGGAGGATTCCCAGACAACAAGGAAAAATTAATTTTTGATAAAAGTGATTATAGTTTTGCTATAAGAGAACTTTTAAAATATTGATTGTAAATAAGGCTGTGCTTGGTTATAAGTGTTATAGCTAAACACAGCTTATTTTGTACTTTTACACTCCCCATTTATCCTTTCTTATTCTGAGTATAGTTCATTCTATCCTCTTTTTTAGGTTCGTTACCATACGAGTCTATCAGAATAAGACTGTTGAAATCTCTCACCTTACAGAATATATTGTCATCACTTGAAGGATGTACAAGTATCAATATGTTACCGTCAAGTACTTGGAAAGTACCTCTTGACTTATCCCGCTCGTTCTGCTTTTCTTTGAATGTCTGTGTCAACAAATAGGTACCATCAGCATTTAACGTGAGAGTTGTCTCAACATCAGACGAATACCCCGCAATATGTTCCAACAACAGAATCCAAGCTGATTCTATTTTCTAAAATTGCCGTATATTCTTCAATTTTGATAGAATCAATATCTGCATCATTTTGTCCTGTGCCGCATAATATATAAGATGTAATAAATGCGATAACCAATACTGCTATAATTGCCTTTTTCTTCTTCATAACCACCATAAAAGAAAAAGTGTCCGCAATGTCAAACGAGTGGCATCACGGACACAGATGAATAGTTGAGAGTTTGATGAAAGTAAGTATCCTGAAACATTGTTGATGCACGGAGAAGCCCTTGCGCTATCGAATACGATGCGAATGCCGTTGGTCTTAATCTTGTCGAAACGAAGGATGCGCTTGTACCAGATGGTCGTTGTCTATTATTTCAGGTTAATTTTCTTTTTAATTTCATTCGCCTCTTTAAATAGGCTATTAGCAATGCTATCTTTAATTGCTGCCATCTGTATCATTTCGTTATGGTAGCGAATTGAGTCCTCGTAAATATTTACACGAGTTCTCACTTTCTCAATAACTTCTTTATTTGGGCATACAGAAAAATTCTTTTCGATGTATCGAACATTGGGATCGTCAGATGGAAGAACCATCTTCAATACCCGATATTTCAAGTCAGCCACCTCCCAGTCTTGGTGTTCTCGCCATTGGGTGAGATTGCCCCAAATGGAGATAACAAGAGATAGAGCCAAGCCACCAATGAAAAGAAGAACACACTTTGAAGTTGGCTCGAAGCGATGGGTAACAATCTTCTTCTGAGGTGCATTGCTTATGTTGTCAAGTCGCTCTTGCAGGTCTTTTGATGCAGCATCTTGCTCTTGCTTCAGCTGTTTAACCGTATCAAACAAGAGCTTGCTTCGCTGTTCTCTGTTACTTGCTTCTTTCTTGGTAAGGTCGGTAAAGATACAGATAGCCTCTCTTAATCTTGCCAATTTGTCAATAGACTCCCCTTCTTTTACAGCTATAGAAAGGATGGCTTTTTCAAGCTTGCATGTATCAACACTTACAGGGACAGGAATGCTTCCAGCCTCTGCATTCTTTGGTGAAGCAGAAAGTTCATCGACTTTCTGCTCCAATCTCTCAACTGTGCCGTAGATGGCTTCCAATAGTTCTTCTTTCATATTTCTTTTGTTGTTTGAATGGTTTGTAACTTGCATCAAAGGCTAAAGCCCTTTCTGCGTTTCTTCTTTTTCTTCTTGGCTGATTCATCCTCTGGGAATGGCTCAAAGGTCTGTGCGTTGGAAGGAGCGAAAAGTCCAATGGAAGAAATACCGTCCCAAGGGTCTTGACTGCTCTCCGATATGGATGGCTCCTGGTTGTTCTTGTGATAGCCTTGCTCATATTGCTGAGCAGATTTGGCTCTTGCTGATAAAAGGTTCTCCGTTCCCTCTAATCTCGCATTCAGCTTGCCAAAGCTATAGTCTCGGCTAATCTGCGTACCCTTGAAACTATATCCGTCCTTACAGAAACGGATGCCTTGAACCTTGGTTCGCTCCTTATCCTTATAGACAAACTCTAAGTGAATACCTCGTTTTGCAAGCTCGCTCTTGAACTTCTGCCAACTATCAGCACCTTTCAAGGCCTCCTTGACGGCATTGTGAACCTTGTATTTGGCACGCTCTGCATTGCGCAATTTGCGAGTGTTAGTCTTGCTCTTGTCCGTTCCGTAAGTCAATCCATACTTGGATTTAAGAGCCTTGGTCACTTGCTCATTACGCCTGTAATCGTGGGCGTCTGATATGAGTTTGCCCTTATTGTTGATGCGGTTATACACGATATGACAATGTGGATTGTCCGTGTTGTGATGCCTTACGATAATGAATTGGGTATCGTTGATACCCATCATTTGCATGTATTCAAGGGCTATCTTAGCCATGAAATCATCCGTCAAACGTGGCTTATCCTCGGGCTTGAAGCTCAAAGCTATGTGTCCCACAGGCTTCTTAATCCTTGGATTTAGCTGCCTCTGTAGCTCGAAACTTTGCGTTATCTCGGCATTCGTGCCGAGTAACACACCATCCGAGGCGATGATTTTCGCCTCGTCCTTGCCTGTAACATAGCGGATGCAACCACCAAATGAGCTGTCCTTCTTTAGCTTGCCTATCATGTGGTATCCTCCTTTCTGCCCATACTGCTTGGCTTCGGTTTATAACTTGCTTGGCGATACTCGCCAAGGATTGCTTTCAATCTTCTCAACAAGTCCACCACATATACATGGGTCTCATGGAAACCTCTCTGATGCGACAGCTTGGCAAGTTGGTTGAGGTTGTTCGCCATACCGATGAGGTTCTTGGCAATGGCAACCGTCTCTGTGTTGTGTCCGCTGACCACCTCGCCGTTCAAGGCAGACTCACGGATGTACTCAGCCAACTTGCGGTTGGCTTTTCTCGCCCTCAGTCTCAAAGCCTCGTAGCTTGGCTTTGAGAACTTCACTGTGACAGACTTCGACAGCTTGCGAACCCTGCCCGTGGGCGGTCTTCTGCCCTTTCTCTTGTCCTGTTCCTGTACGTTTGTCATTCGATACACTGTTTATAGTTGGTACACTCACTTTCTGCGACCGTTGGGAGCAAAAAATCTCCGCCCTCATGGTGGAGCGAGGCGTTTTGGGGTTCCCAAAACATAACCTCGCTCCCTCTCAGAACACGTTAGTTGGAACTACAGCCTTTCAGCTATTCACGTCCAAGGTCGCAGACCTTAATTCTCACAATTTGCGCCAAGCCTCGAAGTCCTCTTCATAAAGGCTTAGGTGGTGGCGCACGATGTTCTCGATGATGCCCGATACGCTCATGCGCCTCCCTCCGAGGATACGGACGACACGATCAAGACGGTCTCGTACATCGGAACTGACGAAGACTGGCTTGCGGTCGTCAATCCTTGGAACTTGGAGGAAGGTCTGCTGATACTCCTCTAATGTCGCCTTGCGCTGCTTGCCACTGATGCGCTTCTGCGGATTCGGTGGCGATTGAGCCTCGTTCGTTGATGTTTCCTCTCTATAGGGAGTTGTTGCAGCAACTTTCTCTACAATTGCTCTCAACTCTGGATTCTCTACATCATCATAGAGAGAATTACAACTACTTGGATTGGCTTTGTTGCCACACGTAGATGGTTTAACAAAATCCAAATACTCTTTTTCCATCAGCTCCTTTTGCCCAGGAGCCAAGACTGCATCTTTTGTTCTTGCCATAGCTTATGCTGTTTTATTTGTTAGTATAGTGGTCACGGTTTGCACCATTGACCGATTGTCGGGTGCAAAGTAAGTGTACTGAGTGCAGCCATGCAACTGATTGGGTGTAACGTGGCAATTTAGTTGTGGCTTGCTTATTTGCATACCGAGATAGCTGTGAGAACTTCAACGTATTTCTCAACTCATCATTGTTCATGTATTCGTTGCAGTCGTGCAAGTTTTTCTTGTTGTTTTTGGCGTTGAAGTCGGCAAACTCCGGCAACATACTGCCACAGAAATTGAAAACGCTTGTTTTTAGATTGCCGTGCCTTATCTTTGCACTCACAAACGTGGAGCACAGCATATGCGTGGAGCTTTGCGACATATAACATAGTATAAACTTAGAAAAAAGAAAAGTATGGGATTCATCGTATTCGAGGAAGAGGCATTCAACTATCTTGATGCCCAGTTGGAGAACTTCGTGAAGCGCATGGACAGAATCCGTGAGCGCAGTGAGGACAAGACCATGAACAAGTGGCTCGACACGCAGGACGTGTGTCAGACGCTCAACATCTGCCCACGGACAGTGCAGACGCTTCGGGACAACGGAACTTTGGCTTATACGCAAATCAGCCACAAGACCTACTACAAGCCGGAGGACGTGATGGCTATCGTAGCAGTAGTGGAGGACAGGAAAAAGGACATGCGCTTTCGCAAGCGCACAGGATAGGCTGTCAATATACAACTGCCACTTTATCCAATGCAGCAAGTAAACCGAGTAACGTAAGTATCAACAATAAAACGAGACAACTATGAGCAATGAAGTAATGACAAGAAACAGCGAGTGGATGAACCACATCGTGAACCACCTCAACCGAATGGTTGACAATTTTGAACGTGCCGTTATGAACTACCGCCCCATGCTTGGCGGTGAGCGCTTCATGACGGACAAGGAGCTTTGCGTCAGGCTGCAACTGAGCCGAAGAACCCTGCAGGACTACCGAAACAACGGTGTCATCCCGTATATCCAGCTTGGCGGAAAGATACTCTACCGCGAGTCCGACATTCAGAAGATTCTGATGGCTAACTATCGTGAGGCGTACAGAATGAAGGGCTTGTAGGAGAAATACATGTCCTTGATGAGTGGTGTGAAATGAACAAGGCGACAACGTATAACTTACCGAGCGTGGTTGTTATAGGTTGTCGCCTCATTTTATTGGCTATACCGAGTTGTTCGTGTTTGCCGGGTATCATTTGTGTTACCTGTATAAATCTAATACCATGCTAAAACACACTGCGGTGGTTCGCCCAAGTGGCTGGAGGCGCAAAGCCTCCAAGGAACGTTGCTTTATGGCAGGTCTATGCCATTGCATTCTCTGTAAAGATACAGACCAGTTTAGTGCGGCTTGTCTGTCTGCCGATGACGGACTGCATGATGAACTCCCGAAAGGCTCTGCTCTCAATGCTGTCAATACGGAAGGCTACCGCAATGACGAGTTCAAGGCTATACACATCATAGCTGATGCGGTCGTTCTTCCTGACATGACGACGCACACCCTGCTCTTTCAGAATGCCGTCCTTGAATACAGCCTTGACAGCCTTGCGCACATAGCAGCCGAACACATTATACATGTCGGCAATCTCCTGCATGGTCATCCATACAGTATCGGTCGGCATGGATACCGTTCCGCTCTCGCTGATAGTTATAACTCCTCTGTTCATTTTTCGTCCTCCTTATTTCTCTTTTGGTCAGTTTCTTTTGTTTCTCTGCGCAGCATCAGCTTGTCCATGTCCTTGGATATCTTGTCATCGGTGATGACGGCATAGACCTGGGTGCTTCGCAGGTTGGAATGCCCCATCATCTTGGCGATGCTTTCCATTGATATGCCCGAAGTAACCATGTTTACTCCGAATGTATGTCTTGCAACGTGTGCGGTAAGGTTCTCATTTATACCCAAAGCCACACCGAGTGAATGAAATTCAAACCACATGGAATCACGTGAAGAAAGAGGGAAAACAGGTTTGCTATCATCCGCTGTATTGTATAGCGACATTATTTGTTCAGCTATCGGATGCAAGGGAATGAACGCTTCGTTGTTGGTCTTTGCTCTTTTCTCACGGATGTATTTTCTACCGTCTGCCGTCATCCCGATATGGTGTGGATACAGGTTACGTAAATCGACATAAGCCAAACCTGTAAGGCTGGAGAAAACAAACATTCTGCGTGCCAACTCCAACGCCTTATCCTCCATAGGAGTCTCCATAATGAGCAGCAAGTCATTTCTGGATATATGTCTACGCTTTGGTGAGCCTTTCTTTTCATATCCGACATCTTCCAATGGATTGAATTTCAGCAGACCTCTGTCAACAGCGATATAAACCAAGCGTTGCAACCAACAAAGATTATGGTTCGTATTGGATGCACTATACCCTTTGCCAATCAAGAACAACTTATAAGATTTGCCAAATTCCTCAGTCAAATCTTCAAATGCAATGTCATTCATTCCTCGTAACCCGATGAACTCTCGCAAGTTGAGCTGCGATGTCTTAGATTGGCGATAAGAAGATGTTGAGTTAATACGGATGGAGCGCAGCCTAAGGCGTTCACGCTCCTCCTCGCCAGTGGCAAGCAATGTCATCGGGATAGTATTTGCATCAACAATAACATTCTTCAGAATCTCGGCGGTAACGATGCCCTTTTCCTTTGTTGCCTGCTCATAGGCTTCGTCAATTCTTTGTCTGAACGCTTGCAGTTGTCCGTTCACTCTTGCATTCTTGGCTTCACCTTTTTTCGTGTCCCATTCTTCGGGAGCACAGTAAAGACCTGTTGCTATGGCTGACACTTTGCCGTCAATCGTGATACGGCAAAATATAGATGTGGTTCCGTCTGCCTTTACTCTGCCACGGTTGATATAATAAAACTGCTTGTATGTACTTCTCATTGTTATGTTCCTTTCTTATTTTGTGATAATATTACAGGACAAACTTGAAGTCCTTGTTAGCTTCGATGAACTTGTCCATATCCTCAAATAGCTTTTTCGGGGTGACACGTGCATAGATTTGCGTGGTCTGAATGTTGTTGTGACCAAGCATTCTGCTGATAGTCTCTATCGGAACACCTTCTTCGAGCGTAACGAGCGATGCGAAACTGTGCCGTCCAACATGATAGACCAAATCCATACTTATGCCAGATAGTACTCGGAGACTTTTCATGTTACCTCTCAGCACTCGAAATTCCTGTGGCGGTAAAAGAGTAGGTCTTGTCGGGTCTTTGTATTTCTCCAACATGGCAAGCGCCTCTGGCAGTAACTTCACACGTGCAAGCATCTTGTTCTTCTTTCTGTGGTATTTCAGCCAAAGGCTGCCCTCCTCATCACGAAAGAGGTTTTCTTCCGTGATGGAAACCGTATCGGCATAAGCCGTGCCTGTATAGCAAGCGAAAAGAAAAAGGTCCCGGGTCAAAGCCAACGATTTTCTTCGCTCTGGTATTTCGAGGTCACGAATTTTCAGGAAGTCCTCACGTGTCAATGCCTTTGGTGGATTCTCTTTCTTTTGAGGTAGCTTGAAGTGCATGAAATGATAACGCTCGGAGTGTCCTGCCTTGAAAGCTATTCGGCAGGTCTTCTTCAAGATGGCGAGATAGTGGCGGACTGTATCAAGTGCAAGACCTCTCTCGTCCAAGCAAAAGTCCATGTACTCACGGATAAACTGCTCGTCAAGCTCACCGAATGCCACATCGTCAGTTCCATAACGCTTCTTGACGAACAATCCCAATGTCAGGCGAGTGTACTGGTAGTTTGGCAGCGTGCCTTTCTTGTAGTCGATGCCGATTCTTGACTCAATGTCCGCAATGATGGCGTCAAGCTGCTTCAACAAGGTCATCTGAGTGTCTGCACTGCATTGAAACAGATCCTTTATCGCCTTTGCGTCAAAATCCGTCTTGCGCTCCACAAGTGACTCGTAGGCTGAGTTTATTGCCAGCAACAGCTTGTCAATCTTGGCGTTCACTTCCACAGCCTCCTTGCTCTTGCCGTCAAGTCTGCTCTCACGTGGATTCCATAACTTTGGCGTACATGACAACTTGCAACCGAACTGCGCCATTGTTCGGTTGAGGGTGATGCGTCCCATGATGGGAGCCTTACCGTTCTTGTCCAATCCGCTCTTTTTGAGGTAGAGCAGCACCTTGAATTTTTCAACTTTCATCTGCTTACTTTTTTAGTTTGCAAAAATAATCAATCAGTAAGCATTCTCTGTCATTGAAAGTTGTGCAGAACAGTGCAACAAACACTGGTGACAAACTATTTGTTTTTCACCTCGTTAGCAGTGTTGGTTTCGGTAACTGACCGCTAACGGTTTGGTAACTGAAATAACTCAATATCCTGCTCGGCTTTGCTTTGTAGCCAATTGGCAGAATTATGAAATATTGCTCATTCTCAACCACTTGCAGTTCATTCCTCTCATATTCACTTTCCGTTGCTTTTGCTTAAATTGTGCACATGCTTCGCCATTCGTTTGCCACCCACCTGCTGGAGCAAGGAACAGACCTGAGAACCATACAGGAACTGCTGGGGCATAATGACATCAAGACTACATCAATCTATCTTCATGTGACGAGCGCACACAAGTCAAGCATACCCAATCCGCTTGATTCACTGGATGATTCATAGGGTGCAGCTATTAGAGATCAGGAAACACACCTGCCGGGTGTCGGTTATCGAAATATCCTACACCTAAAGGTGCATTTATAAACAAATTACTAACAATAGTGCGATGAATAAAACCGTCCAATCCATATTATCATTGACAGCTTTCAGTGCTTTACTGATAGTCATAACATTATTTTGTGGTGGCTTAGGTTTTGGTCGTTTGTTCGAGATATATGGCATTATGGAATATTGTTTTTTAGGTTTACTTCTAATTATAGATGTATTGCTAATCTACAAGGTCTATAAACTATATGCAATGCAACCTAAAGCGATAGTGTTATTGTTGGGCTTGGAATGTTGCTCTATTCTTTTGTGGATTGCCTTTATCTGTATAGACCAAAGTTTATTAGATTGGCAAATTACAAACTTCATATTGCAAGCTGTCAATTTAGACGGCTTCGAGGGGGATGAACGAGGATTGAATATGCTCGCAGTCTTATGCGGCATTGTTTATCCTCTTATTGGGATTGGGTGTTTATTCACCGGATTGGGATTTATAAATAAGTTAGTAACAACGAAAGATAGCATCTGACGATGCTCCTTTCTAACCATTATCAGTAATTTAATAGTATGAGATTATGAAAATATATAAAATCGGACAAGACTTTGATAATTATAAGTTCTTCGTATTCAAGGAAAATGATGAATTGAATAAAGGTATATGGGATTTTAGAGGTCAATCACTCATTAGTGGATGGAAAGGTCTTAACTTAGAATTATTTAGAGATAAAAGTAAAAAGAAAGACAAGCGAAGTGAAGACTTTGATGCTTCTTGTTTTTTTTCAGGTCATCTGATAGTAAATAAAAGAACCTCTTTATTGCTCTCTGAAAAGCTGAAAGACCAGATAGAAGTTTTACCAGTCAATGTGGTTGGAAACACTTCAGATTATTATTTTATAAATGTTCTAAATACGGTAAAAGCCTTAGATACAGAGTCTAAAAGCAATGAAGAAATCTTGATGATGGTGAGAGAAAATAACTGTGTCTTTAGTAAAAAAAATATCGAATCATATATCATATTTCGAGATAGTATATTTAATGGTAGTTATTATTGTACAGATGAATTTATAGATTTAGTGAAACAAAATTCAATTACTGGATTAAAATTTACCTGTGCAGGTATTGCTGAATAAATCACTGATAACAAGCCAAGTTAGCTGCTTAACGCAGCTTCTTGTCAAACCATTATTGATAATTGCATATTATGTTACAAATACTTAGATATACAGCATTTTATGTTGTCCTATTCTTACTTCTATCAAGTTGTGCTGCAATCAAGGGGGTAAAAGAGGTCTCATGCCATTTGGTAGATACAATAAGCCAGCAGGATTTGCATCTTGCTACAACCTATAATGTCGAAGTAGGAAACAGTGTTACTATTTGTTGTTCTGACAGGTGTTTTGAAGAAATAATGCAATTAGGTGTGAATGGAACAAATATATACTTTCGCACAGTTACAGATAAGGAAAATCGCATTATATCCCAATATATCTATGATAATAACAGAAAATTATTGTCTTGTTTATTTTATTTTGTGCCTAATGAATTTAATTGGGTTCGGATTGGCAGGGAATACAAATTTAATTCGAAAGGAGATATAATCAAGATTATAAATCATGAAGATGGATATTCAATTTGTTGCGAACAAGCAATGTATATCGGCGACAGATATAGTAAGCTAAAAGCAAGTAAGGAATATCCAAGACGAATTTTGAATAGAGGCAAATGGCAGGGCAAGAACATTTGGGAATATCACTATATAAATAGAAAGAAGCAAAATAAAATGCTTGTCATTGACGGTAACAGTGGTAAAATACTTAAAAAGTTAGATGTTATTATAACATATTAATATATCAATAACGAGCCAAGTTAGCTGCTAAACGCAGCTCCTTGTCAAGCCATTAACGATAATAATTATGAAGACAGAAGAACTCTATATTTGGAACTATGGGATTGATAAACTGCCTAAAGGATTATTGGAGTACGGCAAATCTGATGTTTGTGATACCTACGATGAGAGTAAAAGACAAAAATTTCAAAACCACGGGCAATGGATGTGGAAAAACAAGGATGGATGGAGAGAAAATTTACCTCATGTCTTATACCTCGTATGCAACAAAAAACCGGGAATTCTGCAATTTGATTTTCTTGATAAAAGCAGTATAGAACTCAAAATCGTGTCGGAAGAGTTTTTGTCTTTACTTCAAGAAAATGGGTTCGTTGATAAATATGATATTGCAACCGTCAAGGTCGTAAACAAGAAGAACGAATCTCTAACAGATAAAAAATACTACGCTTTACGTATAAATCATTTTGACAACGATTCTTTTCATTTCGGAAAAGGCATAACATATCAAAGTGACTTTCAGAAAAAACTAGGTACTTGTTTTACAGTATATCCTGATATGAAACTGAAAGACAATTCAATCAAACAGAATTTCTTTGTTTTGAATAGTATAGAATATAAAGATGGTATAATATTCCGAGAAAGAGTTTTGGATAAAGTGTTGAATCTGTATAAACCCGAAATTTACAAATTATCAGACTACTCCAAAATATGGAATAACAGAGGCAATTATCTATATGGGAATGAACTAATGATTGTGAAATAAAATCGTTAACAAGATCGAGATAACAGCTTAACGCTGTTGCTCACCAAACCATTAACGATAATAATTATGAATACAGAAGAACTCTATATTTGGAACTATGGGATTGGTAAACTGCCTAAAGGATTATTGGAGTTTGGTAGATCTGATGTCTGTGATACTTACGATGAAAGCAAAAGGCAGAAGTTCCAAAACCACGGGCAATGGATGTGGAAAAACAAGAATGGATGGAGAGAAAATTTACCACCAGTCTTATACCTCGTATGCAACAAAAAACCGGGAATCTTGCAATTTGATTTTCTTGATAAATACAGTATAAAACTCAAAATCGTATCGGAAGAGTTTTTATCTTTACTTCAAGAAAATGGATTCATTGATAAATATGATATTGCAACTATCAAGGTAGTAAACAAGAAAAACGAATCTCTAACGGATAAAAAATACTACGCTTTACGTATAAATCATTATGACAATGATTCTTTTCATTTCGGGAAAGGCATAACATATCAGAGTGACTTTCAGAAAAAACTAGGTACTTGTTTTACAGTATATCCTGATATGAAACTGAAAGACAATTCAATCAAACAGAATTTCTTTGTTTTGAATAGTATAGAATATAAAGATGGTATAATATTCCGAGAAAGAGTTTTGGATAAAGTGTTGAATCTGTATAAACCCGAAATTTACAAATTATCAGACTACTCCAAAATATGGAATAACAGAGGCAATTATCTATATGGGAATGAACTAATGATTGTGAAATAAAATCGTTAACAAGATCGAGATAACAGCTTAACGCTGTTGCTCACCAAACCATTAGCAAAAACAGAAAGTCTATGAACAAAGATTACCTTAAAATGATAGAACGATGATAAAAGAACTTACTTCTTTTCCCAAGCGGGCACGTACCATCGACTGGGAGGACGGCAAACTGATTTTTGATGGCGACAAGGTGATGCTCATGCCCGAGCTGTCTGTGGAGGTGATGCAACAGATTGGCGCTTATCCTGCTTTGGTGGGATTTCATGTCAAGCATTACCCTTTGACAGACGAACAGGTTCAACCGCTGGCTGGTGCCAAGAAAATGGTCAATGTAGGAATCGAATATGCGGAGCTTACCGACGCATGCTTTGCGGTATTTGCCACCATGCCCGCTTTGAAGTATCTGCTTTTGGCAGGAAATCCTGCAATTACGGGAAAGGGGTTGTCCACGATGCAGGCAAGTAAGGTGGATTTGTTGGACTTGAGTGCCACGTCGCTGGACGATGAGGGGTTGCATCTGGCAGCTCTGCTTCCGAAGCTGAGTCATTTGCATGTCCGGCAGACTCAAATCACCTATGAAGGGGTGCTTGGCATTGCTTTCAATAAACGCCTTTCCTTGCGTCCTGACGACCTCTTTACCCAGGAGCAGATGGAGCTGTTCGCCTCGTTGCAACGAAACCAGGCGAAGAAGAAGCTGGAGGTGGACGCTGATGCGGTTCATCAGGCGGAACAGGTGCTGTATGCTTTCTTTGCCGCCATGACTCAATGGGAGAAATATACCGACCAGGCAGGTTTTGATGCGCCGGATGTGCGACCGAAGTTGCAGCAGATTTGGCAGCAGTATGTATCCGAGAAGCCACGGATGGGGTATCGGCCGCTCGCTTTGTCGCTTTCTCCAGAGGGGACGTATGCCGCCTTCCGCCTGGTTGATGCCGAACAGGTTTCCCGCAACAAACTTTACATCTATGCGCAGGATGAAAGAATCAATCTTGATTATCGTTTCTGGATGAAGCGTGTGGGGGAAGTCTGGAAAATAGATGCGGTTCAGATGCGGATAGACGGATGGAGCCGTTGTGGATTGTAAAAAGAGGAATTTGAACGAAATTGCATTGCAGGAATGATATTTTCAATTCCGGGTAATAGACGGTATCTTGTTCATAGACCTAACCCAATATTAGAATGGGTATAATATTTTGCTAACAAACCGGGATAACGCTTAACAGCGTTCCCTGCTGAACCATTACTGACAATATATGAGTTTAACAAAATTGCTATTAATATTTATGCTATTTGGACTTGGTACATGTAAAAGAGATAACAATTATTCTTTTGTTAAATTGTTTGATTATAACAATGTAGCAAAGGATAGAATAATTACAGGCATATATTTTCTTAATGACAGTATTGTGTTTATGTCAGGTATAGATGATAGAAATGTACAGAAAGTATATGAAAACCCTAAGTCTTTAATATTAAAGACTTTTGATGGAGGTAAAACTTTTGAGTACGATTATTTAGGTGATGGTAAATTAACCTTATTTAGTTATTCTGCTGATTTTAAAAATATATACATTATACAAGAACATTATATTATTAAAGATAAGATTTATAAAATCTCCGATATTCTGCACTCTTCAGATTTAGGTCGTTCTTGGAAAAAGGTTCATTCTTTTTTTGAGAAAACAATTTTGAATATAGTTTTTTATAATGATTCTTTAGGTGTCGTTACATTACATGAGAATGGTAATTCACAGTTATATAAAACCGAAGATGGTGGAAAATCTTGGCATAAACTTAATAATCCATTACTCGATGGAGGAATTGCGAATGTTATTGATGTCAAGGGAATGTTATGGGGGATTTATTCAACCATAGATAATATGATTTGGAAAATGGATCTTAGAAATGATACTGTTTGTCAAGTCTCCATTGATATGCCTTCTGACTATGTTATATTAGGTTCTTTGCAATATGATGTTACAAACTCTTATTTGTATCTGTCTTGTAGAGAAAAAGATTTTAATTCAAATTGTCATTATATGATTTATTGCGTCAATGATGGAAGGTTTATTGACTTTAATGAACCTATTATAGATTTTAATGTCTATGGAAATTATATTGGAATTGTCAGTTGTGAGCGTGATAATGATATGAAGTCCACTTATTATTATAGTACCGATAGTGGAAATACATGGAATAAGGAGCTTCCCAAATGTCGGTTATTATCTGAATGTGCCTTGTATGGGAAAGGTAATTTCTGGAGCATAGCAGAATATGGAGATAGTATTTTGTGGCCTCTCATGATACGTGCAGTCCCTAATGATAATAATACAATTGTTGATTCTCAAAAAAAGAATAGTAATAGTCAGTAACAAGGTCGAGACAACAGCTAAACGCTGTTACTCACCAAACCATTAATGGTAATTAAATATGATAGATTATTTATTTTTCAAGTTTTATAGACTATGGAAATATAGTTCTATAGCCGAATTAGCGGTTTTGGCTGCTTTGTCATTTCTTGCCGTATTTCTGAATTGTAATATTCATACAATATGGGGCGTATTTGAAGGATATGGGTTATTGCCACATCCAACCGAAATGATGTATTATTCGTCTTTGGTGGTTATATTCATACTTCTATGTATCCGTTTCTGTTGGCGAAAAAGGTATAAAGCTGTTATAGATGAGTATAATGAAAAACCCAATAAGAACAATGTGGTTATAATCCTATTATACATCTTCCTTTCATTGTTCCTTTATGTTTTAATGTCCTTTTATGTCAAAGGAAAAATATAAATATACCATTAACGAAGCAGGATAACGGACAAGCCGTTCCCTGCTAACCATTAATAATAATTGAGCGCATGAAAACAGTTATATCATTACTTTTTTTATTGTTGCCCCTAATGCAAAGTTGCGGGTTCGTATATGAACGTCATCTTACTGGGAACTATTATTTGATAGCGGTAGATACCAAAGAAGATATGGATGTGTGTTATCACCAACAAAACGATGATGATGCGCCTTATACGGGAATAACCGGAGCAAGTGTTTACGCAGTGGGATATGACAATGATTTTATTCTTGTCAAGGCATATCGTGCTTTGAGGGACAGCATAGGAATTTCCTTACCCCGTTATGATAAGAATACAACCGAGTATTACATCATTCCCGTAAATAACACACAAGAAGCATGGGAAGCACAAGAAAACAAGTTAGGGGCATTCAGTAAAAAGGACTTTGAAGTTAAAAGGAAAGAATTGGGAGTGTCGGATGATATAACTTTCAAGAGGCTATAAATATATTATTAACAAGAAAAGATAACGTCTTACGCCGTTTCTTTTCAAACCATTATCAATAAAATGAATATGAAACATTTGAAGAAGTTTTGCATATATTTTATTGCAATTTTTACCATCGCCGAGCTATGTGGCTTCACGGGACTTGTCATCAAGGAAGTGGACAAAGGCACGTTCTATTATCTGGCCACAAAAGAAGCACTTGACTTTTGTGCGCAGTTGGGACTGGCAGCATTTACATCACTGATTCCATACAGTCTAAGCGTTGCAACCTTTCTGGTATTCTGGGCTATGGACAGAGAAAAGTGGACGAGCTTTTTCCGTACATTGGCAATCGGGCTGGTTCTTGTCCTGCCTTTGTCGGCAATGACCTATTATTATGACTGGTTTGTGCGTCCACAGATGATGGTCATATCCGTCATAAAAAAAGTTGAAATGAAACAGAGCTATCCCCAGTCACTGGCAGACAAGTACGGTGTAAGCATGGAACAGATATTGAACAAAAAGCCTATGTCTATGTCCAAAACTAAGCTGACAACACAGATAGATTCTCTTGAAACATCTTTTCAGGGTGATATTGACACATGCGGACTGCTGCTCTCAATACTTCCGGACACCCTGGCATCGAAAGCCTATGACAGCTACAGATTGAAAGAAATTGGAGTTGTATATCAATATGCCGTTCATCCTGCTGCCAATGAAGACAGTTTGATGTTTATAGCACATTCAGAATTGTACCAGCACGCAATCGGTGCATGGGAAACGTCAAATGAACTGCAACGTCATAAACAAGAATATTTTGGCAGGACGCTCAATACCGGGTGTATATACATCGGTTATATCCTGTTTGCCTTCTTGGGCTATCTGCTACGCTACAAACCTATAAAGAAAATATTGGCTGTCTTTGCAATACTGATTGTAGCTGCCTGGATTTATCGTGAAATAAATTCTATTGTTCAGGGATATGCAAAGAAACTCAATACGGAATCCCATCAAATTGTGGACGATACCTATAAAGAGATAGATGGAATAAGGGAAAGCAAAGAGCAAGAAATGAATACAGACACACAATTAGAATAATTGTTTTAACTACAATAGACTAAGAACCATTAGATTAAATAATGAAAAAGATACAATACTGATAACAACGCAGGATAACGGCAAGCCGTTCCCTGCTAACCATTAACATCAATTTGGTAATGCAATTCATCAAATTTATGGAAATAAATCTCTCTAAAAAGAAAAAATGGATACTTAGGATTATTTGCATTTGTGTTTTATTACAATTGCCGATAGTTTACTTTATGGATAAGTTCTATTATTTTAATGACAATAATATTCGTTATACAATCGGAACTTATTATAAAGAAGGGGTTATTGTCAATTCGAGTTCGAATAAAGAAAAAGGATTTATTTATTATGTTGATAGTATTAAACATGTTGTAACAACAAGTAAATTTAATAATACAGATATGTCTCATACACATGTATTGATAATGTTCTCAGCGGTATTTCATGGCAATGCAAATGTCTTAAATATCATTGTTCCTAAATGGGTGCTTGCACCACCCAAAGGCGGATGGAAACAGTTCCCTCCTGACATAAACTGGAAAGGAGCAGAATTAGATACTGCATATATGAAGAAGATGAATTTGGAAATACCATAATTTGATGAGAATAAAAATAGAATGTTAACAAGGTCGAGATAACAGCTGAACGCTGTTCCTCACCAAACCATTAATGTTCGACTTAAAAAAGTAAATATGAAGATAATAAATTGGACATTACTTTTTCTTGCAGCGTTTTTTTGTTGCTTTGATAGCGTGAAAGCAAATCCATTGCGGCAAGATACGATACGGGATGTAACCTATCAACTTTATCCGTTGGGGATTGCCTGCCGTGACAATGATATGGCAACCATAAAACGGTTGCTGGCTGGAAAAGATGAACCTATGGCAATGGGTAACGATTTTTATGAGTTTGACATATTCTATACGGCGATTTACTTTGATAAAGAGAATGTATTGAAATATGCCCTTACCAGATATAAGGACATTAATAACAGATTATATAGTGACGAATACGGGCTGACGCTCCTGACATACGCCTGTAAATTGTCTAATGTGAAGTTAGCCCGCATATTGCTGGAGCATGGCATTGACGTAAACGGTTACCAAAGTCCATACGATACATATAAAGTATATCCGATTATGGAAGCCATTGCCAATAATAACATTGAACTGGTTAAATTGCTTTTAGAATATCATGCAGATCTTAATATAAAAGATAGTAACGGCAACACCCCTCTTGCTTTAGCAAAGGAAATAGGTGCAAAAGAAGTAGAAGATTTGCTTTTGCAATGGAAGGAACAACAAAAAAATAATGCTAACAACGCAGGATAACGGACAAGCCGTTCCCTGCTTAACCATTAGCGAAAACATATTAAGATGAAACGGATAGAATTGTTTTTTAATATGCTATACTATTGTAATTATATGATTTTTCATAAGGTACAAAAAGGTATTGATTGGCTTCTCCTCTCTATACTGGACAATACATGTACACGAAAGTTCTGCAAAAGCAATGGTTACTGGGAATATGTAAACAACGTTAAACAGATATATAATAATTTGATGTGGTCTTCAGAAAATAAAAAGAGACCTCCGTTTAAAATTCTTAGCATGGCAGACACAGGAATTATTTTATTTATTTGCATTAACTCATTTACAATACTGATTATCTTACTTACTATACTGGATGCTATAGCCCTAAAAACAGGTATAGGAGTATATGATTTTTTCAATAATAAAATGGTATTGGGATTACTAATAATTATTCTTTGTATAATGATATATTTTACTTATCATGTTTTTATAGATAAGAACGATAAATATGTTTCTTATTTTAAGAAATTCAGGAAACAGAAATTTTGGAAACTATTTATATGGTATATACTATCTTATAGTATGTCTATAGCTTGTCTTTGTATAACTTTAAGGTTTATTCTGACAAAATAATAACAGAAAGAATATTTCACTAACAACGCAGGATAACGGCAAGGCGTTCCCCGCTGAACCATTAGCAACAATTATATTGAAAATGAAAAAAAGAAAAGAGACGATAAGTCGTTTTGAGTTAAATAACTTGATACGAGAGGGTAAGAAATACAGGTATTATTTTTTTGATTATCTGTATTATCGGTTGTATGTTGGTTATCGGAGACATAATGAACCTGCACGTATCAGTTCCTGTCTCTTTTTAGGGATGATTTGTATAATACTGTTTGGCTTTTTAGGTCTTTTCTTTAACATAGTACTGAATTATGATCGGTTATTAGACAACTTTACCCCCATTCAGGTGAAAGGAATATTTGTGGGGTTAGGAATTTTTTTCCCTATTGCATTTTTTATTCGATACAATCGTAAAAGGACTACCGCTATACTTTTGAAATACAAAGGCAATATATGGAATAAGATAATTCCTGCATGGATAATATATTTGTCTCCTATATTAATA
>ERZ1673739.1775-NODE-1775-length-21137-cov-4.471303_pt1 | contig 21137 bp, 25 predicted proteins | sample MGYA00580210_ERZ1673739 | MGnify/ENA primary metagenome ERZ1673739 (study PRJEB41218, sample SAMN15661749) | gut metagenome | host: Homo sapiens | place: Canada: London | collected 2015-08-20/2019-03-30 | study: EMG produced TPA metagenomics assembly of...
GAGAGCGTACGGAAAAATACGGTCTTAAATTTATTTCGTCGGAAAACTATAACGGAATTACAGATTTGGTATACGAATTAAAAAAGTAAATAGATAAAGATTAAAAATTATTGTGTCAGAATGGCGGTGTCAATTTGTATTATACGATTGAAAACAATAAGCTTATCAGATGCGTAGAACCTATAGAGGGAAACCCCAATATAGTTCTGGAAGAATATAAGGAGGGTACAGTTCCGAAAAATAAGCATAACATAGCTTCGTCAGTATTTAACGACGTTTTTTCACACTATTCATTTCATTTTGAAAGCCGCGACGGTTTTGATTTGTTGTGTATGAGGATGAAAAGCGTAGACAACTTTTCCAGAAAAGATTTTCCGATTTATATTTTTCTGAAAAGCAACAGCCTGATAATATATGCCGTTAAAACGGAGAGAATAGAAGAAAGACTTGATACGGCGTCAAAGAACAGCAGTAACATAATGTCATTGGGAGAGGTTGTATATCAATTTATGAATATGCAGATAAACGGGGACTTAAAATATCTGGAAAGTTTTGAAAATGAATTTACAAAAATCGAGGAAAGCGTATTTGATGACGACCGAAATGACGATTATATACATGAATTTATATCGGTAAGGAAAAAAATCAGACGCATAAAACTTTATTATGAGCAGTTTTTAAATATACTTAACGATATAGAGGCAAACGAAAACGGACTCTTTGACAAACATTCCGTTAAACAGTTTAGAATACTGTCAAGAAAAACGGAAAGACTTTATACAAAAACAATAAGCCTGATGGACTATATATCGGAGATAAGAAGCGCCTATCAGGCAGAGGTTGAATTGTCCCTAAATAAGACAATGAAAGTTTTAACAGTCATTTCCGTAGTCGTTTTGCCGCTTACATTGATAGTAGGCTGGTACGGCATGAATTTTGATATGCCGGAGTATAATTCTCCGTATGGATATCCCGTTATGGTAGGGTTAAGTATTCTGTCGGTAACAATTTCGATTTTGTATTTCAGAAAGCATAATATCTGACTTTAAAGCTTCAACGGCATACATTATTTCCTCTTCGGTATTAAAAAAACCGAATGAAAAACGTATTGTGCCGCTTGGGAAAGTTCCCATGACCTTATGGGCGTTGGGGGCGCAGTGCATACCGACCCTTGTCATTATTCCGAACTGTTTTTCCAGAATAAAGGCTGCGTTTGCCATATCTGTATTTGCCGTTACGGATACCGTAGCCGTTCGGTTTTTTACTGTTTTTGAACCTATGATTTTATAATTAGGTATCTGTTCAATACTTTCGATAAAAAGCTTTGTAAGGAGCAGTTCTTTATCGGCTATGGTTTTTATACCTGTTTCGTTTATAAATTTCAGACCTTCCCTAAGACCGTAAATACCGGGTATGTTTAATGTTCCTGCCTCAAACCTGTCGGGCATAAAGTCTGGAACCGTTTCCATGTCGGACTGACTTCCCGTTCCTCCGCTTATAAGGGGTTCCGTTTTTTCTGCCATATCGTCTGTAATTATAAATCCGCCTATACCCTGCGGACCGTAAAGACCTTTATGTCCTGTAAAGCACAAGGCGTCTATATGGCATTTTTTCATGCTTATAGGTATTGTTCCTGCGCTCTGGGCACTGTCAACTATAAACTTTAATCCGTTTTCTGAACATATTTTTCCTATTTCTTCTATATCAGAAACTGTGCCGAACACGTTGGAGGCATGGTTTATTATAACCGCCTTTGTGTTTTCCTTTATCATGTTTTTGTCAAATATAGTTTTTCCGTCGGAATCGCATGGAAGGCGGTCAAAGGAAACGCCTATTTTTGTCAGCTGGTTTAGAGGACGCATGACGGCGTTGTGCTCCAAAGACGATACAAGCACATGATCTCCCGATTTCAAAAAACCTTTTATTACAACGTTCAGAGCCTCCGTAACATTTGATGTAAACACAACGTTTTCGGGTTTGTCCCAGTCAAAAAATTTACATAATAATTCCCTTGTTTCATATACGGCTTCAGCGGCTTCAAATGCCTTATCATATATACCTCTGCCGATATTCATTCCGTTATTTTTTATATAGCCGTAAACCGCCTCCGCAACTCTTTCCGGTTTAGGATAAGTGGTGGCGGCATTATCAAAATATACTTTCCTCATAAAATCACCCTTATAAATGATTATATCACCATGATATCGAAAGCCGCAATATTAAAAAAGAACCGTATATCAACAGTTCAGATAGGCTTTTCCCTCCGACACTATGTATACGGTTCCCGTAATATAAATTTCTCCGCTTATAAAGTTTGCGTCAACTTCTATTTCTCCACCGGGCTGTTTAAGCAATATACGGACGTCTTTTTTATACTTATTGCATAAATAATATCCGACTGCCTCACTTCCGCTTCCACAGCCCCTTTCCCAACAGGAACTTCCTATTGATTTTACAACTACGAAAGGATGTATTCTCATATTGGTTTCATCAAATACGATTATTCCGAAAGCGTCGTCGCTTATTTGGGACTTTAGAACATTTTCTTCGTTTTCGATGATTTCCTTAAAATTATTTCCGATATACTCAACAGGCAGTATTATATGGCGTATCCCCGGGAGAACCACTGTAGGAAGTGTATACTCGTTTCCGCCTATTAAATAGGTTTCATTATATATACCCAGGGGAGAAGGCATTAGAACCGTACCTTTAAAGCCGTGTTCCAAAGCCTTGACCTTGCAGTTTAATATTCCGTCAGCTCCCGATACTTCAAGGGGAATATTCATTGTTTCACCGCACCGTATACCTTTTTTGTGGGCAATATATGAAGCTGCCGCCATTGTGCCGTTTCCGCAAAACTCTCCGCCTGCCATTTGCAGTCCGGCGTACGCATTAGGATTTGACGATTTCTCGATAAAACCTGCCTGTTCGGCATATACGGAATTATATTTTATTATTTCCGAGCCTATTTCAGCTTGTTTTTCCCTCGGCACACGGCTTTTTATAAGAACAGTCATGTTTTCGGTAGGAGAAAGCTTTACAAAATCCAATTCCATTTATATCACCTTACTGCTGAAATCTGTTCAGGAAAAGCTTTGTTCTTTCCTGCTTAGGATTGTTTATTACATCGTTGGGATTGCCTTCTTCAACGATAACTCCGCCGTCCATGAATATGACATGGTTCGAGACGTCTCTTGCAAAGGACATTTCGTGGGTTACGATTATCATTGTCATGTGTTCTGCCGCAAGGTCTTTAATAACTTTTAATATTTCGCCTGTAAGTTCGGGGTCAAGAGCAGACGTAGGTTCGTCGAAAAAAAGCATTTTAGGCTTCATGGCAAGCGCTCTGGCAATTGATACCCTCTGCTGCTGTCCGCCGGAAAGCTGATAAGGATAGTAGTCGCCCTTATCGGAAAGACCCATTTTGGACAAAAGTTCTTTTGCTTCCTCGTATACCTCGTCTTTATTTCTCTTCTGCACAAGTATTGGCGCTTCGGTAATATTTTTTATAACCGAGTGATGAGGAAAAAGATTAAAGTTCTGAAATACAAGACCGAAGTTCGACTTTATTTTTTTCAGCTCGTCCGCGGAAGCGTAAACAGAACCGTTTTCACTGTTTTTTGCGGCATAGTTTCCGAGATATATTAAATCTCCATTATCCATTGTTTCCAGAAGAGTTGCGCATCTGAGAAGAGTTGACTTTCCCGAACCCGATGGGCCGATTATTGATACGACCTGACCTTCACTGACAGAAAGATTTATATCTTTTAACACTTCAAGGCCGCCGAAATGTTTTTTTACATGATTCATTTCAAGTACGTTCATTCGATTGACCTCCTTAATGATAATAGTTCAGTTTTTTCTCTATTTTTTCCATAACGTGCGCTACGATAAAGTTAAATACAAAGTAGAATACACCGGCTATGAAAAGAGGCATGATATTTGTCTGAGCGGCGGCAATCTGCTTTGCGATTGTAAACATTTCCGCATAGGATATTGCAAATGCAAGAGACGTGTCTTTTACAAGAGTTATTACTTCGTTTGTAACCGACGGAATTACCCTTTTGACCATCTGAGGGAATATTATATGTATAAAAGTCTGGCTCTTGCTGTAACCGAGCACGTTAGCCGCCTCGTATTGACCGACAGGTATGGACTGTATTCCCGAACGGTATATTTCCGCAAAATAGGCGGAATAGTTTATTGAGAAACCGAGAATAAGCGCTATAAATCTGTAAGAGCTTGAAAGCTTTATTTTAAACAGATAAAACGGTCCGAAAAATACGACTATAAGCTGAAGCATTAAAGGAGTGCCTCTTAAAATAGATATAAAAATCCTTGCTACGGTATTTAAAGGTTTAAATTTAGACGTTCTGCAAAACATTACAAGAAGACCGAGAGGCAGCGAAAACAGAAGCGTCAGAAAAAATATGAGAACGGTCTGCCCGAAACCTGTTGTAAGCTGAGTAAGCATAGCGGAAAAGGACATAAAAATCATTCCTTTCAAAAATAAAATAAAGTATGTTATAAACGCACAAAGCGGCGAAGAAAAATCTTCGCCGTATTTTGAGCTGAATTAAGAGTTTTATTTGCCAAGGCAAACCATCTGGTCAAGGTTGTAGTCTGTATAATTTGCAACTATTTCATCAAATGTTCCGTCAGCAACCATTTCATCGAGAGTAGCCTGAACCTGGTCTCTGAGTTCGGTATTACCGAGTTTAAAACCGATAGCGTACTGTTCTGTTGAAAGTGGCTCGTCAAGTTTTCTGAACGTATCGCCCCTTGATGTAAGCTGATACTGAGCAACGCCGATGTCAACTGCTATAGCGTCAACAACTCCGCTTTCAAGTTCCATAAACGCTGTGTTATAGTCCGCAACCTGTTCCAATGAAGCAAATGAAGCTGCAAGAGCAAGGTTTTCTTCATTATCTTCTTCAGATGTGAGAGCAGCAAGGGCAGATGAGTCAGCCTGTGTAACTACTACTTTTCCGGCAAGGTCATCTTTTGTCTGAATATCGGAGTCCGAAAGTACGACAAATACGATACTGTTATCTACATAGGGGTCGCTGAAAGTATATTTATCTTCACGGCCTGTCATTGTAAAACCGTTCCATATACAGTCGATTGAACCGGAGTTAAGCTCCATATCCTTTGAGTTCCAGTCAACGGGCTGTTTTACAAGTTCCCAACCGTTTCTGTCGCATACTTCCTGAGCAAGGTCAAGGTCAAAGCCGACATAGCTTCCGTCCTCAGCCATATAGCCGTAGGGAGGGTATTCTGCGTCAAAGCCTACTGTAAAAGTAGTTTTTTCACCTGCTTCGGCTCCTTCCTCGGTAGCTTCGTTATTTTCCGCAGGTTCTTCGGATGTGCTTGAACATCCCGTCATAACTCCTAATGCCATAACAGCAGCAACGGCTGCCGCTAAAAATTTCTTCATATAAATCTCCTCCTAAATCGTATTATTGATTAAGTCTTTATTATATTACCATATTAGCACGCTAAAGTAAATGGAAAAAACAAATTGTTTTTAGACAAAAATTTTATATGTTTGCATTAGCGGATTGTGAATATATAACAAATTCTATTATGTATAATCTGCAAATGTGCCGTTTACATTAGGAAAACTATTTGATATATTTATATTATACATCAGTGGATTCAGCACATAATGCCTTGCCGTTACTGTAAAGGAAAGGTGTGAAACAATGATTAAAAAATTTAAAGGTTTTATTGGGCTGTTACTTTCCATAATAATGATGTTTCAAGCTGCAGTTCCTGCGTTTGCGAGCCAGATATCTGACGATTATATAGTTGACGAAAGCTATGAAATTCTACTTGAAGATGAAGAATTTCAAGCCAGTCTTGCGGAACTTGATGAGTTGGCGCAACAATATTATGATTATTATCAAGAGCACGGAGAATATCCGTCTTATGATGTTGAACTATACATTTCGGCTAATATGGCAATAGATTATCTTAATGCGGCAGGATTTGCAATTACTGCTTCTTCTTTTGCTGAACTGGCTGCGTCTTTGGGAAGCTTAGCTGGCATAGGCTCAGCTCTTCCGGCTGCAATCGTAGTTGGAATAATAATAGGAATAACTTATGCTGCGTATACAAGTTTGGTTTCGAGTGCGGGAGTTAAAAAACTCGACTCTCAAGTATCTTCTGTGGTAACTGAGGTTGGGAATCATGTTACTAAAAATAAATCTGAGGCTAGAAGCAATGCGAGAGAATCAGTAATTACTTCGGCAGATTACTGGAGAAATAGAAGAAATTACGAGTATTTTGAATGTGTAAGAGTATCAGGATATGAAGGAGATGGCTTAGGAGGAATTTTAGTTGGAGAGCCACTTACATATAAAGAAGCATATGCTATAGTAAAAAACAATGACTCAAATGGTCCGGATGTTTTCTGTGTGTCATATGGATATGCAAGTACATTAGCGGATGATGGATGTGATGCTGGAGAGGTTCCATACTATCACACAAGACATAATGGAATTAATCAACCATATAATTGTCCTCACTTCCATTCTACAATAGATGGAGAAAAAGGTAATGTTCATATTTTCTTTGAGGATGATGTCTGGTAATAATATATAGGTATGTATTATTTTATGGCAAGGCATTACTTTATAAGTACTTTAGAGGTGTATTTATGAGCATATTTATGTTTATTTTTCTGCCGAGGAAAGTCGACGATGAATATAGGAAAAAACTTCATTTAAATGAAATAGTAGAATACAGTAGTTTTAATAAATTTGGGGTAGTTCCATGGTTTGCAAGATGGGATGAAAAACTTCTTCTTAAACGTAAATACTATTCTATCAGTATACTTCCATCGGATTTTAAATTTTCCTTTGCAAACGAAAAGGTATTTAAGTATGAAATGCGAGGGAACTTTATTGGAACAATAGATAAAAAAAGAAGTATGTCTTCAAATTTAAAAGATTTAGAATCAGTTGACGAAGAACTTTCCGTAAATTTAAACAGAATAATTTCGGATTACATATCCCGACACCAATTATACCATCTTATAAACGACAATATAGAAAGCGGAGAAAGCGTGGAAATATATTCGCAGTGGCTGGACTGGGACGCACCCGATATATGGGGACCGCCCGAACACACATATGAGTTAAGTTTAAAAGAAATTTTTGACAACAGAAAGTTTTATATTTCCACAGAGAAAAACGATTTATATATCATACATAAACCGTAAAAATTGTCAGAGGTGTTTTTATGAGCATATATATAACATTTCCGAGGAAAATATCGGAGGATTATATTAAATCTGCTAAAATTAACGAAGAATTGTCATTTCAGGACGTACAGAAGATGAATATGGTTCCGTACTATGCCGACTGGGAGGAAGAATATCTTAATTGGGAAAGATATTTTTCTATAGGTCTGACATATTCGGATACGGATAACGGACGTGCGGTCTACAAGCTGAGCGGTAGTTTTTTGCCTGTTATAACAAAGGAGTGCGTGGAAGCCGATAAGGAAAAATACGGAGTTAATTATGTGGCGGTAAACCTGCATAGAATAATATGCGACGGGGTGAACCGATTGCAGCTGTACCATCTGATTAATAAAAATATTGAGAACGGCGAGTATGCGGAAATATATAGCGGTAATTCGGAACAGCCGTGTATTATGACTTTAAAAGGAGTATTCAATCACGATAAGTTTTATATATCTGAAGAAGAAATTAACGGTTATATTATAAATAAAACTGAAAATAAAGCCTGACCTTTTAAGGTCAGGCTTTATGATTATGAAAAATTCAGATTATTTGGGCAAAATATAATCAATCTTCACAACATTCGGGGCAAAGATGTTCGATATTATAATATGGAGAAAAGTCCGTATTTTCGTCAACGTTTTCTGTCTTTACTCCGCTTTCCGGACACTCCCATGTCATTGTTCCGTCTTCTCTAAGGATGAAGTAAGCATACTCTTCATCATCAATGCCGGCTTCCTCAAATGTAAGAGTTTCCTCATATCCACAGCGATCGCAGTGATAATAAACTTTTCTTTCAGCCATATTATATTTTACAACCTGCATATCTCCGCCACAGACTACACAACGGTAAACGTCTTTTAATCTTTTCATTTTACTTCCTCCTTAATATTCTTTATTATGTTTTAATTATAACATAATAACTATTAAATGACAATAATTATTAATTAAAAAATAAAATTTTTAATAAATATATTTTAGCACATTTACGACCGTTTTAATCTTAAAAATATATAAAAATGAACCTCAAAAGACGACCGAGACTTATATAAAGTATGAATAGGCTCTTTTGAGGTTCTTTAAGTTTAATGTTCAGATTATCAGAATGCTACGATATATTTTTCAACTTCCCAGCTGCTTACGCTTGTAATGTAATCTTCCCATTCTTTTTCTTTTCCGGCAAGATACTGATTTACGATATGCTCGCCGAGAGCTTCTTTAACTACGTCGTCTTTCTTAAATTCGGCAACGGCTTCAAAAAGAGAACCGGGGAGACTTTCTATGCCTCTTGCTTCTCTTTCCTTTTTAGGCATATCGAAAATGTTGTCTGTTATTTCATCGGGAGGAGTAAGACCTTTTTCTATACCGTCAAGACCTGCCGCAAGGCATACAGCCAGTGAAAGGTAAGGGTTGCATGCGGGGTCGGGACAACGAAGCTCTACTCTTGTGCTGTTACCTCTTGCGGAAGGTATTCTTATAAGGGCGCTTCTGTTTCCTGCCGACCATGCGAGATAGCAAGGCGCTTCATATCCGGGAACAAGTCTCTTATAAGAGTTTACAAGGGGATTTGTTATTGCCGTCATTCCTTTAACATGAAGAAGGAGACCTGCTATAAAGCTGTATGCTTCCTTTGAAAGCTTTCTTTCTCCGTCGGGATCAAAGAAGATATTTTTACCGTCTTTGAACAGAGACATATTTGTATGCATACCCGAACCGCATGCTCCGTAAATGGGTTTGGGCATAAATGTGGCATGGAGGCCGTTCTTCTGCGCTATTGTTTTAACTGCCATTTTAAATGTCATAATATTGTCTGCCGCTGTAAGGGCGTCCGCATATTTAAAGTCTATTTCGTGCTGACCTGCGGCAACCTCATGGTGGGAAGCTTCTATTTCAAAGCCCATTGTTTCAAGCGTAAGGCATATCTCGCGTCTTGTGCTTTCGCCGTGGTCAAGAGGGCCTAAGTCAAAATAGCCGGCTTCGTCATTTGTTTTTGTCGTAGGTTTTCCTTCATCGTCTGTCTGGAAAAGAAAGAATTCCAACTCGGGACCTGCGTTGAAAGAATAACCCATGTCAGCCGCTCTTTTAAGAACTTTTTTAAGCGCGCCTCTGGGGTCGCCGACAAAAGGAGTACCGTCGGGATTATGTATATCGCATATAAGTCTTGCAACTCTTCCGTGCTGAGGTCTCCAGGGAAGTATTGTAAAAGTATCGAGATCGGGGTAAAGATACTGATCGGACTCTTCTATGCGCACAAAACCTTCTATAGAGCTTCCGTCAAGCATTATCTGGTTGTTAAGAGCCTTTTCAAGCTGAGACGGCATAATAGCAACGTTTTTAAGCTGTCCGAAAATGTCTGTAAACTGAAGTCTGATAAACTTTATATTTTCGTCTTCAACAATTTTGATAATGTCTTCCTTTGTGAATTTAGGCAAATTAAACACTCCTTAATTTTATAACTCTTTTACAAATGACAGTTTTTTACATAAAAAAGAGCAAAGTACACCTATCCTTTGATAAGCGCCTTTGCTTAATAATGAACTAATTATATATTAATAACAAACTTATGTCAATATGCAGATAATATATAAAAATTAAAAATTTACGCTGTATGAAATAAGAGAAATATATGCTTTATGTAAAAATATTTTGCAACAGAAGTATTATAAATATTAATATTTATTTTATTTTAAAAAATGTATTGACATGATGAAAACAGTGGTGTATCATACACAGCAACAATAAATACTCCAACTTAAATTTTTAAATGCCAAGATGAAGAGAAGTAATCCGGAGGGTCTGCCACAGTGAGCGGAGAATAGTGGAAACTCCGTGCAAGATACCGGATGAATAACACTTCGGAGCACTTAGCCGAACATTTTTATAAGTAGGCGAGGCGTATACGGCGCGTTAAGCCGTTAGGATTTGTCAGAATCCGAAGAGACTGTTTTGACAGTAAATTAGGTGGCACCGCGGATCAGCAGCTATTCGTCCTAAAGTTCTTTTAGTATGAAGCTGCGTAATAATTCGGAGGTGTTTTTTATGTGCTCGATAATGGGACTTACAACAAAAAAATTAAAGTGTGATGATTTTAAGGAGTTTTTTGACAGGACTGTTTCCAGAGGACCGGATATGTCTCGTATAATGGAAACGGAGACAGGATACTTATGCTTTCATCGTCTTGCGATAATGGAACTTACAGAAAGCGGTATGCAGCCTTTTACAATGGGAAAAGACGCTGTTGTTTGCAATGGAGAAATCTATTGTTTTCGTTCTTTAAAAGATAAACTGAGTGAAAAGTATAAATTTAAAAGCGGCTCTGACTGTGAAATAATACTGCCCATGTATAGGGAATACGGAGTAGATATGTTTAAAATGCTGGACGCGGAATTTGCAATGATAATCTATGACGGAGAAAAAGATAAGTATATTGCGGCAAGGGATCCTATAGGAATAAGACCTTTATTTTACGGCTATCTTAGTGAAGATTCTTCCATAGTGTTTGCCAGTGAGGCAAAAAACCTTGTCGGACTTGTTGAAAAGGTATTTCCGTTTCCGCCGGGTTTTTATTATATGGACGGAGAGTTTATAAAATACAGCGATATAACTTCTGTTAAACAATATAGCGGAGACGATATTGAAACGGCTTGTAAAAAAATCCGCAGCAAGTTAGAGATGGGAATTAAAAAAAGATTGGATTCAGACGCACCTCTCGGTTTTTTGCTCAGCGGAGGATTGGACAGTTCTCTTGTGTGCGCCGTTTCCGCCGGAATGATAGATAAACCGATAAAAACTTTTGCCATAGGAATGGATAAAGACGCAATAGATTTAAAATATGCAAGAGAGGTTGCCGATTATATCGGAAGCGAGCATACGGAGGTAATAATATCAAAAGATGACGTTATTAACGCTTTGGAAACGGTTATATCCGCAACGGGTACATACGATATTACTACGATAAGGGCAAGCATAGGTATGTTTCTTGTGTGTAAATATATCCATGAAAATACTGATATCCGCGTTTTGCTTACAGGTGAAATTTCAGACGAACTTTTTGGATACAAGTATACGGACTTTGCGCCCAATGCAGAGGAATTCCAAAAGGAAGCAAAGAAACGTGTTGACGAACTTTATATGTACGATGTTCTTCGCGCCGACAGATGTATATCTGTAAACTCGCTTGAGGCAAGGGTTCCTTTCGGAGATTTGGATTTTGTCAGATATGTAATGAGCATTGATCCGGAAATAAAGATGAACAAATATAACAAAGGTAAATATTTGCTGAGACATGCTTTTGAAGGCAATATTCTTCCCGATAATATATTATACAGGGAAAAAGCTGCATTTTCCGATGCAGTGGGACATTCTATGGTCGACGACCTTAAAGAATATGCGGAATCGATTTATACAGATGAACAGTTTGACGAAAAATGCAAAAAATATAATTTCGCTATACCTTTTACAAAGGAAGCGTTGCTGTATAGAGAGATTTTCGAAAAGTATTATGAGGGACAGGCTGAAATGGTAAAGGATTTTTGGATGCCGAACCGCGAGTGGAAAGGCTGCGATGTTAATGATCCTTCGGCAAGGGTATTGTCTAACTACGGAGCGAGCGGAATTTAATTAAAAGAAAGCCGATGATTGAACACAAATAGGGTCGTCATCGGCTTTTAAGCTATATCAAGATATTACATAATTTATTATGCAAATATAATGCAGAAGTGTTCCCAAAAGCACAAACGCATGGAATACAGAATGAATATATCTTTTTTTCTTTCCTATTACATACAGTACGGCGCCAACGGTATAGCTGATTCCGCCGCCGACAAGAAGCAGTATGCCGTTAATTCCGATAGCATAAAAAAGAGGCTTCATAAGAAAAATTGCGAACCAACCCATTACTATATAACAAGCCATGGACAGTTTGGCGTATTTTTGAAGATCGACAGCCGTTAAGACAATACCGAATATGGCCGCCGCCCATATTCCGATAAGTATCAATATCGCCTCGGTTGGGTTAGAGGGATATATGACATTAAGTATTACAGGGGTATATGTTCCGGCTATCAAAACGTTTATTGTACAGTGATCCATTATTCTGAATACTTGCTTTGCAAGCAGATTTTTCGGATTGATACCGTGGTATATGCTTGATGTTGCGTATAAAAGTATCATAGACAGCCCATATACTATGCTTCCTGTTCTGCCTGCAATGTTCGATGAATTTATTAAACATGTTATAAGCACGAATATGCCGAAAACAACTCCGACAGCGTGAGAAGCGCTGTTTACTATTTCTTCGGATTTTGTATAGTTTGGCAACGCTCTTGATTTAAGTGCGATTACTGTCATGAAAAACACTCCTTATAAAATTATATCAATATGTTTTGGACAAAACTTAAAAAGTAGAATCTAAACAATGAAACCATATCACATAGTAATTAATACTATATAGCTATTGTAACCATAAGTCAATATAAAATACCCAATAAACTGATATTTAATACTATGTATTGCAGATGTAAAAAGCACATGTTATACTAAACTGAACGGGAGATGATAATATGCATGACAATATGGCGCTGAAACTTTCGGAAGTAAGCGATGATATAGAAAAAGCCGGAATACCTTTATGGGAGGATTTGCCGGCATTGGATCTATATATGGATCAGGTAATAATATTGCTGAACGGATATTTGAGAATGATAAAAGACGAAAACGGGGAGAATGAACAAATAACAAAAAACATGATAAATAATTATGTGAAGATGAAAGTTGTGCCTGCCCCCATAAAGAAAAAATATTCCAAAACGCATATAGCCTATTTGGTTATAGTATGCGTTATGAAACAAATTTACAGCATTTCGATGATTAAAAACATGCTGCCTGATTTTGATGATGAGCAGGGTATAATAAAAACATATAATTGCTTTGTAAGGAGTTTTAAAAAGGCCGTAAATGAAGACATTGGCGGTATGATAAATGAAATAGACGAGGAAAACGGCGTTCTGGAACTTTCTTCAAAGGCAATAGCGCTTAAATTACTTGCGGAAAAGGTTATAAGATAAAAGACAGGCGGATTTAATCCGCCTGTTTTTTTCTTTTAAGAACAATATATTTGCCGTTTTTCTTCTTTTTTTCCTGCTTTTCCTTGGTCTTAAAAACCGTGTTTACGGCAGCCATTACGTTATCTTTAAAAAGTTCTCCCAATATTTTATTCATTCCGGCTTTTTTGTCATCGTCAAGATTTTTTATTGTTTTCATAAGAGACATGGCGGTTTCCAGTTTGTTTGCATTAAGATCCATAAGGGTTTTTGCGTCCGTGCTTTGCAGTATATCAAATAAAGTATCTACGAAAAGCGTCCGTTCTTCCGTATCCATCTGACTTAGCCATGTTTTCAGCGCAGCGTCGGAAATTTCACTGTACTGGGTACGTTCTTCGGCTGCGAGAAATTGTGTTCCGATAAGCTCCCAGCTAAAGGCGTCATGCTGCAATAATCCTTTCTGCGTACTTTTTACTATTATAAATTTTTCTTCATGCTCCAGAAGTATACCTACTACGGACGATTCTGGTATAATGGTTTTTATTTTATCCGATACTTCCGCATATTCGTCTGAATCCAATATTTTTTTGGAAAATCCGGGGCCGTCGTTATTATATACCGTTATAATACGGTTTTTAATATTATCACTGCAATATACCGCCGAGTATACGGCAAGATTTCCTCCCTTTGAATGACCGCCTATAATTATTTTTCCGTCAATTTCATCGGCAACGGAATTAACATATTTTACTGCATCAAGCTGTGAAGGAACGGCAGACATAAAACCCATGTTAAAATCTTCTTTCCACCCGACTATTGTATCGTCTGTTCCCCTAAAAGCAATATGAAAGCTTCCGTCTCCGAGTAGCGTTGTAACGGCGGAAAACTGCTGGGGATTTTCATAGTTTATTTTGTTTATATATTTTGTCAGCGCAAGGTCTTTAAAACGAGGCGCGCATGAAACCTTTTTTAAAAGAGTGATAATGCTGTCGGGAATAAGGATTCCCATATCGATATTTTTTTCGCCGTGGACATGAAAAAACCGATCTGCCGCATATGATAATTTAATGGAGCCGTTTTCGTTAAAAGAGGGCACAATACCGTCAAAGTTTATATACGACAGCTGTGTAAAAATCAGATTGTCTATATCGTTAAAAGGTGATTTATCAAAGGTTATATCACCGCGCCAATCGACGTAGTCAAGAATATTCGGCATATTACCATCTCCTTCAATTATTATTATAATTTTAAATATATTGTATGTAAACACAGAGTAACAAAGTACGGAGAACTTTCATATACTGCATTACAAAAAGACCGTTTGAAAGGAATGATAAAAATGACGATCTGCCGCCTTAATGATCTGAGCGAAGGCGATGAAGCCGATGTAGTAAGGCTTGAATCGGCAGGAAGCATAAGAAGACGTCTGCAAGATATCGGTCTTGTGCCGGGAAACGCCGTCAAATGTCTTCTTAAAAGTCCTCTCGGAGATCCTGTTGCCTATGATATATGCGGAGCGGTTATCGCAATACGCAAAGAAGAGGCGTCAAAAATATATGTGTCGAAAGGTGCGGAAAATGGGACTGACTAATACTTCCACAGGATTATATGCGAAAGACAGCGGCCTTGTGATAAAAAAACGCAACTATGACGACAAAGTTATTGCTTTGGCAGGAAATCCAAACGTCGGAAAAAGTACTTTGTTTAATGCCGTAACGGGAATGAAACAGCATACCGGCAACTGGCCGGGAAAAACCGTAACAAATGCACAGGGATACAGAGAACACAACGGACATGGATATATATTTGTCGATGTGCCGGGAAGTTATTCACTTTCTGCTCATTCCGCTGAGGAAGAAGTTGCCGGTGAATTTATATGTTCAGATGTTCCCGATGCAGTTGCCGTTGTATGCGGAGCGTCATGCCTGGAAAGGAATCTGAACCTTGTGCTTCAGATAAGCGAGGTTACGGATAGGCTTATCGTATGTGTGAACCTCATGGACGAGGCGAAAAGCAAAGGAATAGATATAAATTGCGAAGCGTTAAGCGCTGAACTTGGCGTTCCGGTTATACCTATGAGCGCTAGGGACGGTATAGGAGTTGAAGAATTTCTCGATAAACTGGACGATGTTTTAAACGGAGAAACAAAGGTTAAATTCCATACAGACTATGGGGAGTATATTAATAAAGCTATAGAATTAATCGGTGAAAACAGGGGTAAAGCTTTAAGAGCAATAGAAAGTTATAATACCGACAGCGCAGGTGTAAAGTATTTGTCCCAATGCGGCATAGATAAAAGCAAGGCAGAGGATTTGATAGCGGGCGCCTTGGTTTCGGCTGCTGCCGAGTTGGCGGGAAAAACGGTAAAGGTTAAAACAAAAGACGCCAACGCCCATGACCGAAAACTGGATAGAATATTTACCGGCAGGTTTACCGGATTTCCCGTAATGGCGATTATGTTGGCTATTATATTTTGGATTACGATAACAGGGGCTAACTTTCCATCGAAAATGCTCAGTGAATTTCTTTTCGGGTTGGAGGACGATTTGCAGGCAATACTGCTTGCCGTACACTTGCCCGAAACTATTGTAAATATGCTTGTTTTCGGAATGTATAAGGTTTTAGCGTGGGTAGTTTCCGTTATGCTGCCTCCTATGGCAATATTCTTTCCGCTGTTTACTATATTGGAAGATTCGGGATATCTGCCGAGGGTTGCATTTAATCTTGATAAGTGTTTTAAAAAATGTAAAGCCTGCGGTAAACAGGCGCTTACTATGTGCATAGTGCGTATAATTTTGTAAAATCAAATCCTCCAAACAACCGATACTTGCTGACCGTCCACGTTGACAGCTTGTATTAAACTGCTTACAAGAAGCCTTTGGGTTTCTATAGGAGATATGTCAAATAATTCTGAAAATGAAGCAAGAGAAGCCTTGAATGCTTCAACGGAGGTTGAACTGTTACCTGTTGAAGTTTCAAGTTGTTTTTGAATTATCCCCTTTTCCACATCAATATTGTGAATTCTTGTGGATAACAATTCCATAGGGATATTACCGAGTTGGTATAAGTCTAATAAGTTTTCCATTTGTCTTTCAAGTTCTCTGAGGCGTTTTTCCAGTTTTTTTCTGTCATACGAAGTATTATTTTGTTTTGCTTTAGAGGCAAGCTTGTTGATAAGCTGCGGTTTTTTAATCAGGTTGTATATTTCTGATAAGACGAGCTTATCAAGTTCTTCGATTTTCCAGTTGTCATTCTTGCAGTTAGGATCTGTAATGAACTGCTTACTGCTTTTTGACCTGGAATAGCATTTATAATACCCGTGATTAGCACTGTATCTGGCACCACAGCGAGCGCAATAAACAAGACTGCTCAGTAGATAGTTTGCACGGAAAGGCGTTTTCTGTGCCGATGTTTTTGCGTTTTCTCTATCGGGAGAGTTAAGAAGTTTTTGCGCTGCTTCAAACGTATCAGCAGCAATAATAGGTTCGTGATTTCCATCATATTCGTTTTTAGCAAACTTAACCTTGCCTATGTAAATGACATTGGATAGTATGTTAGATACCTTTCTTGCACTCCAACCTTTACCGTTTATATTCTCCATTTCCCTGTAAATGGCGTTAATGCTTTTCCCGGAAAGAAACATGGAATACACTTTTTTGACGTTCTCGGCTTCGGTATAGTTAATAACAAGGTCTCCGTTTTCATAAGTGTAACCGTATGGGGCATTGCCGCCGCCATGAAAATATCCTGCCTTACATCTTCCTATACGTCCCATTGTAAATCGTTCTGTTATCTGGTCTTTTTCAAGTTGAGCGAATACAGACAACATTCCGATCATGGCTTTTCCGAAAGGTGTAGATGTGTCGAAGTTTTCGTTTATGGAAATAAAATCAACATTATGGGCGAGAAATTCATCTTCAATCAGTGTAAGAGTATCTTTCTGACTTCTGGAAAGCCTGTCAAGCTTGTATACCAGTACGGCGTCAACCTTTACCGTTTTAATATCAGCTAACATCTGTTTCAATGCAGGTCTGTCAATGTTTCCGCCCGAATAGCCGCCGTCTGTATATATTTTAAGAAGTATCATATCCTTTGCGGCGCAATATGATTTAAGTCGTGAAATCTGTTCTTCGATACTGTAGTTTTCAAGCTGATTTTCAGTCGAAACACGAACATATCCGAATACTAGTGTTTTTTGGGGCATACAAAGACCTCCTTTATTTTAAAATATATAGAAAAATAAGCGGTCATATGATATACTTAAGTTGTTCGTAGTATTCATATACCGCATAACCTTTCTTTCCCCTGTGTTGGTTGCACAGGGGATTTTTATTATTTAGACTTTAGCTTCGATTTTAGCTATTAATGCTTCCTGCAATACCTGAGAAAAATTAACTCCCAATGCTGTTGCTTCTTCATTTAGCCACTCCGGAATAGTCAAAGTTTTTTTAACAGCTTTTGAGTTTGTACGTTTTTTATATGACAATAAGTCAAATTCTATTACCATTAAAAATCCATCATCTACTGTTAAATTTTCGGGAGATGAAGGAGAAGGAAGAACTTCTTTAAAGTTCATTCTGTCTGTAATACATAATCCAAGAGCATCAACAGCCATTTCATAAGCTTGCTCAATATTATCTCCCTCTGTTAAACATTCCGGTATATCGGGGAAAGATACCCAAAAACCGCCTTCATCAGCTATATGGAATATTGCAGGATAAAATAATTTATTCATATAAACAACCTCCTATAATGGGGCAGGACTTATTTAAGTCCTGCCTGTTTTAATATAGCCTGCTCCAATCCTTTTTTTAAGGATTTGGAATGATAAGGAACTGTTGTCTGTTTTCCTGTCTCTTCGTTTCTCATTTTTATATGAGAACCATTTTGACTGATTTCGACAAAACCATTTTTTTTGAGAAGGCTAATCATTTCTCTTGGTGTCATTGGCATTTTATGTAGCTCCTTTCCTTATCATGGTTATATTATAACACGTATTAGCACGTATGTCAATATATAATAAGTATTAATACGTATAAAATATTAACGATATTATTTTGAAGGATTTGTTTATAATGATTTATTATAATTATCATATAATTTTTAGCATTATTATAATATACTATGTCTGTTTTTTATTGCATGAGAACAGTTTACAGACCCAGTAACTGTTTCTTTTTAGCGTTAAATTCCTCTTCGGTTATTATTCCCGAATCGAATAATTCTTTAAATTTTTTAATTTCGTCAGCTGCAGATGGACTTCCTTGCGACTGCGTTAAAGATTCGGCAGAATTGCAGATACGTTCTAATGTTGATAATACAATCCCGCTTGATTTTTTACCGATGTTATAAATCATACCATTCTTTTTGGTATCTGCGCTGATAAATTCTATTGTCCTATGCGAAAGAAGAGGATCGTTTAATGATAAAGATATGTATAAAGAACTTACAACATCCTTATTCTTTTTTCCCAAAATTCCTCCCGTTATCATCCCGGCAGCACCGAGTAGAGCACCGCCTACAACGGCAGAACCGAAACCGCCTTTTGAAATAGTTGTGCCGTCCTCTATAAGTTCAAAATTCAATAAGTCTGAAAAAGAATAAATAAAAGGTTCTCTTTTTCCTTTAAGAGGCAAGTAAAATAGTTTGTTATCGAAATCAACTTTTATAAAATCGTTACTTCCGGGACTTTCTTTAAAAAGTTGCAGTCTTTGTTTATTAACTGTGTTCATAAAATCAATATGGGTTTTAAAATCGTCAACAGAAAAATTACCCAGTTGAAAGATTACATCTTTAGTCTGAATATCCTGCGCACATTGGTTAATACAATCAGAACAAATTAAACCGTCTGTAGCTTTAATTTTAGAACCTTTTACAGTATTACCGCAAATAGAACAACTTTTTTTACTTCCGAACAATCCCATGATACAATACCCCCTTAAAGCAAGAATAAAATTTGTATAATCCTAATTATCTTCTCCACTCGTCTTCTACTTTTCCGATCACCTTTCCCATACAATAAACTGTATCATATTCACTAATCTGTACATTATCAAATTTAGGGTTCAGAGAAATAAGTTCTCTGCTGCCTTTCTTTTTAATATATCCATTTCCATTCACTACAAATAATCCGATATCACCATTATCAACAGGCTGCTTGCTTGCCAGTACTATATCGCCGTTCGAGAAGTTCGGCAGCATACTATTACCATTTACCCTAACAGCAAAGTCAGCTTTATTGGTTATACGATTTTCAACCAGCGCAAGCGGAGTATCGTCTATATCTCCGAACAATACGTCTCCCGAACCTGCAGAGGCTGTATTTTGAGCAAAATTTATATAAACAATATCTTCATCATTACTTTTTGTAGTTTTCTTATTCGTTTCTTCTATTCTTTTAAGTTCTTTACTAATCACTGTATCTACTAAATCTTTTCCGTAAGGATCTAATTTTCTATAGTTCTCAATATGGTTATATTCATTTGCTTTAAGCTTATATGAATGCAGAATTTCCGATTCTGACTGTATTCCTAATATATAATCAATAGAAACATCAAATTTTGATGAAATTAAAATTAGAAAGTCTGACGATGGCTCTCTAGTGCCAGTCTCATAATTATTATAGGTGGTATATTTTATCCCTATATACTCAGCGAATTCCTTTTTATTCATATGTGTTTTTTCTCTAATTTCTTTTAATTTTTCGCTTATCAATGTCAAGCCTCCTTCCTTGAATTAATAATATTACATATTTTACAGATTGTCAATTGAAGGTTATACAAATTGTGTATTATTTTACAAATTGAGTATTGACATATACACGAATTGAGAATATAATGCAAGTATAAATTCACAAAATGAGTAACACGAAAGGAGAATTGCAAAAAATGCATATTAAATACTCAAACATTGAAGCGGAAAGAGCAAGATTAGGTTTCACAAAAGAAGCTTTTGCAAAAAAACTCAATGTAGCTACAAAGACATATTACAACTGGATAAATGGAACAAATCCCATTCCTAGTGATGTTCTGATTAATATGTCAAGAATATGCGATGCAAAGATAGATTATCTACTTGAAACAGATGAGGATAGCAACAAAGAGGTTAGTTGAGGAGGTAGGGAAGATGAAAGGAACTGTATACTTTGGAAAAAATATATGAGCTTATTTGCATAGTAGATGAAGCACTTACAAAGTGCGTTAGAAAAAGCATTAAAAAGAAAATAAAAATATCGGCTAAAGAGTTTTTGATATTGGTGTATTGCAAAATACGCATTAGCCGATATAAAAATAAATTTTCAAGAGAGCTTAAGAAAAATAAGAACTTAAAAAATCAAGGACATTATCAAGAAGCTCTCGAAGCAATGGCGCAAGCTCTGTATAAAGAGTACGGAAATCTTGAAGAACTTGCAGAAAAGTTAAAGCAGATGTCAGAAGAATTTTAAAATCAAACTTTTTGCCATAATGCTTTTGAAATTCATCGGCAAAGGGTTTGCACATTTCTTTTAACTTAATTTCTGCTTCGGGTGTTAAATAAATTTCTTTATTCCAGAACTTTTGTAATAAAGAATACTTATCTTCTGAGATATTGGCCCATTTCAGAGAAGACAAATCGCCCCAAGTGAAATTTGATAATTCGCCCCATGTAGGCATAATATCACTCCTTTCAAAATTACTCGGTGGTGCAACACTTGTAATTCAAGTATAGGAGTATTTTAGGGGCAAAACAAGAGGATAGCAACAAAGAGGATAGCAACAAAGAGGTTAGTTAGGAGGTGTAAATAATGGGAGTACTTAAAGATATAGAATATCCGAATTTAAAAGTATATTTATCCGAAGAAAAAACAA
>ERZ1673739.1784-NODE-1784-length-21059-cov-5.885736_pt1 | contig 21059 bp, 17 predicted proteins | sample MGYA00580210_ERZ1673739 | MGnify/ENA primary metagenome ERZ1673739 (study PRJEB41218, sample SAMN15661749) | gut metagenome | host: Homo sapiens | place: Canada: London | collected 2015-08-20/2019-03-30 | study: EMG produced TPA metagenomics assembly of...
TGTCTGTGTGGAGCCGGTCGGCCGGTGCGCCATGACCCTGTTGCAAGTCCGCAGGACGGAACCCCTACTAAACAGGCGAGCGACAAAACCAGGCCACGAAACAGGTGTGGCAGCCTGTGGGCGAGGATACACAGGCAGGATAATGAGACTCCCGCGTTGAACGCCCTCAAAGCATTGCGCGGCGCACCCATCAGTATGGGCCGGGGTGAAATTCCCGTGGAGCTGCGGCCAGCAGCCGTCCGTTTTCTGCCTCTTTTATGGTTTTAATGTAATAAGCATGAAAGGGGCTTTATCATGCAGAAAAATCAATCTAAAAATAAATATGCCCCGCCTATGCGGAGCGAAAAGAAGATCGGCAACACGACCTTTATTGTCAATTCCTTTTTTCCTCAAAAGGGGAATCAGACGATCATCTCCAAACTGGAGAACTTGATAAAAGCCGATGTTCAGAAAGAAACTGTGACTTGAAAACCTCCTAACAGGCAGACAGAAAGAAGAAAGCGCGGTATAATGAAGTTGGACTTCAATATCGTGTTTGACTGCCAGATAGGAGGTATTTATGTATTATCAGTCAAACACCGCTGCCGCGCTTCAATTCCCTTACACAGCTATGAGTTCCGAAGAACTTACTGCTCTGTATTGTCGCTTATCCCGTGACGATGAATTGCAGGGCGACAGCAATAGCATTGTAAACCAGAAAAAAATCCTGGAAAAGTATGCCCGTGAGCATGGATATAACAATTTCAAATTCTATGTTGATGACGGCATCTCAGGTACGACCTTCAACCGCCCAGGCTTTCAGCAGATGATTGCAGATATTGAGGCAGGCCTTGTCAAGCGTGTTATCATCAAGGATATGTCTCGTTTCGGACGTGATTATCTGCAAGTGGGTATGTATACGGAGATCATGTTCCCCGAACATGATATTCACTTTATTGCGGTGAATGATGGTGTAGACAGCACCCAAGGCGACAACGAGTTTACTCCCTTCCGCAATATCATCAATGAATGGTATGCCAAAGACACCAGCAAAAAAATTCGCGCCGTTATGAAAGTGAAAGGCAATGCAGGGGAGCATTTGGCTACCATGCCTCCGTATGGATATATGAAATCGCCCGATGATAAAAAGCAATGGGTAAAGGATGAAGAAGCGGCCCAGGTAGTTTATGAAATTGGTCTTTATGTTATGGACGGTTTTGGTCCCTCACAAATCGCAAGAAAGCTGACGGAAAGGAAAATCCTTACCCCGGCGGCTTACTACGAAAGTAAGGGAAGGACAACCAATGTCTCAAAGAAAGGTTCTCCTTATGCCTGGGATTCTTCTACGATTGCCGACATCATGGACCGCTGGCGTGAATATCTGGGACATACGGTTAATTTCAAAACCCACAAAAAATCTTACAAGAGCAAAAAGACCCTTCTCAATCCAGAAACCGAGTGGAAGGTTTTTGAGAATACCCATGAAGCCATCTGGACGGAGGCGATTGCCGATGCAGTAAGACTCGCAAGGCAGACGCGGTGCCGCCCAACAAAGATGGGAGAAATGGGGATGTTCTCCGGCATGATGTTCTGTGCCGACTGCGGTTCCATCATGTATCAATGCAGGGCAACCAATTTCCGGCGCGATCAGGAATACTACCTGTGTTCTGGCTATCGGAAAAGCCGTGATATATGTGGGCAGACACATTCTGTCCGAACTGTTATCCTGGAGGAATTGGTTCTGCAAAATCTGCGTGAGGTTGTTTCCTTTGCATCACAGCGCAAAGACGATTTTGTAAAAATGGTCATGGATGCGGATATGCGCCAACGCAACCGAGGTTTGGCAAAGCGGAAGAAAACATTGGCTGACGCTGAAAAGCGGATCGCAGAACTGGACAACATCTTCAAGCGGCTCTATGAGGATACCATTTCGGGAAAACTTTCTGACGAGCGTTTTCAAAAGCTCTCTACTGACTACGAGAAAGAACAGCATCAGCTTCAAGATGTAGCGGTTGCCCTTCGTGGTGAAATTGAGGCAGAGGAACGCAAAAGCGCAAATGTGGAGAGGTTTCTATCCATTGTAGAACGGTATACGGAAATTCCTGAATTGACTCCATGTATCTTGCATGAGTTCGTCGAGAAGATTGTTGTTCATGCTGCCAGCGATCCGAAGGGCAAGAACCGCACCCAGGAAATTGACATCTACTATAAGGGCATTGGAGCCCTGGAAGTATCCAAAGTCACTTCATCAAGGCAAGAATGAGAAAAACGGCATAGCCGAAGCTATACCGTTCTCTCTTGCCCCACGATGTTTTCTTATCGGGAGACGCCTTGAGTTGCGCTTCTTTTTTTATACCTGTGATCTGTTTGATTCAGAAGAAAACAAAAACAGCTGGAATCTTTTTTGTTTGAAAGATTCCAGCTGTTTTTTATTATTAAGGTAGAGTAGTTCTTATTCTTCCGCAGCGATGGTAACGGTAGTATCGTCTTCGGTTACATCATAGCCTACCAGCCATTCAAAGGCTTCCGCAGGCACATACATAGCACCATCATCGGCGATATAAGGTGCAACACCCAATGTGCCAGGAGAAGTCATGCCAACGGCACCGGGAATGGTAGAAGTGGACACATACAGGTCTTTGCCTTCTGCCAGATCCATGGCGCGTGTGTCACTTTCCAGTGTAGCTGTACGGCTGTCACGGTCCCATGTGAGGGTCAAGCCCAAAGCGTCGACCGTTTCCCGGAGAGGTACGCAGGTTACATCGTCTTTTGTGGTCATTTCGGATTTGCTGTAAGAAATTTTTACAGGAGATGCAGCTGTTTCTGTATCTTCTTCTGCATCTTCCGCAGCAGGAACCACTACAACGCGATTTACACTAGCCTGAGCAGGGTAACTTTCTGCTACAACATCATACCATGTGAAAATCCGGTCGCCTTCTTTCAGATCAGCCAGATCAAAGGCGCTGTTGTCTGCATAGGATGTTGCTGTAGCATCTTCGGTAACGGTAATGTACAGGCCGCCCTGATCAGTGGTGATGCGAATGCCGTTCTGGGTGTTTTCCACCGCCTCTACGGTGTGGAAACGGGCACATGCTACATCCATAGGCATATTGCCCACAATGGCTTCCACAGAGGTCTGTGGAGGAATGCTCATGGTCATGGCAGGACTATGATAGAAGTATACGCCGTCGCCTACTTTCAGGTCATTGATGTCCATCTGTGTGCCTCTGCCGCTGTCCAGACACAGGGTATCTTCTGATACGATATAAATCACTGTCTGATCCTGCACATCTTCAGCAGTGATGGATTTGATAACGCCGTTTTCTTTGCGGATGTCAGTGATTCTGCCATAAGCCAGATACCGTTCCGGCAGAGCGGGAATGGGGGCCTCTGCGGAAGGGTTTTCAGCAACAGGTGCCTGTGTTTCCTGAGCAAAAGCTGTTGTGGTGCCGCAAAGCAGAACTGCGGTTAATGACAAAGCTGTAATGACATTTCGTTTCATAATAAGCAACCTCCTTTTGTTGTCGCGATTTTTTTGATTTATGTTTGTTTCCGATGTTTTCTGTTTTGTTTGACGGAAGGAAAAAAGAAAGGTTTCATAAAAAAGGTATTTTTTTCAAAAAAATAAAAAAACCTGCTGGCATTGCCAACAGGTCAAAAAGCGGATGACGGGAATCGAACCCGCCTCTAAAGCTTGGGAAGCTTTCATTCTACCAATGAACTACATCCGCAAAGTTCATGGTTAATTATACACGGATTTTTTCGGGATGTAAAGTCCTATTTTTCTGACAAAAAATTGCGTTTTTTCCCTTGATTTTTCAGACTGCGAATGTGTTCCATGGGCATACTAAAAACACAAATTTCAGAAAAAACGAGGTCAGAACCATGGAAAAATTGATTGTACGGCAAAGCGAAGCCCTTCACGGTACGGTGCGGATCAGTGGAGCGAAAAATGCCGTTTTACCCATACTGGCAGCCTGTCTGCTGACAGAAGAACCTTGCACCATTACAAACGTTCCAGCATTGACAGATGTCATGGAAATGGCGGAATTATTGGAGGAATTTGGCGCAGAAACAACGTATGACGCGCTTACGGAAACCATGCGCATTTGTAGCGAAACATTATCCAATCAACAGGCAGCAGAGAAAAATGCCTGTGCCATGCGGGCATCTTTTCTGGCGGCAGGACCTTTGCTGGCAAGATGTCATCAGGCAGCACTGCCTTTGCCCGGCGGCTGTCCCATTGGCAGCAGACCGGTGGATTTGCATTTGAAAGGATTTTCCGTCATGGGGGCAGTTCATAAACTGGAACATGGAGTGGTGGAGCTTTCGGCAAAAAACGGCTTGCGTGGCAAACGGGTTTATCTGGATTTTCCCAGCGTAGGAGCAACGGAAAATATTATGATGGCAGCAACGCTGGCAAAGGGCACCACCACCATTGAGAATGCGGCAGCAGAGCCGGAAATATGTGATTTGGCGGATTTTTTGCGAAAAATGGGGGCGGAAATTACTGGGGACGGCACAGACACCATTGTCATTCAGGGGCAGAAACGGCTGCATGGCGCCACGCACAATGTCATTTCTGACCGCATAGAGGCAGGAACGTTTATGACGGCAGCAGCCATCACTGGCGGCGATATTTTGTTAGAACAGGTGCGGCAGGAGCATTTGACTCCTGTCATTGCTAAATTGACAGAATGTAATGCCAAAACAGAAGTAACTCCATCGGGACTGCGGGTGTACCGGAAGGGTAGACTTCGTCCCATACAGCTGAAAACCATGCCTTATCCCGGCTTTCCAACGGATATGCAGGCGTTGTTTATGAGTTTGGCAGCCGTTACAAAGGGCACCAGTGTTATCACGGAGACCGTATTCGAAAATCGGTTCATGCATGCGGCAGAATTGCAGCGTATGGGGGCAGATATCAAGATAGACAGCCGTTCCGCCATCATTGAAGGTGTGGACAGCCTGACGGGAACCAGCGTCCGTGCCACAGACCTGCGGGCAGGAGCAGCCCTGATTTTGTCGGCATTGGCAGCCAGAGGAGAAACGGAAATCAGCGACATTTACCACATCGAACGGGGCTATGACCGCATTGAGGAAAAGCTGCGAGCTTTAGGAGCAGATATTCAGCGGTCGAAAGATTCATAAGTTCATAAAATGTTTACAATTTATTCACATACAGTGGATGAAAGGGTGCTATACTGTTAGGGAAAGATACAGTTAGTACCCTAACATTTTTTTGGAGGTGACAGGATGCAGCCGAAAATTTCCTTTTGTCTGGAATGGAAAATGGTGTCCAATCTCATGCGGCACAGTGCCAACGCCTGTACGACCTGTGTAGAGGCTACAAATCTGACGGGGATGCAGCTATTCATATTGGAGTATCTCTATCAGCATCAGGAGCAGGATGTGTTCCAGCGGGATCTGGAGGCGGAATTTCATGTGCGCCGTTCCACGGTGACGGGGATTCTCAAAGGCATGGAGAAAAAAGGTCTGATCCAGCGGTTGTCTGTGGAAGAAGATGCCAGACTGAAACGGATTATTTTGACGCCTCAGGCAAAAAGCCTGCATCGAGAGGTAGAAATGGCTGTGGTGCGGATGGAAAAAATCGCTCTGCGGGGACTATCGGAAGCAGAAATAGAAGTTTTTTTGGAAATATTGGAAAAGATGAAAGCAAATCTACAGGAAGATATGCTTACATACGACGAGCAGAAAGGCGAGTGAATGTATATGGAAAACCAGAAAAAGCCGTTGATTTATTACTGGCTCATTGCCCTGGCGGTAATGTTTGTGATCAACTGGCTGGTACTGCCCATGTTTGCCAATAACACGGTGCAGGAAGTAAGTTACAATGTGTTCTTGGACGAATTGGAAGCAAAGAATATCGATCAGGTACAGGTCAATGAGGATGTGATCTATTATTCCCTGAAAGAAGATACCAACGAGGAAACCCAGACCCAGATTTTCCCCGGTCAGCAGCAGCACGAAATGCTCTACTGCACCGTGCGGATGCAGGATAATATGCTGGTAGACCGTTTGTATGCGGCTGGGGCAAACTTCTCCGCCATTGAGCCGAAAGAAGTTTCGCCATGGATGAGTTCCCTCATCATGTTCCTGCTGTTCTTCCTGTTCTGGCGGCTGGTGTTCGGCAGAATGATGAAGAAAGGCGGCTTTGGTGCCAATGCCATGGCTTTTGGCAAGTCTAACGCCAAGGTTTATGTAAAAGCCCAGACCGGTAAGACATTCAAAGACGTTGCAGGACAGGACGAAGCGAAAGAAGCACTGAAAGAAATCGTAGACTTTTTGCATAACCCTGCGAAATATACCAGCGTAGGTGCGAAAATGCCAAAAGGCGCCCTGCTGGTAGGCCCTCCGGGTACCGGTAAAACATTGCTGGCCCAGGCAGTTGCCGGGGAAGCAAACGTACCTTTCTTCTCCATTTCTGGTTCTGAATTTGTGGAAATGTTCGTTGGTATGGGTGCGGCAAAAGTTCGTGACCTGTTCAAACAGGCAGGGGAAAAAGCCCCTTGTATCGTATTTATCGACGAAATTGATACCATCGGGAAAAAACGTGACGGCAACGGCATGGGCGGCAACGACGAAAGAGAACAGACCCTGAACCAGCTGCTGACAGAAATGGATGGTTTCGACGCAACAAAAGGTGTTGTCATTCTGGCAGCTACCAACCGTCCCGAAACACTGGACAAAGCCCTCCTGCGTCCCGGTCGTTTCGACAGAAGAATCCCTGTGGAACTGCCTGACCTGCAGGGTCGAGAAGCCATTTTGAAAGTCCATGCGGCAAAAATCAAAATGGAAGACAACATCGACTTTGGCGCTGTGGCAAGAGCAACCAGCGGTGCTTCCGGTGCAGAACTTGCCAATATCATCAACGAAGGCGCCCTCCGTGCGGTACGTATGGGTCGGGATAAAGTAAGTCAGACAGACTTGGAAGAAAGCGTAGAAGTGATTCTGGCAGGTTATCAGCGGAAAGGCGCGGTTATTTCCAAAGAGGAAAAAGCCATCATTGCATACCACGAAGTTGGTCATGCGCTGGTAGCGGCTTTGCAGAAAAATTCCGCACCTGTTCATAAGATTACCATTATCCCCAGAACTTCCGGTGCATTGGGTTATACCCTCCAGATTGACGAGGGTGAAAAATTCCTCATGAATAAGGAAGAAGCCTTCAATAAAATTGCAACCCTCACCGGCGGACGTGTGGCAGAAGAAATTCAGTTCCATTCCATCACCACCGGGGCTTCCAATGATATTGAGCAGGCAACCCGTATGGCGAGAGCCATGATTACTCGTTACGGCATGAGCGATGAGTTCGGTATGGTGGCGCTGGAAACCATCAACAACCAGTATCTGGGCGGCGATACCACATTGGCTTGCTCCAATGAAACAGCAACTCGTATTGACGCGGCAGTCATTGCCATGGTCAAAGAAGCCCATGACAAGGCATATCAGATTATCAGCAGCCATAAAGATAAGCTGGATGAAATTTCCGCTTATCTGCTGGAAAAAGAAACCATCACCGGTGAAGAATTCATGGAAATTCTGGAAAGAAAACCGGAAGAAACAACAGAAGCAAATCTGGAAGCATAATAAAGCAGAGAGAGGATACAAATCCTCTCTCTTTTTTTGTTTGCAGGAGAAAAGGGGCACAATTTTGGGCAGCGTACATAATATAAAATGAACACAGAAAAGGATAAGGAAAAGAGGGGAATGCGTATGTATCGAAATCCCGACGGAAACGGGTATAATCGCCGCGGCAGCGGCTGGTACGGCGGATTCGGCTGTGAACCTGTGCCCCGGAATACGGGAAACAGCGGCGGCTGTTACACAGGCGGACAGAATGGATATACCGGTCATTCCTGCGGCGGACAGAATCAAAATCGCTGCCGTCCTGACTGCAATCCATGGCATCCAGATTGTAATTCCTGTAATCCCTGCAATCCCGGCTGCTGGCCGGAATGCTGGCCAGGATGTTATGTGGTTGTCATCACCGGTGTAACGGGACCTACAGGTCCTACAGGTGCCCCCGGCGTGACAGGTGCTACCGGTATCACAGGTGCAGCAGGCATTACTGGCGCAACAGGTCCTACCGGTGCCACAGGTCCCACCGGTGCAACGGGCGCAACAGGCACAGGCGGCGGTATTACAGGACCTACCGGCGCAACAGGCGCAACAGGTGCAACAGGCGCAACAGGTGCAACAGGCGCAACAGGTGCAACAGGCATCGGCGTAACTGGTCCCACAGGACCTACCGGCATTGCGGGCTTGAGCATTACTGGACCTACTGGTGAAACAGGACCTACAGGACCTACTGGTCAAATTGGCGCAACGGGACCTACGGGACCTACCGGGGAAAGTGGTGCAACGGGCGCAACAGGACCTACTGGAGAAAGCGGCGCAACAGGCGCAACAGGACCTACTGGGGAAAGTGGTGCAACAGGACCTACTGGAGAAAGCGGCGCAACAGGCGCAACTGGCCCTACCGGGGAAAGCGGTGCAACAGGAGCTACCGGTGAAACAGGTCCCACAGGACCTACGGGCGCAACAGGCGAAACAGGTGCAACGGGACCTACCGGCGCAACAGGTGAAACAGGTGCTACCGGTCCTGCCGGGTCAGCCGGGCCCTAATCCCTGATTTTTGGAAAATCGGATGATTTTCTGACACGTAAAAAAACCGGAAATCCATTGATATGGGTTTCCGGTTTTGCTTGTTTTTCATATGTTTTTGTTAGAAAGATTCCAGATAGGCAGTACCTGCTGCGACGATTTTTACATGAACCGTCAAAGTCAGGGAATGCAGGCAGCCATCTTTCCAGTCAGCGTCGATCTGCATGATGCCGCCGGGCTGTTTCAATCCCAGAGAAAGGGAATCTTGTTTCTTGGTTGCCAGAGCCGCACCAAGGGCGGTTGTGCCGCTGCCGCAGCCTCTTTCCCATACGAGAGAGGCGTTTTTGACGCATACCAGCGGTTCCAGCGTCATTTCGCTTTCGTCAAAAAGCAGAATACCAAAGGCTTCTTCGGCAATCTGATTTTCCCATGCTGCTGTTGCCTGTTCTGCCTTTTCCCGTGCTTTTTCGCCCCAAAGAGCTTTGGGAACGATGATGTGGGTGATGCCTGGCAGATAAACCGTTTCCAGTTCATAGGAAACGCCGTCCAGCACATAGGTTTCTGTGGCAATCTTCGCAGGCATAGGCATGGAAAGCTGCCCCAGATAGCCATCAGCTTCTTTTTTCATATGGCAGTCGATGAGGCTGTCTGCGCCGGATACTTCCAAGAGGAAGTTTTTTTCTGCACCTGTTTGGGGATGTTCCTTGGAGAACAGATATGCCCCCAGAGAAAGGGTGGCATTGCCGCAGAATTCTCCTGCCATCATTTGCAGACGGGCGCAGGCTGCTTCATTTTCCGGCTCTTCGATGTATCCCACCTGTTCTGCGTAAACACTGCCGTAGGCAATGAGTGCCTTTGCCACTGCCAAATGCTGACTTCTGGGCACAGGGCTTTCGATAAGCAGTGTCATATTTTCATTTGGACTTACTTTCACAAATTGGAGTTCCATAATGCCTCCTTATGCCTGGAAGCGGCTCAGGAATGCTTTGGTACGTTCCTGTTTGGGGTTGTTGATAAGTTCTTTGGGTTCCCCTTCTTCCACAATGACGCCGCCGTCCATGAAAATGATGTGGTCGGATACGTCACGGGCAAAACTCATTTCATGGGTAACGATGACCATGGTCATGTGTTCCGCTGCCAGTTCTTTGATAACGTGCAGGATTTCCCCTGTCAGTTCCGGGTCCAGAGCGGAAGTGGGTTCGTCGAAGAACAGGATTTTCGGTTTCATTGCCAATGCGCGGGCAATGGATACACGCTGCTGCTGACCGCCGGAAAGCTGGTAAGGGTAAGCATCTTCTTTGTCTGCCAGACCCATTTTTTTCAGCAGTTCTCTTGCTTCGGCGTAAACTTCGTCTTTGGGGCGTTTGCCGATGAGGATGGGGGGTTCTGTGATGTTTTTCAGTACGGAGTAATGAGGAAACAGGTTGAAGTTCTGGAACACCAGACCAAAGTGCTGTCTTGCTTTTTGCAGTTCGGCTTTGGTGCCATAAATGGATTTGCCTGTTTCGTCAGCTTTTGCTGTGTATTCTCCCAGATAGATCAGGTCGCCGCCGTCCATGGTTTCCAGCAGTGTTGCGCAGCGCAGCAGTGTGGATTTGCCGGAGCCGGAAGGTCCGATGATGCTCACAACCTGTCCTTCTTCTACAGAAAGGGAGATATCCTTGAGGACTTCGTTGTCCCCGAATTTTTTATTGCAGTGATTGATTTCCAGTAATTTCATGGCTGCCTCCTTAACGATAATAATTCATTTTCTTTTCGATCTTATCCATCACAAAGGCAACGATGCCGTTGAAGATGAAGTAGAACACACCAGCGATGATCAGAGGCATGATGGTGGTCTGTGCCGCAGAGATCTGCTTTGCGATGGTGAACATTTCTGGATAGGAAATAACGAAGGCAAAGGATGTATCTTTGACCAGTGTAATGGTTTCGTTTGTTACAGGGGGCATGATCCGTTTGCACATCTGAGGGAAGACAATGCGCAGGAAAGTCTGGACTTTGTTGTAGCCAAGTACGGTAGCTGCTTCATACTGTCCCACAGGGATGGATTCGATACCGGCGCGGTAGATTTCCGCAAAGTAAGCGGCATAGTTGATGGAGAACGCAATGATAACTGCAGTGAAACGATATTCATTGGTGATGGGAATACCGAAGAGGTAGTAAGGACCGTAGTAAACGGCAAACAGCTGCAGCATCAGAGGTGTACCACGCAGAATAGCGATGAATACTTTGATGATCCACTGGATGGGTTTGAAGAAGAACAGACCGCCTGCAAACCGAGTGCCCATAGGCAGGTTTTCTGCCTTGCCTTCTGCGGACTGTGCCAGTTTCAGCTTTTCAACCAGTGTTTGGGGCGCAAGGAATTTCAGCGGCGCCCATTTAGACATGCGCCCAAAGGTTACCAACAGCCCCAGAGGCATGGAAAATAACAGTGTCAGGAAAAAGATTTTGCAGGAATCCAGAAGTCCCACAGCCAGTTGTTGTGTGATGTTCATAAGGGTTTGTGCATCCATAAAATTGTTTCGTCCTTTCTTTGTTTTGGCGCTTTGCGCTCACATAAGAAAACGGGAAGCCCATTTCTTTATGTCAGCCTCCCTGTGCGGACAAAGGCTTTCAAAGGAAAGACAGTGTCATAAACAGGGAAGAAGCGTGCGGAACATTGTCCGCACGCCCTTGTATTGTATCATATTTGATTATTCTTTGCCAAGGCAAACCATCTGATCCAGGTTGTAATCTGCGTAATTTGCTGCGATTGCATCAAATGTGCCGTCTGCTACCATTTCGTCCAGTGTAGCCTGAACCTGATCTCTCAGTTCTTCATTGCCCAGTTTGAAGGCGATGGCATACTGTTCTGTGGACAGGGGTTCTTCCAGCTGACGGAATTTGTCGCTGTGGTTGGTCAGCTGATACTGTGCAACACCGATGTCAACGGCGATGGCATCAACAGCACCTGTTTCCAGGCTCATGAATGCGCTGTTGTAATCGGGTGTCTGTTCCAGAGAAGCGAAAGTAGCTGCCAGAGCCAGGTTTTCGTCATTGTCTTCTGTGTTGGTCAGAGCTGTCAGTGCAGAGGAACCAGCCTGTGTGATGACGATTTTGCCAGCCAAATCTTCTTTTGTCTGGATGTCAGAATCCTGACGAACAACAAATACGATGCTGTTGTCTACATAAGGTTCGGAGAAAGTATATTCGCTTTCTCTGCCTGTCATGGTGAAGCCGTTCCACAGACAGTCAACAGTGCCGCTGTTCAGTTCCATATCTTTGGAGCTCCAGTCCAGAGGCTGTTTTACCAGTTCCCAGCCGTTGCGGTCACAAACTTCCTGAGCCAGATCCAGGTCGAAGCCAACGTATTCGCCGGCGTCGTTTTTGTAGCCGTAAGGGGGATATTCTGCGTCAAAACCTACGGTAAATGTGGTGCGTTCGGCAGTATCTGCGCCGTCAGTTGTTGCGGTTTCATCTGTACCGCCGCCGCAGCCAGCCAGTACACCAACGGACATTGCCATAGTCAAAAACAAAGCAAGATATTTTTTCATACTCCAATCTCTCCTTTTTTCTATTCATTTTTTCCCTAAAATGTTTCATCGCTGAATTCTTTATCATTTTATCACGTTATCAGGCTAAAGTAAATTGGTAATACTCTTTCATTTTTTTGAAAAAAATCAAGCTTTCATTGGTAAAGCTGAATAAAAAGACATTTGTTTTCCACAGAAATGACGAAAACCCAATAATAGAAAAAAGGTGCAAATGTGCCGCATCATCAGAAAATAAATTTTGCAGGCTTCGGAAAAAGAGGCAGTTTTTCAAAGAAAGATTTTCCTGTCAAAAAAAATAGCTGGAACCCTTTGTACCATAAGGATTCCAGCTATAGCTATTTTTTAGAAATCCGCATCAAAAAGCGTTGTTTTTGATGTCACATGCTTGGAAAAGGAACATTAGTCTTCCTGTGCGTCGATGCTGGTAACTTCTCCGTCACTATTCAGCTTCAGTTCGATGACAAAATCATCGCCGTCGTCGTCGAAACGATCCCGCAGTTCGTCGTAATCGTCTACATCGCCGCTGATGTCGTCTTCTTTATCGAAGTTATCGGCGAGATAGTATTTGTCATCATCCACTTCGATCCAGCTGGAGCTGATGTCTGTCAGATCGCCTTCCACTTCACGTTTGGAGGAAGCGTAGTCTGCTTCAATTTCTGTTACTTTGCTCTTGGAGCTGTTGAATTTCAGTTTGACGTCAAAGTCTTCATAGTCTTCGAAGTCACGGATGAGTTTGGACAGGGTGTAGTCGTCGCCTTCCAGTGTAACTTCCACATCTTCATCCAGATCATAAGTAAAGTTGCTGCCGTCTACGCGGATGGTGATTTCATCTTCACTCAGTTTGCGCAGTTCCCCTTCGTCGGCTTCTGTGTTGACTGCTACAATCTTGGAAACCTGTTTGTTTTTAAAGGAAAGCTGTGCTTCATAATCATATTTTTTGTACTGATCTTTCAGTTCGTCAAAGTCAGAAGAGCTGCCGTTGAGGGTAACGTCGATATCGTCTGTATCCTCCAGCAGGTCATAGGTGAATGTATCGCCGTCATCGTTTCTGATTTCGATTTCGCTGCTGCTGATCTTTTTGATGATACCTTTGGATTCGCCCATGGATTCTTCGATGGCAACGATGTCGGTAACATCATCATCGCGGTTCAGTGTCAGGGAAACACGGTAAGAGGTTTCTTCGTGGTTTTCTTTCAGGAAGTCGATGTCTTTGCTCTTGCCGTCTACTTTGACATCTACGTCAGTGTCCAGATCATAAGTATAGCTGTCGCCCTGAGCTTCGATGGTGATTTTTCTGGATGTTACGTCTGTCAATACGCCGTTGACTTCGTCTTCCGCATAGTTGACAGTGATTTTTGTAACGACATTTTTGCTGTCTGTGGTCAGTGTTACATAGAAATCTGTATCGTCATAGTATTTTTTCAGATCGCTGAAAGAATAATCTGTCAGTTCGTCTTTGACATCTACATCGCTGTCCACATCATAGTCATAAGATTTGCCGTTTGATTTGATTGTCAGTTCGTCATCATCCAGATCTGTCAGCAGACCGGATTTCGGGTTGTCGTTCTGGGTAACGGCATACAATTTTGTGACTTCGTTGTCAGCATTGAGATAGATGGTAACGCTAAAGTCGTCGCCGTTGTCCAGTGCGCTGAAGATGCGGGAAGGTGTTGTGGATTTGTCATCCAGATATACCTTCACATCGTCGGTCATGGTATATGTTTTTTCTTTGGAACCGTCTTTGACAGTGATCTTGTTGGAGCTCATATCCACCAGTTCAAAGGTCTGTTTGGAGCCAATGCCGTTGACAGATTTTGTAACAGTGATGGATTTGATGCTGTCACCACTATAAGTCAATGTGACGCTGTCACCGCTGCCGATTTCGGAGAAATCGATTTCCTGACCGTCATAATAAGCTTTCGCAGTGCCTTTTTCACCAAAGAGGTTCAGACCAGTGCCTGTAGTAGTCTTTACGCTGCAGAACAGGTCGCCGTTTTCCAGTACGGAAGAGGTTACGATGGTACCAGTTACGGAGCCGCTGGAGGGTGTTTCCGGTGTTGTGGTGGAGCCGCCGGTGCTGCCGCTGGAGCCGCTGCCTGTCAGCAGTTTGTATGTTTTGACAGAAAGAACTGCCATTTCGGAACGGTTGATGTTTACGTCAGGATTGAAGTTGCCGTAATCATCGCCGACCATGATGTTTTTGTCATAAAGCAGATCCAGATAAGGCACAGCAGATTTGGAGATGGAAGCAGCGTCTTTGTAAGTCAGTTTTGCATCCATATCTACTGTGTAAACTTTCCCCAGAGCCTTGCCGAAGATAACGCCTACATCTTCTCTGTTTGCAGGCTGCTGTGTAGAGCCATTCATGAATTTGGTCAGGTCGCTTGTGACCAAAATGCCTTTGTCCAAAGCGTATGCTACAGCGTTATATGCCCAAGAAGGGATTTTGTACGCATCCATAATGGGTTTCCATTTTGTGATGGTTTCGTTTGTGACATCCTGTTTGTAATATGTTTTCATGATGGAATACATAAGCTGTGTGGCTTCGCAGTAAGTCACGTTGTTGCGTGGTTTGCAGTATTTTTTGCCGTTTTCGGTGTAGCCGCTCATAAGCCTCAAAGAAGCTGCTTCTTCGATGAATGTAGCGGCACCGGGCCAAGGCACATTGTTAATATCTGCAAAAGTGGAACCGAAAGCAACTGCATTTGTGCTGCCCAGTACAAGGGCGGCAGTGGTTGCCAATGTAAGGAAACGTTTCATATCCAAAACCTCCCATTCCTTCTCAAAATATGAAATATCCTAAATATCTTATTTTTTCTCACAATTTGTAAACGAGTTGTATGTATACCAACGACGTTTGTAGGATACTGTCCTACTATTACTATACCATGAAAGCGCAGAAAAACCTTTTCAAATTTTTTAAGTTTTATAAAAAGTGTGTCAAGATTCTGTAAAGATTTCCAGATTTTGTCTTTTTTCCAGCTGTTTCAAGTATTTTTCTTTTTTTGCCGCAAAATCCGCAGGCTGATGCATTGGCTTTTGCAGCAGGTCAAAGAGGGTGCCCGCCAGCACCTTAGCTGTGCGAATATAGCAGTTTTCTTTGTCGGCAATGGTGAAATTGTCGTTGTGGAACTGCCCTTTTATACCGGAAAAGCCCATCTGTACCGCAGGCAGCAAAAATCCCAGATCGCCAATGTCGCCGGAAGCACCGGAAACCACATTCCGCAGAATCTGATCTTCCTCACAGAAAAGCAGCATGTTTTCCAGTACCATTTCATTCATTTCCGCAGACTGACGTAAGGGCAGATAGCCCGGTGTGGTTTCTGTTTCGCAGCCCAATCCCAGAGCGGCAGCGCAGTGATGGATGCACTGTTCCACTTGTTCCTCTGCGGCAAACAGTGTGGCGTTGTCATTGGCACGGATGTAAGTTTCTATGACCGTCCGGTCGGGGATGATGTTGACCGTGCCGCCGCCTTCCGTAATGACAGGATGCAGCTGTAAACCGGCAGAGGCAGGGAAGCGGTCTTTCAGGAAAGCCAGTGCGTTCTGTGCCAGCACCGCGCCATGAAGGGCGTTTCTGCCCAGATGGGGCGCTGCGCCGGAGTGGGACGCTGTGCCAAGAAAGACGGCTTTTTTCGCCAGAAAGCCTGCCAGTGTGGAATTGATGTCGAACAGATACTCTGTTTCGCCGTTGGCGTGGGCAGAAAGCACACAGTCCACATCGTCAAAATATCCTTCTGCAATCATGTTTTGCTTGCCGGAGCGGTAACGAATTTTGCCTTCGGCAATGCATTGGTCACGGAAAGTAAAATCAATGAATTCTTCTGCTGGTGTGAAGAAAAAACTGATACGTCCACTGTTTTTCTTTGGAAGACCGCAGTCAGTCAGTGCACGAATCAGTGTCAGTGCTAACGTGGTCTGGATGCTGTGCCCGCAGGAATGGACCGTGCCGTTTTTGCTTTTGCAGGGCAGAGCGTCCATGTCGCTGACAAAGGCAATATGGGGAGAACCGCTGCCCAATGTAACACGGATGCCTGTCATGGCAATGCCGGATTCATAGGGGATGTTCCACTGATCTAACAGGGCTGTGATGGCGGCAGCCGTTTTCACTTCCTGAAAACCCAGTTCCGCGCAGTCAAAAAAGGCGTTGCCCCAAGACAGGATTTCCACCTGCCGCTGGTCAATGGCAGCAAAAAGAGATTCTTTTTTCATGATGTTTCCTCCTTATTCCCATTCCAGTGTCATGCCCACAGCCACTTCCTGTATAGGGGAAACGGCATGAAGTGCTGCCCGCACAGGAAAAGCTGTGCAGTGGCAGGGATACAGCGCAGAAATCTGTTCTTTTGCCAGAAAATCAACGGTTTTTTGGCTCCGCTCATTTTCTTCCATCAGATGCAGCCCGCCTAGAAGCCCCAGTACTTTTGTCTTGCCTGTGACAGCTTTGGCATACTGTATGATGTTGCAGATGCCGGCGTGAGAACAGCCGGTGATGATGTAAATACCTGCGTCTGTCACATAAGCCAGTGCTGTGTCGTCGTCAATAATGTCGGGAACAGTTTGTCCGTCAATGATGGTTTCGCCGATGGCATAAGCGGGCTCAAAGTCTACGGTGTGAGGAATTTCTCCCAGAAAAACAAGGTGGTCTGTGAGCCACAAGGGCGCTTCGGCAAATTCCAGCACGGCTTTTTCCTGCAATTCTTTCATAGACAGAGGACTGCCGATGTCCATGCCGTTCCATTGCTTAGGCAACAGGGCATGGGGGTGGGCAATGAGCCGTGGCTTTTTGGGAAAAGGCAGTGCCAGCAGATCAGGTAGACCGCCAGTGTGATCGTTATGCCCATGAGAAAGCAGAATGGCATCTGCCGTGGTCAAATCAATGCCCATGGCTTTGGCGTTTTTCAAAAAAGCGTCAGAATAGCCCGTATCGAATAAAAAGCGTTTGCCATCTGCTTCCAGCCAGTAAGAGACGGCAGGTTCCCCCAGATGGTAAACGTCGATTTCTGTATGGTTGTCCATTAAAACAGTCAGTTTCATGGAAGTCCCTCCTTTGTGTTGGGGTTGTGTATGACTCCATTATAAGGAAAAAGGAAGGAAAATACAATTGTGTTAAGGGCGTATCAAATAATAGACGGGAAGGGGGAGGGGAAAGTTCCGGGGAAAAAGAGAAAAAGTAATGGAAATAATAGGAAGAAAAAGATAGCGGAAGGTGGCAGTTATAAACGAAAAAAAACACCACACACTTACGTGTATGGTGTCTTTTTCTAGAATTGCGGAGACAGGATTTGAACCTGCGACCTCCGGGTTATGAGCCCGACGAGCTACCGGACTGCTCTACTCCGCGTCAATATTAACTTCAACTGATAATATACCATGAATAGATGACTTTGTCAATATTTTTTCGGAAAATAGTATGGATTTTTATACGCCATCTTTGTACATGGTTTCCAGACGTTCTTTGCATTCCTTCCAGTTGGGCATCCACTCTGTCAGCAGGGCATAGAACCGTCTGCTGTGGTCAGCGAAGCGGAAATGTGCCAATTCATGGTAGATGACCTGACGGATACAATCCGGGTCTGCCTTCATCAGCTGGAGATTCAGGCGGATACTTTGGGTTTCCACGGTACAGCTGCCCCAGATGCTCCGCATGTTCCGCACCTGAATTTTGGGATAGGGAATGCCATAGTCTTTTACTTTGGGATGGATTTCGTCCAGAAGTTTCGCAAATGTCCCAGTTGCCTGTTCCCGAAGCCAATCCAGATATTCAGACCGCAGTCCCACGGAATCCGTCTGGAAAGTAGACATATAAATGATGTTATCGGAACGCTGAATCTGACGCAGTCCCTGAGCGATGTGGAGGGTATAGGGTTCTCCCAGATAATACAATGTCTTGCCGTCATACATGGCGCCGGAGGGCTGTGCCATACGGATTTTTTCCACTTCTGCCAGATGGTTGATAATCCAGAGGGCTTTGGACTGGACAAATTCTTCAATGACGGAAAAAGGTACCCGTTTGGCGGCGGACACAACTACCTGTCCATGTTTATTTACCCGCAGGTTGATATACTTCACGTTTTTGCGGATGAGTTCGTATTCAATTGGAATGCCTTCATATTCTATGGCGTGCAGTTCCATTGCAAAATCTCCCTTTTCCAAAGATAGTTTTCCCACAAAAGTTGGATTCTATCCCGTTTTTCTATGATACTATATCACGCAAAGGCTGAAAAAGTCCAGAAAAAACGGGAAAATCCTTCCAGAGGCGACAAAAGGCGACAAAAACGGAAGGCATGCGCCTTGATTTGACAAAACAGGTGCATGCCTTTTGCTTCCTTAAATATGTTCTGCTTTTTTCACAACGGGAATCCAGATTTCAAATACAGAATCCGCAGGGTCTGCATTATAGTAGACCTCTATATCTGCTCCTTTTCCATATTCGTAGCCGGAATTGGGGAGCCATTCCGTGAAAATCCGTTTCTCCAATTCCTGACACGCCTTTGGCATGGCGCCTGTGCCGGGAAAGATTGCCCATGTGGCAGCAGGCAGTTCCAGCATTTCCAGGGGCGGTTCCACTTCTTTGGAAGTGCAGACGCCAATCCAATATTTCCATTCTTCTTCCTGACAGGCGGAAATCCCTAGCACCGCAGGCATTTCCATGATGCTTGTCAGTTTCGGCAGAATATTGTCTGCCGCAGCTTTTTGCCAGAAAGCAGGTACAGTCTGGAAATTTTTCTCCATGTCTTTTTCCAGTGGTGTGTAAATCCCCGCAATGCGCAGGGGTCCTTTTGCTTCCATACGATAATCCAACGCAGTCACTCCTTTGACGGTCATTTGAAACCGAATGGGCGGGAAAGCCTTCAGGGGCGCGCCTTTTGCCTTGGCTTGGGATGGGGTGATGCCGTGGATGCTCTGAAATGCCCGTGTGAACGCCGTTGGGGAACGGTATCCATATTTCAGCGCCACATCAATGACTTTTGCGCCTCTCTGCAAATCAAAGGCGGCTTTTGTCATTTTCCGGCGGCGGATATATTCCGAAAGGGGCATATCTGCCAGATAGGAAAACATACGCTGAAAATGGAAGGTTGTACAGCAGGCGGTTCTGGCAATGTCATCCAGAGAAATTTCCGCTGTCAGGCTTTTTTCCAGCATTTCCAGGGCTTCATTCCATTTGTCTATCCAGTCCATGTGGTTTCCTCCTTATTTGTCTTTGTCAATGACAATTTCAGTTTACCTTAAAAATGCGACAGTTGTCCTCGCAGTTTCTGCCTCTTTGGCAGAGACATTTTTTTTCAGGAAATAAGCCACTTTATAATAAGGAATGGGAAATCCCATGGCTTCCAACTGACGGGCGATTTTTCTGGGACCAAGACCGCTGGCATTCTGTTCTTGGATAAACTGAGCAATCTGGTCGGTGATTTTGTCATCAGGAGCGGCAGGTTCGCTGTTTTCCGCAGTTTCCGGCTGTTCTGCGGCTTCAAAGGGAATGTGTTCCATATCCACCACTGTGGTGATTTCCGTTTTTTCCCCAATGTCCTCAATCAGAGGAGAGGAAGCGTCGATGCTGTAATTGATGACGTCACGCATCTGACGGATGTTTCTGGGGTAAACGGCGTTGAGGATGGCGTGTTTCGCTTCCGGTGTGAAAATTACGTGGTAGCGGATATGTCTGGCTTCCCAAACGGCGTTTTCATACCGCATGACAAAATGACGGAAGAGATTTTCTTTTTCCGCAAGAGAACGCTCCCGCAAAGCAGGCAGGTGCATTTCATACTGAGCAAGTCTTTGGTACAGCTCCGGCAGGAACACCTCGTGGAGGTTTTTGGTGGAAGCGGCAATGACAATGACGTTGATGTCGATTTCCTTCGTGTCACCAATACGGCGGATTTTGCCGGACTCAATGGCTTTTAATAGTAGGTTTTGATAATTTTCGATGGTGTGGGCTTCATCCAGAAAGAGAATACCGCCGTTTGCCTGCTCGAACAGCCCCTTTTTCTTTTTGGAACCGGTGTAAGCACCTTCCACGGAGCCGAAAATTTCCATGGCGGCAATGTCCGGGTTGGTGAACTGGGCGCAGTTGATTTCGATAAAAGGCGCGTTTTTGCCGATAACGCCAATCTGTTTGGCATAGTTATAAATGAGGTTTGCCAGCATGGTTTTGCCGGTGCCGGACTCCCCTGTGATGATGGAGTGACGAGGACCGCCCAAAGAGCCAACGATTTTTTTTGCCTGCTTGTAGATGTTCTGCATGGTGCCCATGTGGACAACGTGCTGGAAATCGGCTTCGGGCTTTGTCAGACTTACCTGCATTTCCAGATGCTTGATTTTGCTGTTGAGCTGGTCAATCTCCTGAATGTCCTGGAAAATGGAATAAGCGCCCATGAATTCCCCGTCCATAAAAATAGGATAGGAATTTACGACATATTTATTGGGGGGCACCAGATGGATTTTTTTATCCAGAATGGGACGATGATTTTCTAACACTGTTAGAAGAACGGCGGCAGGATAAAATTGGGAAATGTGTTTTCCGATCATATTTTCCCGCTTTTGGTTCAGATAATTGGCTGAAACATTGTTGACATATACTAAAATCCCGTCTGTATCCACTACATTTATGCCTCCGTTGGTGTGATCCAGGATCTGATGTATCAAATTGGAAGAAAAAAACAGCTCTTTTGTCAATTTCATGGGCAAATACCCCTTTCATTTTGTTAGAAAAAGTGTTATAATACAAAAAGTTACAAGTATTCTAACATTTATTCTGACAAAAAACCAGCGAATTTTCCAAAAAAAGTGTGAAAACAATGGGAATTTATCGTTGGCACGGTTTTTGCTCATATAGTTATTTGTTAGAATAATAACAAAATTATTGCCGATTTTTAAGGAGGAAACAAATTATGGAGTTTGGCTATTCAAAGGAACAAGTACTGT
>ERZ1673739.1814-NODE-1814-length-20670-cov-4.793597_pt1 | contig 20670 bp, 20 predicted proteins | sample MGYA00580210_ERZ1673739 | MGnify/ENA primary metagenome ERZ1673739 (study PRJEB41218, sample SAMN15661749) | gut metagenome | host: Homo sapiens | place: Canada: London | collected 2015-08-20/2019-03-30 | study: EMG produced TPA metagenomics assembly of...
CTCCCATGTGGTATGATAAGCTGTGGCAGAATACAGTTGATCTGTTCCGTTCTTTGGATATTCCGGTTCGTACTCTGGAATGCTGCTCCGGCGATCTGGCAGATCTGAAGGTGAAATCCTGTGACGTTGAGGCATGGTCTCCCCGTCAGAAAAAGTACTTTGAGGTTGGTTCCTGCTCCAATCTGGGAGATGCACAGGCCCGCCGCTTAAAGATTCGTGTAGAGGATAAGGACAAAAACAAATATTTTGCCCATACTCTGAATAACACCGTTGTGGCTCCGCCTCGTATGCTGATTGCCTTCCTGGAGAATAACCTTCAGGCAGACGGCTCCGTAAAGATTCCGAAGGTGCTGCAGCCATATATGGGCGGCATGGAGGTTATGGTGCCAAAGCATAAATAAAATTAAAAGCTTCTAAAAAGGAGTACTGCTCAATCGTTCATGGATTGAGCGGTACTCCTTTACCAATTCGTAACAGTCCAGTCAGGAATTTACTTCCGGAAGCTCTAACTTCGGGGCTGCCATCAGAGAATAGTTGGTGTGGTAAATGACAAATCCAGGAGCGCCTCCGGCCGCCTTTTTCACATGTTTTCGCTGGATATAATCAATTTCTACCTTTTCATTGGAGCGTCCCTTAGAATACCAGGCAGCCAGGGAACCGGCTTCTTCAAATACCCGGTCCGGAAGCTCCTTTCCTTCCGTGCGTACAACAACATGGGAGCCGGGAATTCCTTTGGCGTGGAACCACCAGTCATTGCCGTTGGCAATTTTAAATGTGACTTCCTCATTTTGGTAGTTGTTTTTTCCAACATAGATATCAAATCCGTCAGTAGAGCGGTAGTGATAGGGGCGGCTGGTGATTTTTGGTTTTTTGGAACCAAAAGGACGTTTTTTTATAAATCCGAATTCCATCAATTCTTCTTTGATCTGAACCAGATCTTCTTCACGAACAGCAATATCCAGAGCGGCGCTGATGGATTCCAGATGATCGATTTCCTGTTTTGTTTCTGCAGTCAGAGTTTCCAGAGCTTCGCAGGTACGCTTCAGCTTGTTATACCGGGCGTAATATTTCTGGGAATTTTCCTGGGCGGACAGCTGAGGATCCAGAGGGATTTTTACTTCTTTCCCGCTGTAGTAGTCCAGACACAAAAGCTCCTTTTCTCCGCCGGAAAGCTCATAGCCGTAGGTATTTAACAGTTCTCCATATACCCGGTACCGATCTCGCTTTTCTGTGTCCTTCAGCTGTTTTAGCTGTAGATCGTACTTTTTATAATTTCGTTCCAGGGCTGTCTGAACAATCCGGCGCAGATCCACGGATTTTTGGCGAATTCTTGTAATAACGCTTTTTTCTGCATAGTAGGTTTCCAGAAGACTGCTGATAGAGGAAGAGGGCCTTGATTCATATCCAGCTCCCTCGAAGCAGGTTAAGGGTACAGATGCAAACTCTGCCGGAGCGCCGTTTTCATAAATAATATTCGGAAAAAACCGTCCTTCCTTCACATCCTCCATCATAAGGGAGAACATGCGGTACAGGTGAGTCAGCTCGTTTTCTGACAGCTCACTGGCTGGTTTTTCGCCTTCTAAAGAGGCTAGGTGGCAAAGCTCTGTGCCAATCAGGGGACTGATGCCGGTCAGCTTCTGATAAAGGGCCTTCTGAACCGGCATAGGAACGGAACGCAAAAGCGTCTGGAATTCCTCCTCTGTAACGGTCAGAGGATCTGCCTTATCTACCGTGTGGGGGATAAAATACATCCGCCCTGGAAGGACCTCACGGACAGAGCTGACCTGGGCGGAGATGTGCTTGATACTGTCTAAAATCGTGCCGTCTTCCTTACAGAAAATAATATTGCTGTGCTTGCCCATAAGCTCGACAATCAGCCGCTTTTTCTGCAGATCTCCCAGTTCGTCCAGGTGTTCAATTTCAAATTCCAGAATTCGTTCCAGCCCCGGCTGGCTGACCTTGACAATCCTTCCGGTGCCGATGTGCTTGCGCAGGAGCATACAGAAATTGGGGGCAGTCAGGGGGCTGGGCTTATTGGTATCTGTAAAATAAATGAGGGGCAGACTGGCGCTGGCTGAGATAGACAGACGGTAGGTCTCCCGGTTGTTTTTTATGGTAAATAACAGCTCGTCCTTTTCCGGCTGGGCAATTTTATTGATTTTTCCGCCCTCCAGCCGTGATTTTATATCATGAGCCAGGTTTGCGATTACAATTCCATCAAATGCCATATAATAACTCCTTTTTTTCAAGTCTCTCCGATGATACAAAACGGTTCAGCCATGCGAAGATTGAGCCAGGAAAACACATTGAAAACCTGTTTTCATAAGCGCTTTCCTGCCTGAAGCTTCATCGAGCAGACGTCAGGCGCTCCTGTTCGCTGTAAGGGAAAGAAGCTGCATGGCTCAACTGATACGATTATACAGGATTGGAAGCGGATTTTCAAGTTGACTTGTTTTTCTATTTGACTTATAATAATACCAACTATGGCAAAGGAGCGGAATGTCAGATGATAAAGAGTATGACAGGGTTTGGTCGATGCGAGATCGTCACCACCGAATATAAAATTACTGTGGAGATGAAAGCCGTAAACCACCGGTATCTTGATTTAAGTATCAGAATGCCTAAAAAATTCAACTATTTTGAGGCGGCCATTCGAAACCTGCTGAAAACCTATATTCAGAGGGGCAAGGTAGATGTCTTTATCAATTATGAGGATTATACAGAGGAGAAGCTTTGCCTGAAATATAACGGAGCCCTTGCGGCGGAATATGTCAGGTACTGCCGGCAGTTGAGCGAGCAGTTTGGAATACCGGATGATTTGACAGCCACCAGGCTGGCAAGGATGCCGGAGGTTCTGACTATGGAGGAGGAGCCGGAGGACGAGGATCAGATGTGGAAGATTCTGTCCCAGGCTATGGAAGAAGCAGCAAAGCAGTTTGTGGAATCGAGAAAGCAGGAGGGAGAAAGACTGAAGGAGGATCTGCTGGGCAAGCTGGATTATATGGCTGAGCTGGTAGATTTTATCGTAGAGCGGGCGCCCTCGATTGTAGCAGAGTACCGTCAGCGTCTGGAGGATCGGGTTCAGGAATTTTTAAAGAACGCCTCTATTGACGAGAACAGAATTGCGGCAGAGGTAACAATATTTGCAGATAAAATCTGTGTAGACGAGGAGATGGTTCGTCTGCGCAGTCATATTGACGCCACCAGGAAAGAGCTGGAGCAGGGAGGCAGCGTGGGAAGAAAGCTGGATTTCATTGCGCAGGAGATGAACCGTGAGGCCAATACAACTCTTTCCAAGTCCACTAACCTGGAGATTTCTGACCGGGCGATTGCGCTGAAGACGGAGATTGAAAAGGTAAGAGAACAGATTCAGAATATTGAATAAGGCAGTGGTACTGCCGGACAGGAGTGGAGATACCATGAGTAAAAAAGGAATTTTGGCAGTGGTTTCCGGCTTTTCCGGAGCGGGAAAGGGTACGCTGATGAAGGCTCTTCTAAAGCAGTATCAGGAACAGTACGCTCTTTCTATTTCAGCCACTACAAGGAAGCCCCGGGAAGGGGAGGAGCACGGCAGAGAGTACTTTTTTCTGACTGTGGAGGAATTTCAGAACATGATTGCAGAGGATTCTCTGATTGAGCATGCCTGTTATGTAGGCAATTATTACGGCACCCCCAGATCCTATGTGGAGGAGCAGATGGCTGCAGGCCGTGATGTGATTCTGGAAATCGAGATCCAGGGAGCGCTGGAGGTGAAAAAGAAATTCCCGGACACACTGCTTTTATTTGTAACACCGCCTTCAGCAACAGTTCTGGAGGAACGTCTGCGGGGCCGGGGAACGGAAACTGAAGAGGTGATTCAGGATCGTTTGAAGCGAGCTTCAGAGGAGGCCATGTATATGGAACAGTATGATTATATTCTGGTCAATGACACTCTGGAAACCTGTGTGGAGCAGATGCATCAGCTGATTCAGTCTCAGCATGAGAAGGTCAGCGAGAACCTGGAATTTATTGAAAAGATGAAAACAGAGCTGAAACAGCTTTGAGAATAAAATTAACCCTGAAAGGAGATTCATATGTTACGTCCATCCTATACGGATTTAATTAATGTAGTAAACAGCGAGGTAGAACCGGGAGAGCAGCCGGTAGTACAGAGCCGGTATTCTATCGTTCTGGCAACTGCTAAGAGAGCAAGACAGATTATTGCCGGTGAGGATCCCATGGTTCCGGCAGGCCCGGGCAAAAAGCCGCTTTCTGTTGCAGTTCAGGAGCTTTATATGGGCAAGGTGAAAATTGTAGGCGATGACGGCGAAGAGGATGAGGAGGAAAACAAAAACGCTGCTGAGGCGGCAGAGCTTTCTTCTGAAACCGCAGAAGCAGAGGAAAACGCATAGGAGCATATATTACAGCAAGAAGAGAACAGAGCCGGCAGTGAACGGCTCTTTTCCATAACAGCGGGAGATTTCTATGAAAATATTGTGTGTGTCACTGGGATGTGACAAGAATCTGGTAGATACAGAGATGATGCTGGGGCTTTTGAACCGGGACGGATATACCTTTACAGATGATGAGCAGGAAGCAGATATTATTGTGATCAATACCTGCTGCTTCATTAATGATGCAAAGGAAGAGAGTGTCAATACCATTCTGGAGATGGCGGAGCTGAAAAAGACAGGAACCTGTAAGGCTTTGATTGTGACCGGCTGTATGGCTCAGCGGTATCAGCAGGAGATTCTGGAGGAGATTCCGGAGGTAGATGGGATTTTAGGAACCTCCACCTATGATGAGATCTCCAATGTTTTAAAGCGGGTGCTGGGAGGAGAGGAAAGAGTTTCCTGCTTCCATGATCTGAATTGTCTTCCTCAGACAGAGACAGGGCGAATGATTACGACAGGAGGCCATTTTGCATTCCTGAAGATTGCGGAGGGCTGTGATAAGCATTGTACCTACTGTATTATTCCCAGTCTGCGGGGCAGCTACCGGAGTGTACCCATGGAAAGACTGGTAAAGGAAGCAGAGCAGCTGGCAGAGCAGGGGGTTCGGGAGCTGATTTTAGTTGCCCAGGAAACAACCCTTTACGGAGTGGATCTTTACGGGAAAAAGATGCTTCCGGAGCTGCTGCACCGTCTGGCCCAGATCCCGGGCATTTACTGGATCCGGATTCAGTACTGCTATCCGGAGGAGATTACGGACGAGCTGATTGAGGCAATCCGGTCAGAAGAAAAGGTTTGCCATTATCTGGATATTCCGATTCAGCATGCCAGTGATCGGATTTTAAAGCGGATGGGGCGCAGAACCAGCCAGGCACAGCTTCGCGAGATGATTGGACGGCTACGCAGGGAAATTCCAGACATTGCGCTGCGTACAACCATGATTGCCGGTTTCCCGGGCGAGACCGAGGAGGATCACCAGGAGGTGCTGGCTTTTGTGGATGAGATGGAATTTGAACGGCTGGGCGTATTTGCCTACTCGGCAGAGGAAGACACTCCGGCAGCCGGATTTGCGGATCAGATTCCGGAGGAGATAAAGGAAGACCGCCGTGATGAGATTATGGAGCTGCAGCAGGAGATTGCCTTTGAAAAATCAGAGTCCATGGTGGGACGTGTTCTGGATGTGATGATTGAAGGCAAGGTAGCTGATGAGGCAGCCTATGTGGGACGTACTTATATGGATGCGCCCAATGTGGACGGATATATTTTTGTAAACAGCGGCGAACTCTTTATGTCAGGAGATTTTGTCCGGGTAAAAGTAACCGGTGCTTCTGAATACGACCTGATTGGGGAGGTGTACGATGAATTTACCAAATAAGCTGACGGTTCTCCGTGTAATTCTGATTCCGTTTTTTGTAGTAAGCATGATGATAGAAAACGGAGCAAACCAGACCTTTCGCTATGTGGCTGCAGCGATTTTTATTATTGCCAGCCTGACAGACATGCTGGACGGCAAGATTGCCCGCAAATATAATCTGGTAACAAACTTTGGAAAATTTATGGATCCTCTGGCAGACAAGCTTTTAGTCTGTTCTGCACTGATCTGCCTGATTCAGCTGGGACAGCTTCCGGCCTGGATGGTGATTATCATTGTAAGCCGCGAGTTTATTATCAGTGGTTTCCGTCTGGTAGCGGCAGAGCAGGGGATTGTGATTGCAGCCAGTTACTGGGGCAAATTTAAAACCACTTTCCAGATGATTGCGGTTGTTTTAATGATTCTGAATTTCGAGGCCCTGTCTGCGGTTACTCTGATTTGTACCTGGGCAGCCCTCATTCTCACCATTATTTCACTGGTGGATTATATTGCAAAAAATCACAAAGTTCTTACAGAAGGGAAGATGTAACATGGTCGTAGAGCTGGTATCCGTAGGCACAGAGCTGCTTCTGGGAAACATTGTCAATACCAATACACAATATCTGGCGGAGCAGTGCGCCCTTCTGGGGCTTTCCCTGTACCATCAGTCTGTAGTGGGAGATAACCATGACCGTCTGGCTGAGGTTGTAAAGACAGCTCTTGGCAGATCCGATGTGGTGATTCTGACCGGGGGACTGGGCCCCACAGAGGATGATCTGACAAAGGAAGTCTGCGCAGAGGTTATGGGATATAAACTGGTGGAGGATCCTCATACAAGAGAGCATCTGGAGCAGTTTTTCAAGAACAATATCTATAAAGAAATTCCGGACAACAACTGGAAGCAGGCCATGGTGCCGGAGGGAGCTTTGATTCTGGATAATCACAATGGCATGGCGCCGGGATTGATTCTGGAAAAAGACGGGAAGACAGCTATCCTCCTTCCGGGACCGCCGGCAGAGCTGTATCCTATGTTTAAGGAGCAGGTATATCCCTATCTGCAGAAACAGCAGCCGGAGATGATTCGTTCCGCGGTGGTTAAGATTTGCGGTATGGGTGAGAGTCAGGTGGAGGATAAGCTTCTGGATCTCATCAGCAGTCAGACCAATCCCACCATTGCTACCTATGCGAAAACGGGCGAGGTTTCTGTGCGTGTGACTGCTCGTGCAAAGACAGAAGAAGAGGCAAAGACACTGGTAAAGCCTGTGGTGAAGGAAATCAAGAACCGGCTGGGAGACTGTGTTTATTCTGTAAAGGAAAGAGAAACTCTGGAGGAGGCAGTGGTAAAGCTTCTGCATAAATATGAGCTGACTGTCACAACTGCAGAGTCCTGCACCGGCGGACTTCTTGCGGGACGTCTGGTGAATGTGCCGGGAGCCTCAGAGGTATTCCGGGAGGGATTTATTACCTACTCAAACAAGTCAAAACGAAAATATCTGGAGGTCAGCAAAAGTACTTTGAAAAAGTATGGGGCTGTAAGTCCCCAGACAGCCAGGGAAATGGCAACCGGCGGCGTATTTGCCACAGACAGCGATGCCTGCGTGGCAGTGACGGGAATTGCCGGACCGGATGGAGGCACAGAGGATAAGCCGGTAGGCCTTGTCTATATTGCTGCCTATATGAAGGATAAGGTGAAGGTAGAAGAATACCGGTTTAAAGGAAACCGGGCGAAAATCAGAGAGCAGGCAGTGGTGAAGGCGCTGGATCTTCTCCGCCGCTCGATTCTGGAGAATTACCGATAAAACGGGAGGAACAGGGTATTATGGCATATACATGGAAAAAACAGGCATCTTCGGCCTATGGTCTTTCTCTGACACAGCTGGTGCTGAATGCAGTTATGTTTGCAGAGGAGCTTCCGGAGCAGTATGAGGACTGGATGGATTATCAGAAGCAGACGGACAGGCGGGTGATTCTGCTCATAAAAGAGTTTCTGGACGGACAGGATATTTTGGACGAGGTAAAGGCTCTGCGCCGTCAGGCGGAAAAGGAAATGAATACAGTAATCTCCTATACAGATGCTTTTCTGGTGTATGAATATGCATTAAACCGGCTGGAACGCCGCTTTTGCCCGGATATGCCGGATGTCACCGTAAAAGAGCAGGAGTTGGTTTCGCAGCTGACTGCCTATATTTTTGGCGGAGAGGACAGCAATGCTGTCAATATGCGGATTCAGGAGGTGGTATCACAGCTTCCTGTGCGTTTCACACGGCAGAAATATTACAGCATGGTCAAGGATTCCCTTCAGGCTTACGCAGGCGCGTACAGGGATACCCTGGATCATATGATGTATATGCTTTCCACTGGCAGTATGACGGAAAGGGATTGTGAGGACGACAGTTTTCAGTTCCTGAATCAGCTGCTGAAGAATTTGCAGGAGATTTCTTTTAAAACCATGGATGCCGACACCTATCACATGGCGTGCGGCAAAACACAGGAAGCAGGCGTCATGCTGCGCGCTTTGGCAGATTACTGTCAGAGTGAAGCGGAAATTTTGAACAGCCTTTATGTGCTTTGCCTGACTCGAGAGGATGCCATGCGCAACGTAGGAGAGGAGAAGCAGGCGTTCCGGATCCTGGCAGAATTCTGCAGAATCTGTGAAGGCCGGGAACAGAGGGAACCTGAGGAATGGGAGGATCAGCTTTCCGGTCTGGAGGAAATGCTGGAGTCGGTAGAAGGACTTCAGGAAGAATATTATGACCGCTATCTCCGGCTGGAGCAGCCGCCTTTTTCTGAGACAGATGAAAGCGATGAGGCAAAACGAAGCAGATGGGTCGATATGCTTTTGGCAGGAAGTACTTTTGTTATGCCAGAGAAGCAGGCAGATCAGAGTATTGTAAAGGAAGAGGATATCGAGGAGGCCATGAAGGCATACATAGCTGTTATGGATCCGGTTTTGACCTCTGTTCAGAAGCCGGTAGCCCGGGCGATTATGGCAACCAGCCTTTCCATCCTTCCTGTATTTTTCAACTCTGCGGAGGAAATTCACAATTATATTGAAAACAGCCTTGGCAGCTGTACAGATCCTTTTGAAAAGGCAACCTGTATGGAACTGCTTCAGCAAATTATGGAGAATTAATCTATGCGCTGGTATAGCCATCTGTATGTTGGTGAGAAAGCCGGAAAAAGGCGGTTTTCCATTATCCAGGGAATCCGGGAGGGAAAACTGCAGCCGGAGGTTTATGTGATTACACCGCCGCAGAACGGGAATAATATTCTTGATATTTATCCTGCTCCCATGCTTCTTCTCCCGCCCTACCGGGACGAGGATATGGAGATTCTGGGAATTGCAGTTACTTACTGGGAAGCCCTGGAGGTAGTGCGGCAGATGGTTGAGGACATGTACCGCTGCTGTGGGGAAAGGCTGAATCTGCAGGAATTCCTGCATTGCAGTGCGGACGGAGACGAAAATAGAAACAGTTGGGAATGATTGCATGTTAGGGATTTTTTTAGGAATCTTAAAATGGCTGGGGATTTTGCTCCTGGTGCTCCTGGGACTGGTTCTGACTGTCCTTCTGGCAGTTCTCTTCCTTCCTGTCCGCTACGAAGCAGAGGGAAGCTTCAGAGGAGAGCTGCTGGCAAAGGGACAGATCAGCTGGCTGTGGCGTTTATTTTCTATCCAGGCAGTTTATGATGGAGATACAGAGGTGTCTCTGCGGATTTTCGGAGTAAAGCCGGGCAGAAAAAAAGAGACAGCAGAGAGAACGGAAAAAACGGAGACTCCAGATCCTGTGGTGACAGGAAGCGGGAAGCGCCCGGAGGAAGAAGTGCCGGTATACGAAAGTCGCCCCAAGGCAGAGGTACCGGCGAGTGAGAAACACCAAGGGACAGAGGAAGGGATAAAGGAGAAAGTACCGGCGGCAGGAACAAAAAATGCGAAGAACGGACAGAAGAAAAAACGCGTCCGTCAGAGTCTGTTTCAAAAAATAAAAGTTACATTTCAGAGGATCTGTGGTAAACTGAAGACAGCAGAAGAGAGATGGCAGAAGCTTATGGAGTTTCTGGAAAAAGAAGAAAATAAGAATACCTTCCGTCTTCTGAAAAGACAGGTGATCCGCTTTTTTAAGCACGTTCTTCCAGGAAAGGTTTCCGGAACCGTTCGGTTTGGATTTGAGGATCCCTATACTACAGGAAGAATTCTGACTTATATCAGTCCATTTTACGGATGGTACGGGAGAACGATTCAGGTGATTCCTGTATTTGACGAACAGGTTCTGGACGGAGAGCTTTCTCTGAAAGGCCGTATTCGGATTGCCACCCTGCTTTTTATTGGATTTCAGGTGTGGCGGGACAAAAATTTCAGAACACTGCTGAAGCGATGGCAGGCAGCATATTAAGGAGGCAGTACTATGGCAGACAATCATTTTGCGTCAACGGTAGAATCCCTGTTTCGGGGAATGGATCAGTTTGTTACAACGAAAACCGTAGTGGGAGAGGCGGTAAAGATTGATGATGCAATTATTCTTCCGCTGGTAGATGTAACCTGCGGTATGGCAGCGGGTTCTTTTGCAGACAATGCCAAGCAGAACGGCGGCGGCGGTATGAGCGCCAAAATGAGCCCCAGCGCTGTGCTTGTGATTCAGAACGGCGTTACCAAACTGGTTAATATTAAGCAGCAGGACGCAGTGACAAAGGTACTGGACATGGTTCCTGACCTTGTGAATAAGTTTACGGGAAAGAAAAGAGAAGAGATTTCTCCGGAAGTAATGGAAGCGGCAGAGGAAATGGCAGCCGGCGACGGAGAAAAATAATCCTTTCCAAAAAGGAAGATTTTTGGAAAGGTGCAGAAGAGCACATACAGAGAAGAAGCGCATCTATCTGGGACAGCGGCATAGAATGAAATATAGCTGGTTTTGAGGAGTGAGCCTGTGAAACGAGTATTCGGACTTATGCTGTTTTGTTTCGGAATGGGGATGACGCTTCTTTTATTTATTCCTGAGACCCTGACTACTCTGATTTTTATTATCGGATGCCTGGCTCTGGGATATCATCTGTTTTGCTGTTAGCAAAAAAAAACCATAAACGCAAAGAAACGCGTCGAAAAGACGCGTTTTCTGCAATGTTCATTATTATGCTCTCTCAACTAAGCCGGAACGTAAGCAAGAAGTACATACATACATCTTTTTAGCGCCGCCGTTAACCTTAACCTTAACAGATTTAACGTTTGCTTTCCAGATCGCATTGGATCTTCTATGAGAGTGGCTCACATTATTACCGAAGTGAGCAGCCTTTTCACAGATTGCACATTTAGCCATGATTGCACCTCCTTAACCGGTACTTGATTTCCCAGCGGGAAACCACAACAAATGTATGATACCAGATACTTATGGATTTTGCAAGCAGAATTTGTGAATTTCTTAAAAATAAACCTATTGAGATGGAAAAAGGCAGGAAGGAGCCGTGCTGATGGAAAGTCAGAATAGACACAGGTGCAGTCATGTGATATACTAAAGACGGTTCGCAGAAAATTTATTATTATTTTCCTATGGATTTTGGAAATGTTTTCATGAATAAAAATGGAGGGGTTCATATGAAAGGACGCATCAACAATAAGCTTGGTGAAATCCAGATCAGTTCTGATGTGATTGCCATGTATGCAGGTATGACGGCAGTAGAATGCTTTGGTATCGTAGGTATGGCGGCAGTCAGCATGAAGGATGGTCTGGTGAAGCTGCTGAAAAGAGAGAGTCTCGCCCATGGAATCAATGTAGAGGTAGAGGATAACCGGCTTACGATAGATTTTCATGTTATTGTGGCCTATGGCGTCAGTATCTGTGCTGTTTCAGACAACCTGATGGCTACTGTAAAATACAAAGTTGAAGAATTCACCGGCATGAGCGTTGAGAAGATCAATGTTTTTGTAGAAGGTGTACGAGTGATTGATTAAGGAGGACCTACCGGTGAGTTTACAGGTGATTGATGCCGGATTGATGCAGCGGGCATTTCTGGCAGGAGCCAAGGGATTAGAGGCAAAAAAAGAGTGGATTAATGAACTGAACGTATTTCCTGTTCCGGACGGAGATACAGGAACCAATATGACAATGACCATTATGGCGGCAGCCAAGGAGGTTGCTTCCATGGAGGAACCGACCATTGACGGTCTGGCAAAGGCGATTTCTTCCGGTTCTCTGCGTGGAGCGAGAGGAAACTCAGGTGTAATTCTTTCCCAGCTTTTCCGCGGATTTGCCAAGGAGATCAAGGGTCATGAGACCATTGATGTGGATGTTTTGGCTGCTTCATTTAACCGGGCTGCAGAGACAGCTTACAAGGCAGTGATGAAGCCTAAGGAGGGCACAATTCTGACAGTTGCCAGAGGAATGGCGGACAAGGCTCTTGAGGTGGCAGAGCAGACCGAGGATATTCTGGTGTTTGCAGAAAAGGTGATTGAGCATGGAGATTATGTGCTCAGCCAGACCCCGGAGATGCTTCCGGTGCTGAAGCAGGCAGGTGTGGTGGATTCTGGCGGCCAGGGGCTGATGCAGGTCTTAAAAGGCGTTTTAGACGGCTTAAAGGGCAAAGAAGTGGATATGACAGTTCCGGGCGCAGGGGCAGCAGCTTCCTCTGGGGCAGCAGCCGGAGCTTCTGAGATTGACACAGCTGACATTAAATTCGGATACTGCACAGAGTTTATTATTAATGTGGAAAAAAACTATGACGAGGCGGAGGAGCAGCATCTTAAGGCCTATCTGGAATCCATCGGTGATTCTATTGTAGTAGTGTCCGACGATGATGTAGTGAAGGTTCATGTTCACACCAACGATCCAGGTCTTGCCATTCAGAAGGCTCTGACTTACGGTTCCCTTTCCCGGATGAAGATTGACAACATGCGGGAGGAGCACCAGGAACGCCTGATTCAGAATGCGGAGCAGGAGGCTCTTCGTCAGAAGGAAAAAGAGCAGGAGCCCCGCAAGGCCAACGGCTTTATTGCTGTATCAGTCGGAGAGGGGCTTGGCGAGATTTTCCGCGGAATCGGTGTAGACTATCTGATCGAAGGCGGTCAGACCATGAATCCCAGCACAGAGGATATGCTCAATGCCATTGATCATGTGAATGCAGATACGGTTTACATTCTGCCAAATAATAAAAACATTATTCTGGCAGCAGAACAGGCTAAGTATCTGGTAGAGGACAAAGAAATTGTAGTTGTTCCGTCTAAAACGGTTCCCCAGGGAATTGCAGCTATGATTAATTTTATTCCGGATCATTCCAAAGAGGAAAATTTGGAGTCCATGACAGAGGAGATGAGCCGAATTAAAACCGGACAGGTAACCTATGCAGTCCGCAATACAGTGATTGACGATAAGGAGATCCATGAAGGCGATATTATGGGTATCGGCGATCATGGCATTCTTGCAGTCAGCCAGAGTATTGAGGAAACAGTGATCGAGACTCTTGCGGCAATGATTGACGAGGACTGCGAGCTGGTAAGCATCTACTACGGAAGCGATGTTGAGGAAGCTGACGCTGAGGCTGTTCTGGAAAAGGCTCAGGAAACATGGCCCCAGCTGGAGTTCGAACTGCAAAGCGGAGGACAGCCCATTTACTATTATCTGCTGTCTGCAGAGTAGGCGGCCTATGAACCAGGAACCAGTTACAAGTTTAAAGGGAATCGGAGAAAAGACAGCAGGACTTTTTGCGCGGCTTGGGGTTTGTACAGTAGAGGATCTGCTTCACGATTATCCCAGAGCCTATGATGCCTATGAAGAGCCGGTGCCTGTGGGAAAGCTTCAGGAAAACACCACGGCGGCGGTTGCGGGCCAGCTGTTAAAGACGCCTTCTGTCCGCCGGTTCAAAAATATACAGGTAATTGTTGCTACAGTAAAAGATATGACGGGCAGCCTGCAGCTGACCTGGTATAACATGCCCTATCTGCGGAATACTCTGCAGATGGGGCAGTTTCTGGTATTCCGGGGAAGAGCAGTGAAAAAAGGCGGACGTCTGACCATGGAGCAGCCGGAGATTTTTACGCCGGAAGCCTATGAGGCAGTCAGGGATTCCATGCAGCCCATATACGGACAGACGAAGGGACTGGGAAATAAGGCCATTGTCCGGGCTGTGGCTCAGGCGCTGGAGCAAAGGCAGCTGGAGCGGGAATATCTGCCTCCCTCTCTCCGGGAAAAATATGAGCTGGCGGAATATAATTATGCAATAGAGCATATCCACTTTCCTTCCAGCCGTCAGGAGCTCCTTTTTGCAAGAAAACGTCTTGTATTTGACGAATTTTTCTTTTTTCTTCTGGCAGTGCGGAGGCTGAAGGAAAAACGCCAGGACTGCAGGAGTTCTTTTGTTATGAGCCACGCTTCCCAGGTGGATCAGCTGATAGAAGCTCTGCCCTACAGCCTGACAGAAGCCCAGAATAAGGTTTTGAAGGAGGTCAGCCGGGATCTGGAAAGCGGTCTGGTGATGAACCGTCTGATTCAGGGAGATGTGGGCTCCGGAAAAACCATTATCGCAGTGCTGGCCCTGCTCCAGACGGCCTGTAATGGTTTTCAGGGCGCTTTGATGGCTCCTACGGAGGTTTTGGCAAGACAGCATTTTGAATCCATTACCGGGCTTTTTAAGACCTATAACATTGAAAAAACAGCAGTCCTTGTGACTGGCTCCATGACAGCAAAGGAAAAACGGACTGCCTATGAAAAAATTGCTTCTCACGAGGCAGATATTATTGTGGGAACCCATGCGCTGATTCATGAAAAGGTTCATTATCACCGACTGGGGCTGGTGATTACAGATGAGCAGCACCGTTTCGGAGTCGGACAGAGGGAGGCTTTGGGCAGCAAGGGCCAGGAAAATGGCTCGCTTCCCCATGTGCTGGTTATGAGCGCCACACCGATTCCGCGGACTCTGGCAATTATCCTTTATGGAGATCTGGATATTTCTGTAATTGATCAGATGCCGGCCAACCGTCTGCCCATTAAAAACTGCGTGGTGAATACCGGATATCGGGAGAGGGCCTATCAGTTTATGGCAAGAGAGGTGGCGACAGGACGGCAGGCGTATGTGATCTGTCCCATGGTGGAGGCAAGCGAAATGATTGAGGCGGAGAATGTGCTGGATTACACCAAGCTTTTACGTCAGAAGCTGCCGGAAACCATTACTGTGGAATATCTTCACGGAAAGATGAAGGGAAAAGAGAAAAATCAGATTATGGAGCGTTTTGCTGCCGGGGAAATCCAGGTGCTGGTTTCTACAACTGTAGTGGAAGTCGGCGTCAACGTGCCCAATGCCACAGTAATGATGATTGAAAATGCCGAGCGCTTCGGCCTGGCCCAGCTTCATCAGCTGCGGGGGCGGGTTGGCCGGGGAAGCCATCAGTCCTACTGCATTATGGTCAACTGCTCGGATCAGGAGGGAACTCAGGAGCGGCTGGATATATTAAACCGATCCAACGACGGCTTTTATATTGCATCTGAGGATTTGAAGCTGCGGGGACCGGGAGACTTTTTCGGTATTCGCCAGAGCGGAGACATGGAATTCAAGCTGGCAGATATTTACACAGATGCCAGTCTGTTAAAGACTGTTTCAGAGGAAGTAAACCGGATTCTGGACGAGGATCCTACCCTGGAGGGAGAGGAATATGCGGCTTTGAAGGAGCGGCTGGAAGCCAGTCTTTCCCAGAGCTATGAGCGGCTGAATCTATAGCCAGGGAGAATTGACCGGAAGCGGGGAGACAAAAATAAAAATGTCAGACAAATTTTTTTCAAAAAAACAGTTGACAAACAGCAGACAGCGGCGTATGATAAGACCAATACAAAAAACCGATGAGAAAGAGGAGTAGGCTTAATACCGAAAATCACAGAGAGCTGCAGGCGGTGGGATTGCAGTATGGACGGATTTGCTGAATGGACTTTCGAGGGCAGCTTTGAAGCCGGAACCGGGACGGGATTTCCAGATAGAATTTACAGTCAGTATGGAAGCCTTTTCGTGAACGGACAGTAGGAGCTGACGGAGACCACAACCGTTATCTGGTGGCGTATATGTTTGTATACGGAGTAAGTGGGCAAAGGCCAATTTGAGTGGTACCGCGGATTTGTTAATTCGTCTCAGATACAGGAAACTGTATCTGGGACTTTTTTTATGTTCTATGATATAAAAACGCTCCGCGAGGATCAATTCTTTGTTCCCTCCCTATACCTGCATGAATCTGTTTCATTTCCCTTCGCTGACGGCAAAGCCGCAGCGGAGAAAAAACAAGAAGCGTTCAGGAGGAAAAAATGATGAGAAAACATGTTATGGCAGTAATGATGGCAGCAGCAGCGGCAATGGTAATGGCAGGATGTTCCGGAAATAGCTCAGAAGCATCAAAAGGAACTGAGACAGCAAAAACAGAGGCAGCCGGTACACAAGAGGCTGGAACAGCCCCGGAGGCAGAGGCTTATACCATTGGCATTGGACAGTTTGCAGAGCACGGCTCTTTAGACAACTGCCGCACCGGTTTTTTACAGGGACTGGAAAAAGAGGGCTTTAAAGAAGGGGAAAATCTGACGGTGCTTTATGAAAATGCCCAGACAGACGGAGGAACCTCCAGCCAGATTATGGATAATTTCCTGGCCAAGAAGGTGGATCTCATTTGCGCCATCGCAACTCCGATTGCCCAGAGTGCATACAGCGCGGCAAAGGATACCGGCGTGCCGGTTATTTATACAGCAGTTACGGATCCGGTTCTTGCAGAGCTGGCAGCAGAAGATGGAACTCCGGTGGGAAATATTACCGGTACCAGCGATAAGCTTCCTGTAGAGAATCAGCTGGAAATGATTCGCACCATGCTTCCTGATGCAAAAACCATTGGAATCATGTACAGCACCAGTGAGGTAAACTCAATTTCCGCGATTGAAGAATACAAGGAGGCAGCTTCGGAATATGGATTTGAGATTGTGGAAAGCGGCGTATCCTCTCCGGCAGATATTCCGCTGGCAGCAGATTCTCTTCTGGAAAAGGTAGACTGCATGACGAACCTGACAGATAATACGGTGGTAAGTTCCCTGCCGCTGATTCTTGATAAGGCAGGAAAGAAGGGAATTCCTGTATTTGGAAGTGAGGTGGAACAGGTAAAAATCGGATGTCTGGCAGCTATGGGACTGGATTACATCAGCCTGGGTGAGCAGACGGGACGGATGGCAGCTCAGGTGCTTCGGGGAGAGAAAAAGGCGGAGGAAATGAAGTTTGAGGTAATCGAACAGGCAGCCTTCTATGGAAACAGCGCCGTTGCAGAAAACCTGGGAATTACGATTCCAGAAGAGTTATCCGGCTCTGCAGCAGAGATGTTTGATCAGATTGCAGCAGAATAACTGGAGACGGTCTGGTTATCAAAAAGCAGCGGTGGAAAATAAAATGTTAGGGAGAAATGCTTCATGTCTATTGTAATCGGCGTTATTGAGGAAGGTCTGATTTATGCCATTATGGCTCTGGGCCTGTATATTACCTACAAAATTCTTGATTTTCCGGATCTGTCCGTAGACGGAACCTTTCCCATGGGAGCGGCAGTGACGGCCATGGTGATTCTAAAGGGAGTGCATCCGGCAGCTGCGCTGTTTATAAGCTTTTTTGCGGGAATGGCGGCAGGGTGCATTACCGGTCTGATTCATGTAAAGCTGAAGGTGCGGGATCTGCTGTCTGGAATTATTGTAATGACGGCTCTCTACTCAGTCAATCTGAGGATTGCAGGCAAATCCAATCTGCCGATTTTCAGCAAGGAGACGATTTTTGGCAACAGCTTTTTGAACACGGCGGTACCGGAAGCCTTAAAGCCCTGGACTGTAAGTATCCTTCTTCTGGTGATTGTGGGAATTTGCAAGGTGCTTTTGGATCTGTTTTTAAAGACCAGAGCCGGATATCTTCTGCGGGCTGCAGGAGATAATGAGGTTTTGGTAACCTCTCTGGCAAAAAACAAGGGAACAGTTAAAATTATTGGTCTGGCTCTGGCCAATGGCTTTGTGGCTTTGTCCGGCAGTGTTTACTGTCAGCAGAAGGGATTTTTTGAAATCAGCACTGGAACGGGAACCATGGTCATCGGTCTTGCCAGCGTGATTATCGGAACGAAGCTTCTGAAACGGTTTGGCGCAGTGAAGACCACCACCGCTGTTGTTTTCGGTTCCATCGTTTATAAGGGCTGCGTATCTGCGGCTATTGCTCTGGGCATGGCTGCTTCGGATTTAAAACTGATTACAGCAGTACTGTTTCTGGTTATCCTGGTTGCCAGCAATCAGAAGGAGAGGAGAAAAAACCATGCTTGAGTTAAATCATATTCAAAAATATTATAATACCGGTACAGTCAATGAAATGTGTCTGTTTGATGATTTTTCCCTGACAATCGGTGACGGAGAATTTGTGTCTGTAGTAGGCTCCAATGGTTCTGGTAAAACCTCTCTCCTGAATCTGATTTGCGGAAGCATTCCTCTGGATGCCGGCTCTATCCGTATTGGAGAAAAGGATATTACCCATATGCCGGAATATAAGCGGCAGAGGCGGATTGGCCGGGTTTATCAGAATCCGACTATGGGAACCTGTCCGTCCATGACCATTCTGGAGAATATGGCACTGGCAGACAACAAGGGAAAGCCCTTTAATCTGCTGCCAGGAACCAACCGGCAGAGGATTGACTTTTATCGCGAACAGCTAAAAAGCCTGGGACTGGGCCTGGAGGATAAGCTTCATGTGAAGGTCGGTGTGCTCTCCGGAGGACAGCGGCAGGCCATGGCGCTTTTGATGTCCACCATGACGCCGATTGAGTTTTTGATTCTGGATGAGCACACGGCAGCACTGGATCCGAAGACGGCTGAAATTATTATGGAATTGACGGATCAGGTGGTAAAAGAAAAGCATTTGACAACCATCATGGTAACTCATAACCTCCGCTATGCGGTAGAATACGGCAGCCGTCTCATTATGATGCATCAGGGAGAAGCAATTATGGATAAGGGCGGAGAAGAGAAAAAAGTTCTGCGGATTGAAGAGATCCTGGATAAATTCAATGAAATCAGCGTAGAATGCGGCAATTAGCGAAAATTTAGAATAGTTTTATACTCTTTATGCACTTCTTATGGTATACTTATTAAGTGAGGCAGTTTTCTCACTGAGGAGTCTGCCTGAAAGGGGTGCATTTTTTATGAAATTAAAAACACGCCTCGCCATTGCATTTCTCACCTTCAGCCTGCTCCCCATTGTGTTTGTAGGCATGGTGATTTCCATGGGACAGCTGTTTGTGCTTCACCAGTTTAACCGGTTTGGTCCGGAGGTCCGGGCCGTGATGATACAGATGTTGGTAACTGGTGTGATGATTCTGATTTTTGTATGCGCAGCGCTGACGCTCTGGGTGTACCGTTCTGTTTTGCGGCCCTTAAGCAAGCTGCAGGAGGCTACGAGAAAGATTCGGGACGGCAATCTGGACTTTACCCTGGAAGTGGAGGAGGATGACGAGATTGGAGAGCTTTGTCAGGATTTTGAGGAGATGCGTATTCGCCTGAAGGAGAATGCGGAGGAAAAAATTCAGTATGATATCGAAAATAAGGAACTGATCAGCAACATCTCCCACGATTTAAAAACGCCGATTACAGCAATCAAGGGTTATGTGGAGGGCATCATGGATGGCGTGGCCTCTTCCCCGGAAAAGCTGGACAAGTATATCCGAACGATCTACAACAAGGCCAATGACATGGATCGGCTGATTGATGAGCTGACCTTTTACTCCAAGATTGATACCAACAAGATTCCCTATGAGTTCAATAAGATCAATGTAAACAGCTATTTCGGAGACTGTGTGGAGGAAGTAGGACTGGACATGGACTCCAGGAACATTGAGCTGGGGTATTTTAACTATGTCAGTGATGATGTAGTTGTGATTGCCGATGCGGAACAGATGAAGCGGGTGATCAACAATATTATCAGCAATTCTGTAAAATATATGGACAAGCCCAAGGGGATTATCAATATTCGGATCAAGGATGTAGGAGATTTTATCCAGATCGAGATTGAGGATAACGGGCGAGGCATTGCAGCTAAGGATCTGCCGTGTATTTTTGACCGGTTTTACCGCACAGATTCTTCCCGGAATTCGTCACAGGGAGGAAGCGGAATCGGACTTTCCATTGTCCGCAAAATTGTGGAGGATCATGGAGGCCGGATATGGGCCACCAGCAAGGAAGGCATGGGCACAGAGATGCACATTGTGCTGAGAAAATATCAGGAGGTATTACAAAGTGAGTAGGATCTTGATCATTGAGGATGAGAGCAGCATTGCAGAGCTGGAAAAGGATTATCTGGAGCTGAGCGGTTTTGAGGTGGCTTTGGAGGAGGAAGGAAACCAGGGGCTGAAGCGGGCTCTGGAAGAGGATTTCGATCTTCTGATTCTGGATCTGATGCTTCCGGGATTGGATGGATTTGAGATCTGTCGGAGATTTCGGGAGGTAAAGAATACCCCTATTATTATGATTTCTGCCAAAAAAGAAGACATTGACAAAATCCGCGGCCTGGGTCTGGGCGCAGATGATTATATGACAAAGCCCTTCAGTCCCAGTGAGATGGTGGCCCGTGTAAAGGCTCATCTGGCCCGGTATGAGAGATTGATTGGCAGTGGAAGTCCGGAAAATGAGATTATTGAAATCCGTGGTCTGAAGATTGACAAGACGGCCAGAAGGGTGTGGATCAACGGGGAAGAGAAGAATTTTACCACCAAGGAGTTTGACCTTTTAACCTTCCTGGCCCAGAATCCCAACCATGTTTTTACCAAGGAGGAGCTGTTTTCCAAAATCTGGGATATGGAATCCATTGGTGATATTGCAACCGTGACGGTGCATATTAAGAAAATTCGGGAAAAGATCGAGTTCAACACAGCAAAGC
>ERZ1673739.1827-NODE-1827-length-20548-cov-6.044503_pt1 | contig 20548 bp, 20 predicted proteins | sample MGYA00580210_ERZ1673739 | MGnify/ENA primary metagenome ERZ1673739 (study PRJEB41218, sample SAMN15661749) | gut metagenome | host: Homo sapiens | place: Canada: London | collected 2015-08-20/2019-03-30 | study: EMG produced TPA metagenomics assembly of...
TGAAAGTATAGTGTTTATGCGGATAATCGAAAATTAGATATAAAATTTATATAAATTTATCATATATTTCCCCTTGGTTCAAATCCGCAGCAAAAGGGCACTTTTCTTGATTTTCTGCGGTTTTTGTGGTATATTATAAAATAACATGCCTATGGGCAGAAATAGCCCGTTTGTGCGTAGATAGTCATTTAAACACCCATCGGAGGAATGTAATATGGATATGAAACTGGAAATCGCAAAAAGCCTGTCCGCAGCCTGCGGCGTGGCAGCGGAAGAAATCGCGGCAGCCATCGAAGTGCCTGCCAATACAGACATGGGGGATTTTGCATACCCTTGCTTTAAACTGGCAAAGGTACTGCGCAAAGCGCCTCCCCTCATTGCACAGGAAATCGGTGAAAAACTGGAAAAACCCGATTTCATTGCTGATGTAAAAATCGTTGGCGCATATATCAACTTCTTTATGGACAAGCATTTCTATACCAAAAAGGTACTGGAAACTGTCCTGACAGAAAAAGAAAACTACGGCAAAAGCGACATGGGCGCAGGTAAGACCATCGTTATCGACTACTCCTCTCCCAACATCGCAAAGCCTTTCCATGTAGGCCACCTGCGTTCTACCGTTATCGGCAACGCACTGTATCAGATTCACAGCCAGCTGGGCTACAAATGCGTAGGCGTCAACCATCTGGGCGACTGGGGCACACAGTTCGGTAAACTTATCGTTGCTTACAAAAAATGGGGCAGCAAAGAAGCCGTGGAAGAAAAAGGCATTCAGGAACTGATGCGCATTTATGTAAAATTCCATGATGAAGCGGAAAAAGCGCCTGAACTGGATGACGAAGCACGTCTGTGGTTTGTAAAAATGCAGGACGGCGACGACGAAGCCCTGACACTGTGGAAATGGTTCTACGATATCAGTATCAAAGAATTTGAACGTGTTTACGATATGCTGGGCGTAAAATTCGACGCATACACCGGCGAAAGCTTCTACAACGACAAAATGGCAGCCGTTGTGGACGAACTGAAAGAAAAAGGTCTGCTGGAAGAAAGCGAAGGGGCAATGATTGTCAATCTGGAAGACAAGAACATGCCTCCCTGCCTGATTATCCGTAAAGACGGCGGCACACTGTACGCAACCCGTGACATCACAGCTGCCCTGTACCGCAAGAAAACATATAACTTCGATAAATGTATCTACCTGACCGCTCTGGATCAGAACCTGCACTTTGCACAGTGGTTCGAAGTCATCCATAAAATGGGCTATGACTGGTACAAAGACCTGATTCATGTACCTTTCGGTCTGGTAAGTCTGGACAGCGGCAAACTTTCCACTCGTCACGGCAACGTGGTATTGATGGAAGACCTGCTCCATCAGGCAATTGCCGAAACAAAGAAAATCATCGAAGAAAAGAATCCTTCTCTGCCTGATAAAGAAGAAGTTGCGAAAAAAGTTGGTATCGGCGCCGTTATCTTCAACGACCTGTACAACACCCGTATCAAAGACGTTGTGTTCTCTTGGGAACGTATGCTGAACTTCGACGGCGAAACAGGTCCTTACGTACAGTATACCCATGCGCGTGCATGCAGCATCCTGAAAAAAGCACCTGATTTCACAGCAGAAAACATCGATTTCAGCAAACTGGATGACGAAGCATCCCTGAATGTCTGCAAACTGCTGGAAGCATTCCCTTCCAAGATTGTGGACGCAGCAGCAAAACTGGAACCCTATGTACTGACAAGACATCTGGTTGCCATTTCTCAGGCGTTCAATAAGTTCTACCATGACAACCCCATCCTCAACAGCGAAGCAGAAGTGCGTCAGGCACGTCTGGCAGTGGTTGTGGCAGTGAAAACTGTTCTGGCAGCAGGTCTTGCGCTGCTGGGCATTGACGCTCCAGAACAGATGTAAGAAAAAAGGGGGCTGGGCGTTCTATGAAAAAGGTGAAACTGTTTTATAACCCGTTTTCCGGCAACAAAACTTTCAAATTTGACTTGGATGTCTGTATTGGCGTTTTCCAGTCTGCAGGCTATGAGGTGCATCCCTTCCGCACCATGCAGCCCGGGGACATTGAAACCCATGTGGCACAGATGGATAAAGATTATGATATTGTGGTGGCTTCCGGCGGCGACGGCACTGTGAATATCGTCCTCAACGCCCTGATGCACAACAATTTGAAGATTCCTCTGGGCATCATTCCTTCTGGCACAGCCAATGACTTTGCCACTTATCTGGGACTAAAGACAGGGGACTCCGAAGGGGCATGCCGTGTCATGACGGAAACTGCTCCCCGTAACGTGGATATCGGTCTGGTCAATGGGGAAACCTATTTCATCAATGTCTGCGCAGGGGGACTTCTGACCAATGTTTCCCAGACGGTAGACAAAGATGTGAAAAACGCTTTGGGAAATCTGTCTTATTATCTGAAAGGTATGGAGCAGATTCCAAATTTCCACAAAATTCCCTTCCGCATCACCACATCTGATGAGGTGCTGGAAGAAGATTTGTATCTGTATATGATTATGAATAGCGCTGGCACTGGTAGTTTTACCAAGCTGTCACCGGAAGCATCCATTTCAGACGGCAAATTTGAATTCATTGGCATTCGGGCAAAATCCATACTGGAAATCCCTTCTGTGTTCCTGAAGATGCTCACAGGGGAACACATCAAAGATGAAAAGTCCATTCTGTATCGTCGGGACCATTATTTCAAGATTGAATGTCTGGACCCGGATTTTCAGATTATGGAATCCACAGTGGATGGAGAAATGGGACCCAAGATGCCCTTCACATTGGAGGTATTGCCCAAGGCTTACCCCATTTTTGGCAATTTTGAGAAAAAGAAACATGTTTCACGTGAAACACCATTGGCAAAGCTCAACGCTGTGGTGAAAAACGGCAAATAATAGCATGTCGTCAAAACCTCATTTTATGCAAGGTTTTGACGAATAGACAGAAGTGCAAGCCAGAAATTCTTTCGGGAGTTTCTGGCTTTTTATGTTTCACGTGAAACACCATAGGTTTGCTTGATACCCATGTTTCACGTGAAACATAAATTCACCGTCAAAATTGCCGAAGATTGCCCATTTTTCAAAAGAAATGTTTTTTTGCAACCTGCCATTTTTCTTTTCACCATAAAAAAATTGTGCTATAATACCCCATAGAAGATCGACAGAAAGGCGGGAAAACCACAATGGGAAAAGTCAGAGTTATTGCAATCACCAACCAGAAAGGCGGTGTGGGAAAGACCACCACTGCCATCAATCTGTCTGCCTGCCTTGCTGCTGCGGGCAAAAAAGTGCTGACCATCGACGCGGATCAGCAGGGCAACACCACCAGCGGTTTGGGGCTGGACAAAAACGGTGTGCCCTTGACCATTTATGATGTGTTTCTGGAACAGGCAACCATTGCCGAAGTGAAACAGCCCACATGCGTAGAGGGCTTGGAAGTGCTTCCGGCAAATATCAGCCTGACAGGAGCGGAAATCGAACTCATCGGCAAAGACGACAGAGAGTATATTTTAAAGGAAGCTTTGGACAAAGTGAAAGACGATTACGATTTCGTCATCATCGACTGTCCGCCTTCCTTGAACCTCATCACTATCAACGCCCTGACAGCGGCGGATACGGTGCTGGTTCCTATCCAGTGTGAATATTTTGCGCTGGAAGGTCTGGAACAGCTCCTCCACGCGGTAAATCTGGTGCGGAAACGTCTGAACCGTCATTTGGAAATCGAAGGCATCGTCTTTACCATGTATGATGCCCGCACAAATCTTTCTTTGCAGGTGGTGGAAGAAGTCAAACGGAGTCTGGGCGAAAATGTTTATCGCAGCATCATTCCCCGTAATGTCCGTTTGGGCGAAGCCCCCAGCCATGGTCTGCCCATTCATCTCTACGACCCCAAATCCAAAGGGGCAGAAAGCTATGGTCTGCTGGCAGAAGAAGTCATGGAAAAGGAGTGGGACTAAATGGCGACGAAAAAGGGACTGGGTGCCAAGGGACTTGGCATTGAAGCCTTGATCCATAATAAAATGGAAGATTTCGAAAGCGACGGCGGCGGTGTGCTGGAACTGGATTTGAATAAAATCGAGCCCAATCGCAAACAGCCCCGGAAGCATTTCGATGAAACAGCTTTGGAAGAACTGGCAACTTCTTTGAAAAACTACGGCATGATTCAGCCTGTGGTGGTAAAGAAAAATAAAGAGGGCTATTATGAACTCATTGCCGGGGAACGTCGTTGGCGTGCGGCAAAAATCGCAGGTCTGACCAAAATTCCTGCCATCATCAAAAAATGGGAAGAAGGGGAAGCCTTTGAGGCGGCTCTGGTGGAAAATCTCCAGCGTGAAGACCTGAACCCCATGGAAGAAGCCCAGAGTTATCAGCGTTTGCAGGAAGAATTTGGTCTGAGTCAGGAACAGATTGCCGATAAAGTAGGCAAGAGCCGTCCTGCTGTTGCCAATGCTCTGCGTCTGCTACAATTGGACGAACGTGTCCGCAATTTTGTGGTGGAAAATAAGCTCACCGCCGGACATGCCCGTGCGCTGCTGCCTCTCACCGATGGGGAAGCCCAGTTTGAAGTGGCGGAACACATCATCGAGGAAGGCTTGAGCGTGCGTGCCGTGGAAGCCATGGTAAAAACGATGCTGGAAACAGCAGAAACACCTGCGGCGGAAGAAGAAGCGCCCAAAAAGACACAAAGCCCTGTTTTGCGTCAGATCGAGGACGAATTGAAGGGAATTTTTGCCACAAAGGTAAAAGTCACCCAGAAGAAAAATAAGGGCAAAATAGAAATTGAGTATTATTCCGACGAAGACTTGGATCGTCTGTTGGTACTGATGAAGAAACTGGAAACAGAAAGGTAATGAGGCAAGATGACAGCACTGACAGCATTGGCGCAGAAATACGCGCTGCTTTTGTTTGGACTGCTGGGGCTTGCGGTGGTGATTCTGTTCATTCTGTGTATCATCCTGTTTGTGAAAATCAATCGGGAGAAAAAACGGTATGACATTTTTATGGGAACCAGCCGCCGACCACCCCATAACTTGGAAATGAAAATTCAGGAATATTTCGATACTGCAAAAGGCATCGAAGAAAAATATGATAAACTGCTGGATATGGTAACGGATATGGATAAAACCGATAAATCCAAGATCCAGAAAGTAGGGCTCATCCGTTATAATCCCTTCGAAGAAATGGGCGGTAACCTTTGCTTCGCTCTGGCACTGCTGGATGGGGAAGATAATGGCGTTGTCCTCAATGGTATCCATAGCCGTACCGGTTCCTTTACCTATGCGAAACCCATTGAAATGGGCGTCAGCATTTATATGCTGTCTGATGAGGAAAAACAGGCAGTGAAAATGGCACAGGAACAGTCCTATAAACCGGAACATGAAAAAGTGGTGAAAGTCAAATTCAAACCCTTCTTCAAACGCCGCTATGCACCTATGGATGACCAGCTCACACTGGAACAGGTGGAAACACCCAAGGAAAAAATCCAGTCCATCGGTGATGTGACTACAGCAGAACAGGAACAGATTCAACAGGAAGAAACATTGGCAGGACAGATTGCTGCCGCTGAAGATTTTTCTCCTGAGGATGCCGAAAAAATGCTGGCAGAAATCCAGCAGGAAACTTTGGACTTCTTTGAAGACGATGAACCAGAAGAAATGGATGAAATGGACGACTTCGAAGAATCCGAAGAAAAAGAAAAACATCAGGCAGAATGAGATTTGCCGTGGGAAACCACGGCATTTTTTATCAGACCTGTGTATAACTCTGTGGAAATGTGTATAAAATCAGCAAAAATCTGTGGATAAACCTGTGTATACAAAAAGTTATCCACAGGTTGTGTGACAAACGAAACAATAACAAAAGATTATGTCAACATACGAATGGAAAGAAAGAGAGGTGTTTCCCATGGCTTATCGCATGGTTTTCTCCGATATGGACGGCACACTTTTGAAAAGCGCGTCAGAACTTTCGGAAAAAAATATAGAAATGGTTGGAAAAGCAGTGGATCAGGGTGTGGAATTTGTCATCTGCACTGGCCGCGGCGTTTATGGTGTGGAACGGTTTCTGGAAAAACTGCATCTCTTGGGTCGTCCAGGTTATGTCATCTGCCAGAATGGCGCTGCTGTGTATAACTTGGAGAATATGGAAATGGTGCTGAAACATTCTTTTTCTTCTGACGACCTGCGCCCTGTGGTGGAAGCAGCAAGAGCAGAAGGGGTGGAAGTCTATCTCTATGACGACCGTACCTTTTTGGCAGAAAAAGTGACCCCACAGGTAGAAGCATATTGCCGTGTTATGCATGCAGATATGCGGATTCTGCCAGATGGACTGGAATATGAAGGATATTTCACCAAATGCCTCCTCAGTGGTTCTTATGAACAGCTGGATGCGGTGCGGAAACGGGTGGAACCCATCATCGCGGGAAAACTGAATCATTTCTTCTCTGGTCCCCAGTATCTGGAATTTGTCAAAACTGGTGTCAGCAAGGGCGAAGCTCTGCGGGAAACAGCAGAAAAAGCCGGTGTACCTCTGGCGGAAGTCATTGCCATTGGGGATAGCGAAAATGACTTGTCCATGATTCAGGCAGCAGGTCTGGGCGTGGCTGTGGCAAATGCCCAGGAACATGTGAAGGCAGCAGCAGATTATGTGACAGAAACCACCTGCGAACAGGATGCTGTGGCAGATGTGCTTCAGCGGTTTGTGTTGGGCGAAAAATAAGGAAACAAATATAGCTGGAAACCTTGTGAAAGGGTTCCAGCTATTCCATTTTGAATGGGGTTTTATAAATATTTTATTTAAGAAGAGCTTGTTTTTCTGGTTTTTTCATTGGTCATATTTGGAGGTGTTTGGTATGCTAGCAGTGGTTTGTATATTGATATTGGCAGCGCTGTTTTTCATCATCAGCGGTTTTTTGTATGGTGGAAAAGGTAGTTGGCTTATTGCAGGATTTGGTACATCTTCCAGAGAAGAACGGGCAAAATATGATGAAAAGAAAGTGTGCCGGGCAATGGGTGTTTTCTGTACCATCTGCGGCGTGATGCTTTGTCTGCTGGCATATCTGGACAGTCAGGTGGAACTGGGGCAAATGGCGGAAGCGCAGCTCCTGCCCTTTGGCATCGTCTTTCTTGTGGTGCTTTTGGCATCATTGGCAGGTGTTGCCCGTTATATCCGTAAGGCAGGGCGGAAATAACCCCTGTTTTTGGGCATAAAAAAACCCGGCGATCGGGGAATCGTCGGGCGTCGGACGTGATAAACGTCCGGGGGCATAGTTTATGTACAGGAAAAGGGGCCTCCTTGTACGGTACTATCATACCGCAATCGGGCAAAAGAATCTATAAGAAACGCATTAGAATTTCATTAAAAAAACAAATGTATTTTTTTTGTAGTTCCCGAAAAAAATACTTGCCTTTTTGTCTTTGTGTGCTATAATATTCTTCAACAAGGCGTGAAACGGCTGTATTTCAGCTGTTCAGAAGAAAGCTAAGCTGTGGAAATTCCCCCAGAGAGCCGGCGTTTGGTGCGAGCCGGCGGAAGGAAAACAGCCCTCCACTTTCGGAGCTGTCGGTGAAAGCCGAAAGGGTAAGCCCTTTATCGCTGTTCAAGTGGTTCGGAAATATTTTTTTCGGGCAATGCGGGTGGCAACGCGGGAGTAACTCTCGTCCCTCTTTTTGGGATCGGGGGTTTTTTTATTTGCCAAAAAAACCCCGTATCCTCGACATTCGTATATATTTACAAACCGAAAGGAGACAAAAAAATGTTAGACATCAAATTTGTAAGAGAAAACCCTGAAATCGTTAAGGAAAATATCCGTAAGAAATTCCAGGACAGCAAACTGCCTCTGGTAGACGAAGTCATCGAACTGGATCAGGAAAACAGAACCATCAAACAGGAAGTAGAAGCTCTGCGTGCACAGAGAAATAAACTGTCCAAACAGATCGGTGGTCTGATGGCAAAAGGCGAAAAAGAAGAAGCTGAAAAAGTAAAAGCACAGATCGCTGCTGATGCAGAACGCGTGGACGAACTGACAGCAAAAGAAAAAGATGTAGAAGAACGCATCAAAAAAATCATGATGACCATTCCTAACATCATCGATCCTTCCGTTCCCATCGGTAAAGACGACAGCGAAAACGTGGAAGTAGAAAGATTCGGCGAACCCGTTGTTCCTGATTTCGAAATCCCTTACCACACAGATATTATGGAAAGCTTCGGCGGCATCGACCTGGACAGCGCAAGAAAAGTAGCTGGTAACGGTTTCTACTACCTGATGGGCGATATCGCAAGACTGCACTCCGCAGTTCTGGCTTATGCAAGAGATTTCATGATCGGCAGAGGCTTCAAATACTGCATCCCTCCTTTCATGATCCGCAGCAACGTTGTAACAGGCGTTATGAGCTTTGCAGAAATGGACGCGATGATGTATAAAATCGAAGGTGAAGACCTGTACCTGATCGGTACCAGCGAACACTCCATGATCGGTAAATTCATCGACACCATGAACAAAGAAGAAGACCTGCCTCAGACACTGACCAGCTATTCTCCTTGCTTCCGTAAAGAAAAAGGTGCACACGGTATCGAAGAAAGAGGCGTTTACCGTATCCACCAGTTCGAAAAGCAGGAAATGATCGTTGTATGTAAACCCGAAGAAAGCCCTATGTGGTTCGATAAACTGTGGCAGAACACTGTAGACCTGTTCCGTTCCATGGATATCCCCGTAAGAACACTGGAATGCTGCTCCGGCGACCTGGCAGACCTGAAAGTAAAATCCGTTGACGTAGAAGCTTGGTCTCCTAGACAGAAAAAATACTTCGAAGTTGGCAGCTGCTCCAACCTGAGCGACGCACAGGCAAGAAGACTGGGTATCCGTGTGGTTGCAAAAGACGGCAGAAAATACTTCGCGCATACACTGAACAACACTGTTGCAGCGCCTCCTAGAATGCTGATCGCGTTCCTGGAAAACAACCTGCAGGCAGATGGCAGCGTAAGAATCCCCGAAGTACTGCGTCCTTACATGGGCGGTCAGGAAAAACTGGAAAAAGTAAAATAATCTGACGATGCTTTTTGGAGCCGGTTCTTTCAGAGCCGGCTCTGTTTATAAAAAAATTGCGATTCTGTGAAAAAAAGGTTTGACAGATGGACAGAATGATGGTATACTGTTTCTTGCAGTAGGCTACTTGGAGAAGTACTCAAGAGGCTGAAGAGGTGCCCCTGCTAAGGGTATAGGTCGTTAACGCGGCGCGAGGGTTCAAATCCCTCCTTCTCCGGTAAAGACATCAACTGAGGTTGATGTCTTTTTTTTGTTTTCAAAAGAAAAAAGACGAACCCGAGGGCCGCGCTGAAGATGCGAAAAACAAAAAAGAAATCTCTTTTCCCATGGAAAAGACCGCAAAGCCGCTGTCACTACGTCCCTTGTTACAGTTCTGTAAGGGCGGGACTGCGTAATCGCCAGCAGGCTTTGCTGATGAGGTGGGTCGTTCAAATCCCTCCTTCTCCGGTGAAGACATCAACGCTTGCAATTCCGAAAGGAATTTGCAGGGATGTCTTTTTTTGTTTCAAAACGAAAAGGATGGAACCCGAGGGCCGCGCTGAAGATGCGAAAAACAAAAAAGAAATCTCTTTTCCCATGGAAAAGACCGCAAAGCCGCTGTCACTACGTCCCTTGTTACAGTTCTGTAAGGGCGGGACTGCGTAATCGCCAGCAGGCTTTGCTGATGAGGTGGGTCGTTCAAATCCCTCCTTCTCCGGTAAAGACATCAACGCTTGCAATTCCGAAAGGAATTTGTAGGGATGTCTTTTTTTGTTCAAAAGAAAAAGCATGGAACCCGAGCGCCGCTGCTCAAATCCATCTACCACATAGAAAGCCCGCAGAATCGAACTTTCATTCTGCGGGCTTTTTTGATCATTCCTCTATTTCATACACCATTTCTCCGCTGTAGCACATCTCTACCATACATTCCACCAGTGCCTCTCCCTTTGTCAGCAGACCGCTCCATTTTGCCTGCCAATAACCATATGTTTCGTCAATGACCTCCAGCCGTTCCAAATGGGGCAGAAAGTCCCTTAGAAGCCATTTTTCGCCGGAAAAAGCCCCTGTTTCCCCCGGTCCATCAAAAACATATAGAAAGGAAGAATCCCAGTCTACACCCGTCAATATGACTTTTGCCATTGCCGTCTGTTCACATGGGGAATCAGTGGAAAAAATGCCGTAGGGAAAGTGGCAGACCAGCGTTTCTTCGTTTGCCTCCAGTTTTGTCAGATACCCGTCGTGGAGGCTGTAGGGCAGGGAATATAAGGGTTGTGTCAGGGTTGTTTTCATAGGTCGCTCCTTTTTGTTTTTGTTTAGCATAACGGACAGGAAGGGGGCTGTCAAGAAATCAGATATATTCTTAAGAAAACATTCGGAAAATAGAAAAGCTGGAATCCTCATAAAGAATTCCAGCTTTCTGATTTTTTAGATTGCTTTTGAAAGGACCTGAGCCTTTCATCCGAACATGTTAGAATCCGTAAACGGCTGTGATGTTTGCGCTTACTTCGATGTCTTCATAAGAAATGTTGGTGTTTCTGTTGGCACTGCCTGTTGCCATAGCATCCATGACCATGGCTTCTTCTGCACCATAATTCATTTCTTTATAGCTGGTGGAAGTGTTGCGGCTGTTTTCCACAACGGATACCACCTGTCCCAGCGGTTTGCCGTAAGCCTGTGCAATGGCTGTAGCAGAGGACTGGGCTGCTTTTACGGCTTCTGTCAAAGCCTGATTGTAGTAGGTTTCCGGTTTTTCCAGAGAGAATGTGACGCCATTGGTGCCGGTTGCCCCTGCGTTCAGAGCTGCATCCACATATTTTCCAGCGTTGTCCACATCATTGGTGGTCACATTCACAGAGGTGTAAGCCTGATAATTTTCCAAAACCTGTTTGTCGGTTTTTTCGTCATAACGGTAAGAAGGGTATACAGAGATGTGAGATGTCACAATATCCTCGTCTGTAACGCCCAGTGCCTTCATGGCAGCAATGACGTCTGTCAGTTCTTCATTCACATCTTTCTGTGCCTGCGCTGCTGTTTTTGCGGTCTTTTCCACAGTCACATGGATGGTGGCTACATCAGGTGCTACCTTCACGATGCCCTGTCCGTTTACGGTAATGGTGTTTGCCGCAGGTTCCGCTGCCAGCGCCATAGTGCTCATGCCCAAAGCCAGTACTGCTGCCGCCATACATGCCATCATGTTTCTTTTCCATTTTTTCATACCAACAACCCCTTTCCAGTTTAGGACTCTTTCTTACATACGGATTCTTTTTTCTTTTGGACGAGGAAAAATACAGAAAAGTTGCAGGATTTTCTGATTTTTTTCAAAAAAGATCAAAAATAAACTCAATGATATGCAAAAGCAAATTCAGAAGGACTTCCAACAGACTCTTACGTTTTTTCTTTGTTTTCTTTTTTCCCATGATGATTCCCGCTTTCAGAAAATGGCATCCAATATGGTCAGAATCCCGTCCACCACAAATTCAAAGATATGCAAAAAAATATTGCGCCGTTTTTCTTTTTTGGATTTTTCCTTCTTTTTCATGGCGCCCTCCTTTCGGGGATGCTCAGCCGTTCAGAGGTTTTTCCCGTTTGATGCCCACATAGGCTCCGTCGATGCATTCTCCCACGGCAGGATAGCCCAATGCCTCATAATAACGGCTCAAATCGTCGTTGACCTTCTGAGAATCCAGCCGCAGCACTTCTTTTCCGGCGTTGCGGGCATAGGTTTCCGCAAAGGTGAGGATTTCCCGTCCCAATCCCGGATAAGCAGGGTCTGTGTCAAGGTGATGGACGTAATAAGCGTCTTTGTCGTTGTCCCATCTGGGGTCTACGTCAAAAAGGGCAATGACGCCAATGGCTTTGTCCCCATCCATGGCAAGAAACACGCTGTTTTCCCCTATGCGCTCTGCAAAATATTCGGCAGGGTATACGGTCAGATAAGCGGTCTTGTTCCACTGATACAAGCCTTTTTCGTCCATCCAGTCGATGCGTTTTTGCAGCAGGGCAAGGATGGTGGGCACATCCTCCAGAACAGCCTGCCGCATTTCTTTGCTCATCATTTCAGTCTTTCCCATTCTGCTTCTTTGAAGCCTACCAGCACAAAATCATCGCCGATGATGAGGGGACGTTTCACCAGCATGCCGTTGGTAGCCAAAAGGGCAAACTGTTCCTCGTCGCTCATGTCCGCCAGTTTGTCTTTGAGCTGCATTTCCTTGTAGAGCATGCCGCTGGTGTTGAAGAATTTCTTCAGGGGCAGACCGCTTTTGGCGTGCCACTGTTTCAGTTCTTCCGCGGTAGGGTTGTTTTCCACGATATGACGGTCAATAAAGTCTACACCTGCACCTTCCAGCCATGCTTTGGCTTTTTTGCAGGTGCTGCATTTGGGATATTCCAGAAATAATACGGACATGTGAGTCCCTCCTTTTTTGTTTCCATGATATTTTTTTCAGTATAGCATGGGGCAGGGCAAAAGACAAAAGGTTTTTGCAGACGGTCAGATTTCGCTTTTTTTCCTCCCTTGAACATGCTACAATAGGGACAAGAGAGAAAAGGAGGAGGAGTCTATGAAATTTGGATTCATCGGCGCCGGCAATATGGTCAGCGCCATTGTCAAAGGCATGACTGCCAACGGTTATGACGGAAAAAATATTTTTATCACTAGCAAGACTGTGACTTCCGCGGCAAAACTTGCGGAAGCCTGCGGCGCAAACAGCTGCCAGACAGCCGGAGAAGTCATTGCCGCAAGCGATGTGGTGGTGCTGGGTGTCAAACCCCATATTCTGGCGGAAATCCTGCCGGGCTTGCAGGCAGATTTCGCAGCAAAGAAACCCTTGGTGGTGTCCATTGCCGCAGGAAAAACGCTGGCGTATCTGGCAGAAAACTTGCCCAAAGATACACCCATCGTTCGTGTGATGCCCAATATCAACGCCAAAATCGGCGCGTCTACCACAGGCATCTGCCATAACGATGCTGTGACGGCAGAGCAGCTGGAAGCGGTGAAGGCAGTCTTTGCCACCATCGGCAGTGTGGCAGAAATCCCTGAAAATCATTTCGGTATTTTCAGTGTCATCGGCGGCGCATCTGTTGCCTTTGCCTATATGTATATGGACGCTTTGGCAAGAGCCGCACTGAAAGCGGGTATGCCCAAGAAACAGGCGCTGGAAATCGCAGCGGAAACCGTCAAAGGCAGTGCGGAAATGGTGCTCAAAAGTGGGGAAGCCCCTTGGCCTTTAGTGGATCAGGTATGTTCTCCCGGCGGCACCACCATCGAAGGTGTTACCACACTCCAGGCAAAAGGTTTCGAAGCGGCAGTGGTAGCGGCTTTTGACGCAGTGCTGGAAAAAGATAAAAAGATCGGACGCGGAGAGGTTTGATCAAAGGACTGCGGTGTTTTGCCCAAGCTTTTTCCTTTGTGAAAAACGCTTAAAAGGGAAATATTTCATTTTTTTTACATTTACACGAAAATTGACAAAATTTCATTGAATTACAGCGTGGAATTCGTTATAATGGTTACGCGGGTAATTTTAATACTGAAACAACAAAAAAATTATGGTGAGTTGAGGAGGAAAACAGTATGAAAAACAGAAAATACGGTCGTATGGTAGCTATGGCTCTGGCTGCTATGATGGCTATGCCCACAGTAGCATTCGCAGCAGGCACCACATGGGATGAAGACACAGCTTATTATGGCGCTCTGGAACAGGGCAAAGTTCCCGAAGAAGTTATGAAACAGGACGAAATGGGTCAGTACGTAATTTCTGACGGTACAGCAACAACACCCGAAGGTGGCGAAACAACAACACCTGAAGGCGGCGAAACAGCAGAAACAACTACTCTGCCCTTCACAGACGTTGCAGCAGACGCAGCTTACTACAACGCAGTAAAATACGTTTATGACAACAAACTGATGGCTGGTACAACAGACACAACATTTGAACCCGAAGCATCTCTGCAGAGAGCAATGCTGGCTCAGATCCTGTACAATAAAGAAGGCGCAACAGACGTTGCAACAGAATCTGCTTACACAGACGTTGAAATCGGCAGATGGTACGCTACAGCTTGCCTGTGGGCAGCTGACAAAGACCTGATGACAGGCGTTAGCGAAACAGAATTCGCTCCTAAAGCAAACCTGACAGTAGAACAGCTGGTACAGATCCTGTACAACTACGCTCAGTACAAAGGCGTTGACGTAACAGTTGAAACAGCTACAGACGTTGCTACAGCTTCCGACTGGGCAAAAGACGCTATGAGCTGGGCAGTAAGCCTGAAACTGGTTGCAGCTGATGTAGATGCAAAAGCTGATGCTACAAGAGCACAGGTTGCTGAAATGCTGATGCTGACAGCTGACCTGAAAGCAGCAGAAGCTCCTGCTGATACAACAACAGAAACACCCGCTGAATAATTTATTCTGATTGTTTGCACAAAACCGCTTTCCTTTTTGGGGAGCATCTTCATAAGAAAACAAAGAAAGCCAAAATCCTTTGTCATAATAAGGATTTTGGCTTTTTTATTTTATTCCGATTTTATTTGTTATGTTTTCTTCTGAAGACAGCCGTTTTTTTTGCTCTTTTCTCCATTTGGCGACAAATGGCGGAAAGTCAGCTTGGAATTTTTATTTGCAAAAGAATAAAGGCACCCCCAGAAACCTTGATTTTTCAAGGTTTCTTTGCTTTTTTGGAAAAAAAGAGAAAAAATTCGCTTTTTGGCACAATACTTGCTTTTATATAGGGTGAAGGAAAAAAGAAAGAAAGCTGTTTCCCATAGACTTATGATTTTGGAAATAAGCCTGTGAGAACTGGAAATTTCCTCAAAACATCGGAAAAGCCCAAAACAAAGGGAAAAAAACATCTGAACAGCCTCAAAAACTTCTATTTTGCAGCTGTAACATGTGTTTCCAAATGGAGAATGATGTTTCTGAATAGAGAATCTTGTTTCCAAATGGAGAATGATGTTTCCAAAAAGAGAAACCTGTTTCCAAACGGAGAATGATGTTTCCAAAAAGAGAAACCTGTTTCCAAACGGAGAATGATGTTTCCAAATGGAGAAAAATTTCCATGGACAGGGATTTCCGGTGGTATAATGAGAGGAAAGGAGGGAGCAACATGGAATCCACAGAAAATCGTTATAAATATATATTTGATGAAATCCTCACACTGACAGACGACGGCTTTGTGGTAGTTGATACCAACGGGGTCATTACAGACATTAATGACCAGTACTGTAAGTATCTGAAGACCACCAAAGAGTATGCCATTGGTCGCAGCATTGCGGAAATCATCCCCAACACCAAAATGATTGACATCGTCAATTATGGCTACCGGGAGGAAGGCGCCATCCTCCGGCTTAGCGAGGAGCGGGATGATGAAAACGACAGCATCTTTCTGGTAAACCGTTCCTGCGTTTACGATGATGACCATAAGGTCATTGCCGGTGTGGCACAGGTCAAATTCCGTTTGCAGACATTGGACAGTGCCAAGAAGCTTATGCGGGAATATGCCGCTTATGAGTTTTACCGTGAGGAATACCAAAATCGCAGCAACAGCCAGTGTTCCTTTGATAAAATCGTCGGCAACAGCAGCCGTTTTGCAGAGGTGAAGAAGGCCGGCTATAAAGCAGCCAAAACATTCTTCCCGGTGTTGCTGACGGGGGAAACAGGCACCGGCAAAGAAGTGTTTGCCCATGCCATCCATAACAGCAGCGAACGCAGAGAAAAGCCCATGGTCAGCATCAACTGCGCTGCCATCCCCAATGAACTACTGGAAAGCGAACTGTTCGGCTACGAGGAGGGGGCTTTCACAGGAGCCAAAAAAGGTGGCAAGAAAGGCAAGTTTGAACTGGCAGACGGCGGCACACTGTTTCTGGATGAAATCGGTGATATGCCCTTAGGCATGCAGGCAAAACTCCTGCGGGTCCTTCAGGAAAAAGAAGTGGAAAAAATCGGCGGTTATCAGCCCATCCCCGTAGATGTGCGCATCATTGCTGCCACGAGGAAGAACCTGCCGGAAATGATTGCCGCCGGGGAATTCCGGGAAGACCTGTACTATCGCTTGAATGTGTTGGACATCGAACTGCCGCCTTTGCGGGAGCGGCGGGAGGATATTGTGGAACTGGCTTCCTACTTCCTCAATCGGCTCAATTCCGATTATAAGACAGCCATTTCCCTTTCGCCGGAAGTCCGGGAGTGCTTTGTCAGCTACGACTGGCCGGGGAATATCCGGGAGTTGGATAACGTCATCAAAAGCGCTTATGCTGCCTGTGAGGACTTTCTCATACAGCTCACAGACCTGCCCTCTAAAATGGTTTCCCGCCATCATCTGGCAGGGGAAGGGGGCAGCAGTAAGAAGCTGAATCAGATGATGGAGGAATACGAAAAAGGCATCCTGCTGGATGTGCTCAAAGGCTGCGGCTGGAATTGTCAGGCTGCTGCCAATGAACTGGGCATCCATCGCAGCGCTTTATATAAAAAAATCGCCAAGTACGATTTACAGAAAAAATAAATCAGACTGACAACGGAAGCTACACCGCATGCTGTTTTTGCGGATTTTCTTCCCGTCAAATGTGTCGGGTGTTTCGTGAAAAAACGCGAAAACAGCAGGTGTTCTTTTTATGCCCAAAATACGGGGTTTCCTGTCAAAAACAGCAGGTGTATTTCCGTTTGTTTTATACACATTTCACAAAAACAAAGGATTTTAGGAGGAATGAATCATGATGCAGACATTGGTAGAAAAACTGGAAAACGTAAAAGCAGAAATGGACGGACACGTACTGGTCGTAACGATGAACCGCCCCAAAGCCCTCAACGCGCTGAACAATCAGACATTGGACGAATTGCAGGCAGTCTTTGATATGGCAGCCCAGGACGCGGAAATTTACGGCGTCATCATCACTGGGGAAGGCAGAGGCTTCGTAGCTGGTGCGGACATTGTCCAGATGGAACCCTATAAGAGTGAACAGGGCAGAGATTACGCAGGCTATGCTCAGGCAACATTCAACAAAATCGAAGCACTGCCCAAGCCTGTTATCTCCGCAGTCAACGGCTTTGCATTGGGCGGCGGCTGTGAACTGGCACTGAGCTGTGATATCCGTATCGCTTCCGAAAAAGCTGTTTTCGGTCAGCCCGAAGTAACACTGGGCATCATCCCTTGCTTCGGCGGCACACAGCGTCTGCCTCGTTTGATTGGCGCAGGTCTGGCAAAAGAAATGATTTACACAGGCAAACACATCGACGCTCAGACAGCTCTGTCCTATGGTCTGGTCAATAAAGTTGTCCCTGCGGAAGAACTGCTGGATGCGGCAAAAGCCCTTATGGCAGACATCCTGAAAGTATCTCCTGTTGCTATCAAATACGCAAAACTGTCCATCAACAAAGGGGCAGACATGGACCTGATGAATGGTCTGGAAGTGGAAAAAGACCTGGTAGGTCTGTGCTTTGCCACAGAGGATAAAGAAGTGGGTATGCATGCGTTTCTGGAAAAACAGAAACCCGTATTCCGTTGATGCTGTTGTGTGAAATGGGGAAGGAGGAGGACAAATGAATTTTAGCGTATTGGTGCTGGTCATTGCCATTGTGCTGTTCGGTGTGCTGGCATTCCGTCAGATGAGCGCCCTGATTCTGGCGCCGCTGGTGACCATATTCGTCATTGTGCTGTCGGGAATGCCTGTGCTGGATACCCTGCTCAATGACTTTATGCCTGCCACATCAGACTATATCACCCAATATTTCCTGATCTTTTTCGTAGGGGCATTGTTCGGGGCAGTTTATCAGTTTACAGGGGCAGCGGAATCCATTGCCCTTGCCATGGGGCGTCTGTCCCATAACCACTTTGTAGCGCCTATGATCATGTGCATCACTGGTCTGCTGACCTTCGGCGGTGTCAGCGGCTTCGTGGTATTCTTCGTGGTCTATCCCATTGCCCTGCAGATGTTCAAACGTGCTAACCTGACTCGGCGGCTCATTCCTGCTGCCATTTCCGCAGGCTGCTGGACTTGGTCTATGACAGCGCCGGGCTCGCCTTCCATACAGAATACCATTGCCATGAAAAGTCTGGGCACACCTGCCACTGCTGCGCTCATTCCCTCCCTCATTGCCACAGCGGCGGAATTCCTCATGATTTTTGTCTGGCTGGAATGGCGCGCCCGCAGTTTCACCAAAAAAGGCAAACTGTTCTTTGACGATAGCCTGAAAATGCAGCTTGCCCCGGAGGAACTGGAAGAAAGAACATCCGAAAACCTGCCCCATCCCATCATTGCGCTGATTCCCATTGCAGCCATCATCATCTGCTTCAATGTGGTGAAACTGCCTGTGGAAACATCCGTAACCGTAGGTATCATTCTGGCAGTGGTGCTCATGTTCCGAAGAGTGGCAGATGTTTCTCACTGGATTGAAGTCTTTAACAAAGGCGCTGCCGACTCCGGCACAGCCATTTTGAATACAGCCATCGTCGTTGGTTTTGGCGGCGTAGTGGAACAGACAGAAGGTTTTACATACCTCATCAATAACCTGCAAAATCTGTCTATCTCCCCCTTGGTATTCGTTGCCGTGACCATTGCCATCTGCGCAGGCGTATGCGGTTCTGCTTCCGGTGGTATGGGCGTTGCCTTTGCGGCTCTGACAGATACCTATAAAAGCATGGGCGTCAGTCTGGAAGCTGTCCATCGTATCGGCGCCATCGCAGCAGGTACGCTGGATACCCTGCCTCATCAGGGCGCACAGATCACCCTGCTGGGCATCTGCAAACTGACCCATAAAGAAGCTTATTTCGATATTGCTGTGACACAGATCCTCATTCCCATTTTGACACTGTTCATCTTTATCCCGCTGGTTTCTATGGGACTTTAAAAATAACGAAAAACAGTTTTCCATTGGGCATTTTCAGAAAAAGCCGCTTTTGGAAAACACCATTTTCTCTCTCTCAGTTTCTAAATGGAACGAAAATAGCCTAAAATAAAACAGCTGAAATCCTTGAAAATACAAGAGATTTCAGCTGTTTTTGTCTGTTAAAGGTTGCCGAAGATAGGTCGGCGTTTTTGTAACTTAGTAGAACAGATGGAAGGTATCAAATTTCCACTGTCCGTCTTCCTGTACCAGATTGAATGTGTAATCTGTTGTTTCGTACTGGGAAGGGTCCGCAGGGGCTTCTGTGAATGTTTCCCCTTCGTAAGGATTGCCGTCTTTGGTGTAGTATGCAGTAGCCGTTACGGACATGCCTGTTTCTGTTTTCACAGGTTCACCCATGACATAGCCTGCATAGAAGATGTTTGTGCCTCTTGCGCCGTCCAGTACATACAGACCGCCGCCTTTGCCTTCTGTGAAACGGATGTTGTTTTCGGCAAAGATGTCAGTATCCATGAAGTTGGTTGTGAAGTACTGTCCCAGATAGGTGCGGAATGCTTCCATATCGGGGAAACGTTCATCTGTGACGCGGTTGTAGGTGTAACCGTCCACGTCGATGACGTCTGTGGTGCTCATTTCAAAGCCTTCCAGCACAATCTGTTTGTAGATGGCAAATGCGCCGTCATAGAGTGTCTGGAACTGTTCCGCAGTCAGTTCACCGTCAGCGGCAGTTGTTTCTGTGGTTGTTTCCTGCTGCTGTGTTTCACCTTCTGTCGTTGTGGGTTCTTTGGATGTACAGCCGAACAGCAGTGTCGCAGCCAGGGCGCAGCTGAGCACAATGGCCAGTTTCTTTTTCATTTTGTAAGACTCCTTTCATATTTTTCGTCTTGATGTTTTCGTCTTTATTATACCATGGTTTGCAAAGAAAAACGGGATTTTCAGGGAAGTTTAAGAAATTTGAAATATTGCTGTAATCATTCATTTTGTGAAAAGCCGGAAATGATTTTTGTGGTAATCCAGCAGCCCGTCTTTTTTCATGCGGCTCAGTTCCGCCGACATGGCGCTGCGCTCCACTGCCAGATAATCCGCCAATTGCTGCCGATCAAAGGGAATGGAAAAAACAGCGCTGCCGGAATCCTGTGCGCAGGAGGATAGGAAGGACAGGAGTTTTTCCCTTGTGCTGCGGCAGGTAACGTGAGCAATTTTTCGTGTCAGTGTTAAATTCCGTCCGGCGAAGATTTGCAGCAGACGGCGGGAGAGGAGGGCAAACAGGGGATTTTCCTGTCCTGTGGGTGCCAGTATCCGGTTCAGGGATAAGTATAATACCGTTGTGTCTGCGGCAGCCAATACGCTTACTTCAGCCGCCGTATCCAAAAGGGCATAGGTTTCCCCGAAAAAGGCTCCCGACGGGATTTGTGCTACCAAAGCCCGGCTGCCCCAGAAATCCTCCCGCAGGATATGAACTTCCCCGGCGAGGATGAGCCCTGCCGCCGTGATTTTATCCCCGGTGTGTACCAGAAAACTGCCTTTTTCATAAAAAACTTCTCTTGCATCCAGTTCCTCTAAAAGCTTCGTCATATCTTCAGGAGAAATACCCTGAAAAAAGGGCAGAGATGCCAATTTTGATGGTTCTATCAAAAGACCGCCTCCTTTTTGTTGGAAAAACAACATACTATTATCCCGCAGTA
>ERZ1673739.1828-NODE-1828-length-20510-cov-11.881203_pt1 | contig 20510 bp, 15 predicted proteins | sample MGYA00580210_ERZ1673739 | MGnify/ENA primary metagenome ERZ1673739 (study PRJEB41218, sample SAMN15661749) | gut metagenome | host: Homo sapiens | place: Canada: London | collected 2015-08-20/2019-03-30 | study: EMG produced TPA metagenomics assembly of...
ATCTGCCTTACAAGCAGAGGGTCACAGGTTCGAGCCCTGTAGGTCCCATTCTTTTATGGGTGGTTTCCCGAGTGGCCAAAGGGGACAGACTGTAAATCTGCTGCAAATTGCTTCGGTGGTTCGAATCCACCTCCATCCATTAACCGAAAGGTTATAAGCCGATGTGGCTCAATTGGCAGAGCAGCTGATTTGTAATCAGCAGGTTATCGGTTCGAGTCCGATCATCGGCTTTACTTGAGAAATCAAGTACAAAAATAGGATATCGCGGGATGGAGCAGTCTGGAAGCTCGTCGGGCTCATAACCCGAAGGTCGTAGGTTCAAATCCTACTCCCGCAACTCAATGCCCAGTTAGCTCAGTTGGTAGAGCAGAGGACTGAAAATCCTCGTGTCTCTGGTTCGATTCCGGAACTGGGCATTAAAAACAAAATTTGATATGGGTGTGTAGCTCAGTTGGTAGAGCACTTGACTTTTAATCAAGTTGTCCCGGGTTCGAACCCCGGCACGCTCACTAAAAAGAACGCAGTAGCGTTCTTTTTTTGTGCCTAAAACTTTGAAAAATAAGAGGTTTGAATAGTTTGAGGATTATTACGTGATGTCAATTTTAACAGAAGTTTGTCGCAATAAATCTTTTATTAAAGTTTCAATGTCTCAAAAATGTCTGAGATATCTCCATTTTCCAATTTTCCCATTCTTTTTACAAAGTATGTAATAATTATTGGGAACCAACGATTTCTATGATATACTGGTGTATTATATCGGAGAAAACAGGGGGCACCAATGAAGACAGCAGCACCAAATCAGTTGCGTAATGAAACAATAGAAAATGAAAAGTATTTGGATCAGGCATTGCTGGAATATTGCAATTCGGATGCGTATCCGTTTCATATGCCGGGGCACAAGCGCCAGAGGATGGGAAACTGGAATTGTGAAGCAATTGACATTACAGAGATTACCGGGTTTGACAACCTGCATCATGCGGAAGGAATTTTGTTGAAAGCACAGCAGCGGGCAGCACAGACCTTTGGCGCAGATGAAAGCTATTTTCTGGTAAATGGAAGTACCGCGGGTTTGCTTGCGGCAGTCTGCGGAACGGTAAAAAAAGGCGGGCGTCTTTTGATGGCAAGAAATTGTCATAAAGCGGTGTATCATGCGGTATATTTGATGGAATTGCAGACAGAATATCTGTATCCGGAACGGACGGAGTTTGGCATTCAGGGAAGCATTGTTCCAGAGCAGGTGCAGCGGATGCTGGAGCTGTATCCGGATACGCAGGCAGTTTTGCTGACTTCTCCGACCTATGATGGTGTGGTGTCCGACATTGCGGCGATTGCAGAGATTGTACATGCGCATCAGATTCCGTTGATCGTGGATGAGGCACACGGCGCGCATTTTGGTTTTTCAGAAGGATTTCCGAAAAAGGCGATTTTCTATGGAGCGGATCTGTGCATTGAAAGTGTGCACAAGACGTTGCCGGCGTACACGCAGACGGCATTACTGCATTATCAGAAAAATCCGTGGGTGGATCTGGAACGGGTAAAACGTTATCTTGGCATTTATCAGTCCAGTTCTCCGTCATATGTACTGATGGCGGGAATTGATCGCTGTACCCGCATTTTACGCGAACAGGGAACTGCACTTTTTACGGCATTTGAACGGCATTTGCATGATTTTTACCAATCTTGCGAAAACTTGCAGCATATCAGTGTCTTTCCGGGAAACGGAAACGATAATGGCATTTGGGACAGAGACAGTTCAAAAATTTTAATCTGTGCAGAAGCGATTGGTCTGCACGGGCAGGATCTGGCAGATCTGTTGACAGAAAAGTATCATCTGGAGCTGGAAATGGCATCAGGACATTATGCCACGGCCCTGACTTCCATCATGGATACAAAAGAAGGGTTTGACCGATTGTATGTGGCATTACATGAGCTTGATCAGAGTTTTGATGATATGTCAGGAAATCTTCAGGATAAAAACGGACAGCAGATTTTTACCACGGATGCGATCTATCGTTCGGCGAAGAAGGTAAAGAAGATTTCAGAGGCAATGGATGCCCCAAAAGAAAAAGTAAAACTTCTGGAATCTGCCGGAAGCGTGTCCGGAGAATTTGTGTATCTGTATCCGCCGGGAATTCCGATTCTTGCACCGGGAGAACTGGTTACACCGGAGATTCTGGATGCGCTGGCAACCTGTCAGCAGCGCAATATGGAAGTGCAGGGAATGAAGGATTTTAGCGGTATCTGGTTAGAAGTATGTCAGGATAATGTACCGTGATTTAGAGAGAACTATATCAGTTTATGCAGACCAGAATCATACATTAAGTTTTGCGTAGGTTCAATGTTGGTTTTACAGATAGAAGAACTTGTTGTAAAATAAAAACTACGAATGCGTGAAAAATAATAGATGATACGGATGGAAATAGAGAGCAGGAGAGAAACATATGGGAAAGATTTATTGCCTGATGGGCAAAAGTGCGTCTGGAAAAGATACCATTTATAACCGCCTTCTGGCAATGGAGGAATTACAGCTGCGGCGTGTGGTTCCTTATACAACCCGCCCGATTCGTTCCGGTGAAACAGAGGGAGAATCTTATTTTTTCTGTTCGGAAGAGCGTGTCGCGGAATTTGAACATGAGGGCAGGATCATCGAACTGCGGGCATACGATACCATGTATGGCGTGTGGAAATATTTTACCGCAGATGACGGACAGATTGTTCTGGCAGAAAGTGATTATCTGATGATCGGTACACTGGAAGCCTATGAGCAGATCCGGGCGTATTTTGGTGCAGAGCATGTGTGCCCGATCTATGTGGAAGTGGATGATGGTGTCCGCCTGCAGCGGGCATTGGATCGGGAACGGGAACAGGAGCAGCCAAAATATGCGGAAATGTGTCGCAGATTTCTGGCAGATGAGCAGGATTTTTCAGAGGAAAATCTGCAAAAAGCAGAGATTACAAAGCGTTTCCTGAATAAAGATCTGGATGAGGTTACACAGGAGATCGCTTCTTATATTAGATAAAAGCATATAGAGAATGTGGACAGTCAGTGTTTTTTACCAGAATAGAGATGTTGCCTGATTTTATAGAAAAAGAAAAATGCTGAGGGCATTCTCAAATTGATAAGAATTAGAAATAGTGACAACATTTTTTACATGTGAAAGCAAATTTTAGCAGTGAGGAGCAGAAGTGATAAAATGGCAGGATTTCATGAGATTGTCGGACATGAACAGTTGATCGCACATTTACAGAGTGCCATTGTGATGGATAAAGTATCCCATGCGTATATTATCAATGGTCCGAAAGACAGTGGAAAAATGATGCTGGCAGAAGCATTTGCCATGGCGTTACAGTGTGAGACTTCGATTAAAAACAGGGAAGGACTGGCAGGACAGTCGCGGGAAGCGCTACATCCGGAAACTATTGCGGAACCTTGCATGGAATGCCATTCCTGTAAGCAGGCATTGAATAAAAATCAACCGGATATTATTTATCTGACCCATGAAAAACCAAATACGATCTCCGTTGCGGATATTCGTGAGCAGATTAACCATGATATTGAGATCAAACCTTACAGCAGTAAGTATAAAGTATACATTGTGGATGAAGCAGAAAAAATGAATCAGCAGGCGCAGAATGCCCTGTTAAAAACCATCGAGGAACCGCCGACTTATGCGGTGATCCTGCTTCTGACCACGAATGCGGATGCATTTTTACCGACGATCCGGTCGCGATGCGTGATGCTGGATGTAAAGCCGGTGAATGATGAGAAGATTCGGGAGTTTTTGCTGAAAAAACGTCAGATTCCGGATTACAAGGCGGAAGTTTGTGCGGCGTTTGCCAGAGGAAACGTGGGACGTGCCATGAACCTTGCGTCTTCGGAACGTTTTAATGAATTAAAAGATTTTACTACTCAGCTTTTACGCAGACTGGGTGATATTCCGAAGTATGATTTATTACAGGAGATTAAACCGCTGAACGATTTCAAAGATGACATCAGAGAATTTTTCGATTTAGTTTTGTTTTGGTATCGGGATGTGTTATTATATAAAGCAGCAGGAACAGAGGAGCAACTGATTTTCCGTGAGGAGGCGTATGAAATCAGACGCCAGTCGGAAAAATGTTCCTATGCGGGACTGCAACACATTTTAAATGCAATCGACACAGCAGACAGACGAATCCGGGCAAATGTAAATTTTGACCTGACCATGGAAATGCTGGCATTGACAATTAAGGAGAACATTAGATGATAAAAGTAACTGGAGTAAGATTCCGTCAGGCGGGCAAAGTGTATTATTTTGACCCGAAAAACCTGAAACTGGAGCGAGGCAGCCACGTTATCGTGGAGACTGCCCGTGGTATCGAATATGGTACCGTAATCGTCCCGCCAAAGGACATTACAGATGATGAAGTGGTTCAGCCGCTGAAAGCGGTAATCCGTGTGGCAACACCGGAGGACGACCGTATCGAAGAAAAGAACCATGAGAAAGAAAGAGATGCATATAAGATTTGCCTGGAAAAGATTGAAAAACACGGTCTTGCCATGAAACTGGTGCAGGCAGAGTATACCTTTGACAACAACAAACTGCTGTTTTACTTTACCGCAGACGGACGTATTGATTTCCGTGAGCTGGTAAAGGATCTGGCAAGTGTATTCCGTACGAGAATCGAGCTGCGCCAGATCGGTGTCCGTGATGAGACCAAAATCCTTGGCGGCATCGGTATCTGTGGACGTCCGCTGTGCTGTCACACATTCCTGACAGAGTTTGCACCGGTGTCTATCAAGATGGCGAAAGAGCAGAATCTGTCCCTGAATCCGACCAAGATTTCAGGTGTGTGCGGACGATTGATGTGTTGTCTGAAAAACGAAGAAGAAACTTATGAATATCTTAACAGCCGTCTGCCAAATGTGGGTGACCGTGTGACAACCGTGGACGGTCTGAAAGGTGAGGTACAGAGTGTCAGCGTACTGCGCCAGCTGGTGAAAGTCATTGTGGATATGGGGGATGAGAAAGAAATTCGCGAATATCCGGTAAAACAGCTGAAATTCCGTTCCAAACGCCGCAGAGACCACGGCGAGCGTCTGAGCAAAGAAGAAATGCGCAAACTTGCTGAGTTAGAGGATAAGGGAGGACATTCCAAGTTAAATGAGTAATCTATTGCCGGGAGAACGAATCGATGAATTACAGCGAAACGGCTACCGCATTATCCAGAATCCGGAAAAATTCTGTTTCGGTATGGATGCGGTGCTGCTGTCCGGCTTTGCCCGGGCAAAAAAACACGAAAACTGTCTGGATCTGGGCTGCGGAAACGGAATCATCCCAATTTTGATGGAGGCCAAGACCGCTGGAAACCATTTTACCGGTCTGGAGATTCAGCCGGGGAGTGCAGATATGGCGCGGCGGAGTGTGGCGCTGAATGACCTGCAGGATCGGATCGACATCGTAGAAGGTGATATTAAGGATGCTTCAAAGATTTTTGGAGCATCTTCTTTTCATGTCGTGACGACAAATCCGCCATATATGACCGCGCAGCATGGACTGACGAATCTGCATGAGGCAAAAACTATTGCCAGACATGAAGTATTGTGCAATCTGGAAGACATCATCCGGGAGAGTGCGAGACTTTTGGTACCGGGGGGACGTTTTTATATGGTACACCGCCCGTTCCGTCTTGCAGAAATCATTTCTCTTATGGTACAGTATCGGATCGAACCGAAGCGGATGCGTCTGGTATATCCTTATGTGGATCGGGAGCCGAATATGGTGCTGATCGAGGGTCTGCGGGGTGGAAAAAGCCGGATGACCGTAGAAAAACCATTGATCGTATACAAAGAACCGGGAAAATATACGGATGAAATTTACGATGTATATGGGTATTGATTGTGAGGTGAAATAAGGTATGGCAGGAAAATTATATTTATGTGCGACACCGATCGGAAATCTGGAGGACATTACGCTCCGTGTACTGCGTACGTTAAAAGAAGTTGATCTGATTGCAGCGGAAGATACCAGAAATTCCATTCATTTGCTGAATCATTTTGATATCAAAACACCGCTGACCAGCTACCATGAGTACAACAAAGTGGATAAAGCCTATCAGCTGGTCGAAAAAATGCAGCAGGGAACGAATATCGCGCTGATCACCGATGCGGGTACGCCGGGTATTTCTGATCCGGGAGAAGAACTGGTGCGTATCTGTTATGAGCAGGGTATCGAAGTGACTTCCCTTCCGGGAGCAGCAGCCTGCATTACAGCATTGACGCTGTCCGGTCTGCCGACACGCCGTTTTTCCTTCGAGGCATTTTTGCCAAAGGAGAAAAAAGAGCGTGCAGCCGTATTGGAAGAACTGAAAAATGATACAAGAACGTTGATTGTGTATGAGGCACCGCATCATCTGCTTGGTACGTTAAAAGAACTGCAGAATGCGTTGGGTGAGCGCAGACTGACGGTCTGTCGGGAACTGACAAAGAAATTTGAGACAGCATTTCGGACTACATTTTCCGAGGCAATCAGCTACTATGAGGAGCAGGGCGTCCGCGGAGAGTGCGTGTTAGTCATTGAGGGCAGAAGCCGGGAAGAACTGATGCAGGAGCAGCAGCAATCCTGGGAGGCAATTTCCGTGGAAGAACATATGGAGCGTTATCTGGGCACCGGTATGGATCGAAAAAGTGCCATGAAACAGGTGGCAAAAGACCGGGGCGTTGGAAAACGTGAAATCTATCAGATGCTTCTGGATGCAGAAAATGAGTAATCAGATGTAATTTCGGTATAGAAGAATTATGAGGACATTTTTGGATTTATAGATAAGGAAGGGAGCAGTTATGACAAAAGATTTAACCGTTGGAAGTCCAATGAAGTTAATCTGGCAGTTTTCCATACCGCTAGTACTGGGAAACCTGTTTCAGCAGATGTATAACATGGTAGATACTGTAATCGTAGGTCGTTATCTGGGACTGAGCGCCCTGACAAGTGTAAGTTCTACCACATCCATCACGTTTCTGATTATAGGTTTCTGTCTTGGAACCTGTACGGGACTGGCAGTGCCTGTGGCGCAGAAATTTGGTGCAAAAAGTTACAGTGAAATGCGTAAATTTGTGATGAATGCGGCATATCTGGCAATATTTCTTGCAGTGATCATGACGATTGTAACCTGTGCGCTGTGTGGTTCGATCCTGACCTGGATGAAGACGCCGGATCAGTTTTATCAGGGGGCGTATGATTATCTGTTTGTCATTTTCTTAGGAATCCCGTTCACGTTTTTGTATAACGTGGTAGCCGGTGTTATACGTTCACTGGGAGATTCCAAGACACCGTTTTATTTTCTGGTATTGTCTGCGGTAATGAATATTTTCCTGGATATGCTTTTTATCATTGTATTCAAACTGGGAACCGCCGGAGCTGGATGGGCAACGATTCTGTCACAGGCAATTTCCGGTATTCTCTGCTTTATCTACATGAAGAAAAAATATGATGTCCTGAAAACAGAACAGCGGGAAAGAAAACTGGATATGCATTACATAAAAACACTGTTTATTATGGCAGTACCGATGGGATTGCAGTTTTCCATCACAGCCATCGGAAGTATCATGCTTCAGAGTGCGGTAAATACACTTGGTGCAGTATATGTATCTTCTTTCGCGGCAGCAGCAAAAGTAAAACAGCTGGCAATGTGTCCGTATGACGGATTTGCCACAGCGAGTGCAACTTTTGGCAGTCAGAACCTTGGCGCCGCAAACTTAAAACGAATCCGGGAAGGACTGAAATCCGGAATTATTATTTCGGTGCTGTACAGTATTGGAATCGGAATCGTGCTGATTTTTGCAGGTTCCAAGATTGCATTGCTGTTTGTATCCAGCAGTGAGACAGAAGTACTTGGTTATGTACAGCAGTTATTGACGTGTGCAGGATTTTTCTATTTCTTCCTGGCATTCTTAAACTGTACACGACTGACCATTCAGGGACTTGGTTACAGTGCGATTGCGATGTGTGCGGGCTTGAGTGAGCTGTTGGCAAGAGGTTTGATGTCCATATTTGTGATTCCGAGATTTGGATACATGGCAGTATGCTTTACTGACCAGACGGCATGGATTGCGGCAACATGTGTGGTAATGCCGGTGTTCTTTGCGATTATGAAACGCCTGGAAAAACGGCAGGCGAAAGCTGCCGGTAATGTGGTATAACGGAAATTTGGTGAAGTGGAATCGGAAACTTTGACCGCGACGAGCGATTGAGTGAACGACTGATTTTCACAAGGTTTTGCGCGAACGGGAAGTGACCAGCTTTTATAGGAACTGGGAGTGAGCGCGATGAAACCGAAGTGAAATGAAGGTAGTGAACGTCTAGCTGTTGCGGTCAAAGTTTCCGATTTCGCTTTAGATACCCCCACATAACCTATCGGTCTTTAAGTAGATAATTCCGCAAAATATCAAATGGCGCCGGACCAATTTTCAGCACATTTTCGTAAAAGTCAGAATCCGTATAAGTATCCGGATTCTGCTTTTTCATATCTTCCTGCAGATCATGAAATTCCAGATATCCAATATAATATTTCAGATAATTGGCAGGTTCTCCCACGATCAACTCAAAAATATCCCGAATCGTTTCTTCATCTGTGAATCCATAAGCACGGAAAAATGTCGCAGTATCGTCCAACGTCCACCCATCATAATGAATCCCCATATCCGCAGTTGCATACAGACTCAGAATTGCCGCCTGATTTGCGGCACAGAGACTGGCAGTATCTTCAGACAATCCGGCATAGATATAAGAGTGCAATTCCACAAACGTTGCCCAACCTTCGGTGTAACCCGGATAGCCAAGCAGGGAGCGGATTGGCAGATCACAAACAGAGTGAAAATATACATTCTGGTACAAATGTCCCGGAAATCCTTCGTGCGCCAGTGTGGTAAAAAGCCGAAGCCCCTCATATCCATTTTTCTGATTGATATAAATCGAATTTTCGGTCAGATGATCCAGTGGGGACGTCAGATAAAACGCCGGAGAGAGATAATCTTCCATGGCGGCATTCACATATTTGACCGTCACATTGCATTCCGGTACTTTTGGAAATTCTGCCGTAATTGCCTGTCGCAGAGTCGTAAGCATTTCTTCCGGAGACTGCGTTACAGCAGCGCAGTTTTTCAACTCAGTTGACAGGTCCGGGTTCTGCTCCAACAGTTGAGATACGAGAAGGAGGTCTTCTTTGCGTTGATCTGTGGTACGTTTTTCAAGGGATGCAACAGTGTCACTGCTTCCGGTAGCACTGCGTACCAGATATTCATAATATTCACGTCCTTCCGGAAAATGGCAGAGTCCGGCTTCATTGATGGTGCTGTCCTGCAATTCGCTTAACGTATCTGCCAGTTGTGTAAATTCCGGAAAGACCTGCTTTTTCAAAATAGAAAGATTTTGCTTTTGATAAGACCGCCGTTCATTTTTGGAAATGCCAGAGAGGGAATCGGTTTTCTGGTTAAACGTTGTGACCAGATAATGCTCATCCGGATTGGAAACAAAATCCCGGCACTGATCGATGATGCTCTGCGCCGTGTAAGAGGGCATAAAACGACCGGCAGCAGCTTTTTCCCGCTCATAATCGCAAATCTGGGCGAAATAGCGGGGAAGGTCGGTCAGCAGTTCCAGATAGTCAGAGACATCCTGCCTGTTCTGGAAGCTGTATTCTGCCAGTAGAATTGGAACCTGGGACTGCAGTCCGGTGGTGGGCGTTAAGGGTTCGTCATAATATTCAAAGTTGCCGCCGGTTACGGTGAGATTCATACTGTCTGTCAGGATTTCCAGTGTTTGGCGGTTGAGCGGTGTCAGGCTTTGGGTATCAAATTGCTGCAGGGCAGAGAGAATATTTTCCGCGGAGGCAGCAGCAAGTGCCGGAGAGGCAGCGCTGTAATTTCCCAGAGAAGTCTGATATGCCGTGATCTGATAAGCCTGTGGATTTTCCAAGGTATAGTGAAGATTTAACAGATTGGCAGAGGCTTCCTGCCGGAACAGTTCGGTAATATAGGTTTCAAAAGCTGCATTTGTGTCAGTTGAGGGTGATTGCCCGGCAGCAGAGGCAGAATTTTGACCGCTATCCTGGGTAACCGTGTGATCTTCGTTTAAAATTTGTGCGATCCATGTGTTGGAGTCCGCACAGTTGCAGACTGCGGCACAGAAAATCCCAGCCCCGATGAGGCATAGTGCAAGAAACAGGGAAAAACGAATTTTATGGAAAAAATGAGGATGACAGTGGCGCATAAGGAAGTACCGGACCGAATCATAATTACTAATAATGTATGTACAGAAGTAATCGGATATAACAGAAACGGTTGGATAGAATAGAATCGCCGGATATAACAAAACAATACATATGAAACGGAAAGGTATTTGCAGAACCAATTAGATATAACAGAAACGGTGGATAGAACTTGCGAAGTGCAGGGACTTTGTGTATAATTAATTTGTTGATATATCAAAAATTTTGATATACAAAGTATATGATGTCGGGATCAAAAGATGCCATACGAATTGTTCCGTACTTCGTACTCCCACAATTCTTCCCAATATTCGCATATCGTGAAGCTGACACTTCACTTTTATGCTTATATCGGGGCGGGTCATTAAGCCATAAAACCACTCCTGTGCAAGCACATCGTGGTTTCAGGCTTTTGACCCTGGCATCAGTATATAAATGCAGTAAAATAAATTTTGCCCGGGAAGATTTTTTGCAGGGAAGGAACAGAGTCAGGAGGAGCGCATTGGAAGGATACGATACACTGCATGACCTGTTGGTCAAATTATTTAATGAAATCATGAATATTGAAGAAAAAGCGATCATTACGGAGGAGTTCAAAGATATTTCCAATAATGATATGCACATTATAGAAGCAATCGGACTGGATGAGCCGCGCAGTATGTCATCTGTGGCAAAAGATTTGTCTGTCACGGTGGGAACGCTGACCATTGCCATTAATAACCTTGTAAAAAAGGCATATGTAAAGCGCGTGCGAAGTGAAAAAGACCGTCGTGTGGTTCTGATCTCTCTGACAGAAAAAGGGGTGAAGGCATACCATCATCATGCAAATTTCCATGATGAGATGATTAAAGCGACATTAAATGGTCTGAATGAGGAACAGACGAAGGTGCTGGTAAAGGCGTTGACGAATTTAAGCGGATTTTTCCGTACCTATGGAAAATAATAGTCCAATGGATAAGATATTGCCCGGTGAATATGAGGGCAGTGTAATACAGAAATATGTTGTTGGGAAAATATATTCATTGTAAAGGATTATTCGTTAAAAAGAATATTAATATGCAGTTCAGCATATGTTGTTAGAAACTCCAAAGGGAGCTGACGGCGTATGCTGAATTTTTTATGGCTTTTTATGATTCTTGCCGGAATCGTTTATGCGGCTTTTGCCGGAAATCTGCAGGCGGTGACGGATGCGGCACTGGATTCCGCGCAGCAGGCGGTGACACTTTGTATCACGATGGCAGGTGTGCTGGCATTCTGGGTGGGACTGATGCAGATCGCGGAGAGCGCCGGCATGATGCGCCGGGCAGCGGAGCGGATTTACCCGTTGCTGCATTTTCTGTTTCCAAGAGTGCCAAAGGATCATCCTGCGTGTAAGTCCATTGCGGCAAACAGCATTGCAAATTTTTTCGGTCTGGGATGGGCAGCGACGCCTGCCGGTTTGCAGGCAATGGAAGATCTGGATGAGCTGGAAAAAGAAAGGACTCTAATGCAGGCAGTTGGTCAGACTGCGCAGAATCGGTATGATTTTGGCTCAGACCGGATCTTGCGGGAACAGCGAAAAAAGGAAAAAGCAGCTTCCACAGAAATGTGTACATTTCTGGTGCTGAATATTTCTTCCCTTCAACTGATCCCGGTAACGGTCATTGCCTATCGCAGTCAGTATGGTTCGCCGGATCCGGCAGGAATCACCGGGGCAGCGATCGTTGCCACGATGATTTCCACACTGTCAGGGATCCTATTTGCAAAAATCATGTCTGCGATAGATGAAAGGCGTGGTTATTAATTTCAGCCGGAAAGGGGTCATTTTTGTAAATAAAATGAGCAGTAATAGCAGTCCGGTCTTTTCGTCTATGTAAAGTTTTTCATTTTTATAAAGGCTGTATCAGCGGTTCGGATCATTCAGATAGGAAAGCATAAAGGCAATGCGTGACTGATAATCCTCACATTCATTCTGCATGATGGAGACCGCTTTTTTGACCTTATTTAATACTGTATTTCGATGCTGGAAAATGGCAGTGGATGTCTGATTGACGTTACGGCCATTTTTCAAAAATTGCATAAAAATGTAGCACAGATCGCCGGTGTGAGTTTCATCGTACTGGCGCAACACTTCGTAACAGGGAGATGCGGCCATTTTATCGACACCGGCTTTTTTTAATTCCTGCAAAATATACAACATATAGATATCGGAAAAATAGCGGAAGGTCGGGGTATTTCCCTCTGTCCTGGACGTTCCGATCGCCAGTGCTTCCCGCGCCTGAGCAGCAGCGGTTGGCAGATCCATCAGTGAGAAAAAAGTGTTGCTGATACCACATTCAAAATACCGGTTTCGAAAATTTTTCTGAAAGATCGTTTTTTCCTCCGGGGTAAGGAAAGTGGCAAAACTCTCATTTTCACTGTTATTTTTTAAAATATATAGCGTGTTCTGGTACACAAATGGCTTTAACTGCGGGATGGAAGTGCGCAGATTCCAGCTTACAAAGGAAAAAGGCAGCTCCTGTTCGTTCATATAGTGAACGACGGCAAGCATAAAACGTCCATTCATCGGCAGATCCGGAATGTAGCTGAGCTGATCCGCATATTGTTTTTGCGGAGCGTCCGGATGTTCCAGAATATCGTTAAATACCGATTCGTAAATATCTGAGGAAGACCGACTGGAAAAACGCTTCTGCTGAAAGAATAACTGTAAGTTTTCCGACACAATGTTCATCAGATACAGGTAATTTGTACGCGGATGCACGGCACAGTGAAAGATCAGGGCATATCCAACGGTGTGACTGTTTGCCTTGAAGCGGTACATCATACTGTAATAGCAGTCATGTGTGGTCAGACTGTACCAGCTGATCAGCGGATTTTCAGTCTGCTCCGAAGTGGAGATCAGTCCGTCCTGACGCAACCGTTCCATGATCTGCGGGGTGACGTAACCGGCAGACAGAATGGATTCCATGATGGGATCACTGACATCCGGATTGCGCAGATAACCAAGGATGGAATAATTGCGATCCAGCACGACCATTGGATGAACCAGAAAATCTTTGGACAGGTTTAATAAATCCTGCAGAGATTTCTGCTGGATCAGCATCAGATGAAAGTTCTTATCCCAGATATCAAAATCGTGAAAAATCTTCAGGATGCGGTTGAACACTAACGGAAAAGATTCATCTGTGTAGAGTAGCACCATGGACAGATCCGGATGGAAATCACTGGTATGAAGTTTTTCATCCTGGCAGATGCACAAAAATACACATCTGGAAGGAAACTGATTCTCTGGCGTTCTGCTTAATGCATTCAAGAGCACCTGATCGGAAACCAGATAGAGCTCATCTCCGAATTCGGCGTTAAGCTGCTCCTGATCAAAAAGCTGTACGTTGTCGAAGTTTCCTGTGAGATCTATATTTTGTGATTCGTAAATGCTGTTTGCAGAAAGCTGATATAAAAGTACGTTCAATGGTATCAGCATGGTAAATCTCCTTTGTACAAATTATCTACTCCCATTATTTGGTGATTACATCATAATTTTGCCGTTTCTCAAGAGTGAACAAGCTTCCCCTGACGCTCTTGCGCTCATTGTATCATGAACAAAAGCAGTTTATGATATTCCGTAATCATTTTAGGTTAGCCAATCCTACATGTGGTATGACATATTTGCATTTATTATAGCACGATGTACAAATGTGTGAATAGCATATTTTTAAAGTGTATTTTTGTATTTTTTAACATACAAAGATGCGGTATATTGTATTAATATAGATACAAAAGTATAAGGAGTATAAATGGGAGGTATAATCATGAACTTTTTTACACCGGCTGAAGTAGCCAAAAATTACATTGCAACTGGAAAAAGCAAAGTAAACACACCGATTCCGAAAATGATCATTCTTGCGATCCTGGCAGGAGCCTTTATTGGATTTGGCGGTGTGGGTGCGACTACCGTTGCAGTATCCATTACAGAACCGTCACTTGGAAAATTTATCGGTGCCTGTGTATTCCCGGGTGGTCTGACTATGGTGCTGATCGCGGGAAGTGAGCTGTTTACCGGAAACTGTCTGTTGACAATCCCGCTTCTGGAAAAAGAAATCACTGTGGGCGGTATGTTAAAAAACTGGGTAGTTGTTTACATCGGCAACCTGATTGGTGGTCTGCTGGTAGGCGCAGGCGTTGCTTTCAGTCATCAGCCGTCGCTGTTTAATAATGGAATGGCAGTATCCGTATTATCTACTGCAGCAAGCAAATGTTCCATGCCGTTTAGCGATGCATTTATCAAAGGTATTCTTTGTAATTTCTTAGTCTGTATCGCAGTATGGATTTCCTTTGCTGCGAAAGAAGTAGTCAGCAAGATTATTGGTCTGTTTTTCCCGATCATGATGTTCGTGCTGTGTGGATTTGAACATAGTATTGCAAATATGTACTATATCAGTTCCGGTCTTTTTGCGAAAACAAATGCGACTTATGTACAGGCTGCAACAGATGCAGGAGTAGATCTGACGAATCTGACCTGGGGCAACTTCTTCGGCAAAAACCTGCTTCCGGTTACACTTGGAAACATTGTGGGTGGAGCAATTTGCGTTGGATGTGCATACTGGTTTATTTACCTGCGCAAAGCAAAAAAAGCTGCATAAACATAAAGATAAAATTTTTTCAGTAATGTATGAGATGCACAAATGAAACATCGAAAAAGTGCTTTTGGTATACACCGGAAGCGCTTTTTTGCCATTATAATAGTATCATTACAGTATTCTGACAGGATACTGGTTAGGAGGGATATAAAAAAATGAGTAAGATTTATCTTGCCGGAAAGCACAGCCAGGATGTTACCATCGGGCATATGTTGGAGAAATTTTCCAGAAAAGTAGATGTCTACCCGCCTGGAACATGTCCACTGACGGTACAGTTATCACTGCTGCATGCTTCCATGAATCAGACTTGTGGAAAGTGCGTACCATGTCGTGACGGACTGCCACAGCTTGCAGACCTGTTAAGCAAAATTTTGAATGGTGTCGGCACAATGGAAATGGTGGACGAGATGAGAGAGATTGCCATCATGATCCGTGATACTGCAGACTGTGCCATCGGTTATCAGTCCGCTATCGAGGTTCTGGAAGGACTTGAAACATTCGCAGACGAATATGAGAGCCATGTACAGAAATGGGAATGTCCTGCCAATGTAGGTCAGAAGATCCCATGTGTGACACTCTGTCCTGCACATGTTGATATTCCGGGTTACATTGCACACGTTCATGAGGGAAATTACGCAGATGCAATCAATCTGATCCGTCGCGACAACCCGCTGCCAACGGCATGTGCCATGATCTGTGAGCATCCATGTGAGGAGCGTTGCCGTCGAAATCTGATCGATGATTCTGTCAATATCCGTGGTATCAAAAAATACGCGGTAGATCAGATTGCAGCAGATCAGGTAGCCGTTCCGAAGGCAAACGTATCTACAGGCAAAAAAGTAGCGATCATCGGTGGAGGTCCTGCCGGAATGACGGCTGCATACTTCCTGTCTCTGATGGGACATAAAGTAACCGTTTATGAAGCAAAAGAGCATCTGGGCGGTATGTTAATGTACGGAATCCCGAACTACCGTTTTCCGAAAGAACGTATGGATGAGGATATGAATGCAATCCTTTCCACAGGTAATATTGAAGTAAAATATAATACAAATGTAGGCGTAGATATTCCAATTGAGGAAGTAAGAAACAGTCACGATGCAATGTTTGTTGCTATCGGTGCACAGAAGGGTAAAAAGCTCCGTCTGGACGGCATTGATGCAAACAACGTATTTTCAGCAGTAGAAATGCTGGATGGCATCGGACATGGCATACATCCGGATTATACAGGCAAGACCGTTGCTGTTATCGGTGGTGGAAACGTTGCTATGGATGCTGCACGAAGCGCACTTCGCTGTGGCGCAAAAGATGTCCGAATCGTATACAGAAGACGTCAGGAAGATATGACAGCGCTGGATACAGAGATTGAATCCGCTGTTATGGAAGGTATTGAGCTGATGCTTCTTCAGGCTCCAAAGAGCATTGAGAAGGATGAAAATGGCGATTGCTGTGCACTTTGGGTACAGCCACAGATGATCGGTGCATACCGTGGCGGCAGACCGTCACCGGTAGATTCGGCATCCAAAGAGCCGCTGCGCGTTCCATGTGATGTAGTTCTGATCGCAGTTGGTCAGGATATCGTCAGCGAGCCGTTTGAAGAGTTTGGTATGCCGGCAGAATGGCATGTATTCCAAGCTGGTCTGGATACTGCTGTAGAGGGTATGCCGGGCGTGTTTGTCGGTGGTGACTGTGCAACTGGTCCGTCCACAGCAATTAAAGCGATTGCAGCCGGAAAAGTAGCAGCACATAATATCGATGAATATCTTGGTTACCACCATTCCTTAAACTGTGGTGTGGAAGCACCGGAAGCAAGAGAGAATAACCGTGTTCCGACCGGTCGTGTCAACATTGGAGAGCGTCCAGCTTACGAGAGAAAACATGATTTTGAACATGTAGAGTGCCCGATGACTCATGAAGAAGCAATGCAGGAGTCCGGCAGATGCTTAAGATGTGATGTATTCGGATGCGGTAAGCTTCAGGATGCGATTGACCGCTAAAATTTGAAAATAACAGAGTTTATATATGGAGGTAATAACAGATGCGTTTAACCATAGATGGAAGAAACGTGGAAGCAGCAGAGGGCATGTCAATCCTTCAGGCAGCAAAAACTGTCGGTATTGAAATCCCTACACTCTGCTACTTAGAGGGTATCAGTGACATCGGATCCTGCCGCCTGTGTGTAGTAGAAGTAGAAGGAATGAACGAACTTGCCACAGCCTGCAACACAAAAGCAAAAGAAGGCATGGTTGTGCAGACAGCCAGCGAGCGTGTAATCGAGGCAAGAAAGACAGTTTTAAAACTGTTACTTTCCAATCACAATATTGATTGCTTTAACTGCGAGAAAAATGGTGACTGCGAACTTCAGAAATATTGTAATATATATGGAATTGATACAACCCCGTATTTCGGTTCCAGAGGACTGTTAGAATGTGAGATTCCGAAAAAGGATGCACATCCGTTCCTGTCCTACGATCAGTCAAAATGTATCTACTGTCAGCGTTGTGTACAGACCTGTAGAGTTGCAACCGGAAGAAGAGCAATTAAACTGCGCAGAACCGGTAAATTTACCATTATCGATGCACCGTTTGGTGAGGATTGGGAAGAGACACGCTGCGAGTCCTGTGGTAACTGTGCACAGGCTTGTCCGACTGGTGCCCTGACCATCAAGAGAAGAAAAAATTATCGTCCGTGGGAAGTAAAACGTGTGCGTACTACATGTCCACACTGTGCAACCGGATGTCAGTATGATCTGATCGTCAAAGACAACAAAATTGTAGACGTTGAGGGTGCAGATGGTCCGTCAAACCACAACATGGTATGTGTTAAAGGCCGTAGCGGTTCCTTTGATTTCGTAGATCATCCGGACAGAGTACGTCATCCGCTGATCAAAAATAAAGAGACCGGTGAATTCGAGCAGGCTACCTGGGACGAAGCACTGGATTATGTAGCAAAGAAATTTACAGAGTTAAGAGATACTTACGGTGGAGACTGCCTGGCAGGATTTGCCTGTGCACGTTCCGCAAACGAAGATATCTACATGCTCCAGAAAATGGTAAGAACTGCGTTCCATACCAATAACACAGATAACTGTGCCCGTGTCTGCCATGCACCGACCGTAGCCGGACTGGCAACCACACTTGGTTCCGGAGCTATGACAAATACGATTGCGGATATTACACAGGATTCAGATCTGATCATGCTTGTTGGTTCCAACCCGGAGCATGCACATCCGGTACTTGGTATGCAGATCCGTCGTGCCGTACATAAAGGTACGAAACTGATCGTTGTAGATCCGCGTGATATCGATCTGGCACACCGAGCCGATGTACATCTGAAATTGACACCGGGTACAAACGTAGCGTTTGCAAACGGTATGATGAATATTATCCTTTCCGAAGGTCTTGAGGATCGCAAATTCATCGAGGAGCGTACCGAGAACTTCGAGGAAATGAAGAAAGTTGTTGATAAATATCCGGCAGAAAAAGTGGCTGAGATCTGTCACGTTGACGTAGACAAACTGATCGAGGCAGCCAGAATGTATGCGACAGCAAAAAATGCGGCAATCATTTACTGTCTGGGTGTTACTGAGCATCATACAGGTACAGAGGGCGTTATGTCTCTGTCCAATCTGGCAATGATCACAGGAAACTTTGGTCGTCCTGGTTGTGGTGTCAACCCGATTCGTGGTCAGAACAATGTACAGGGTGCCTGCGATATGGGTGCTTCTCCGGATCAGTTCCCGGGCTACCAGAAACTGAGCGCACCGGGTGTCCTGGAGAAATTCGAAAAAGCATGGGGCACAAAACTGAACCCGAAAGAGGGAACAAAGGCAACCGAGTGCTTCGGCAAAATGCTGACCAAAGAAATCCGCGGTCTGTTCATCTTCGGCGAGGATCCGGTTCGTACCGATCCGGATACTGCACATGTTATCAAAGCATTAAAGAATCTGGATTTCCTTGTTATGGATGAGTTATTCCTGACAGAAACTGCAAAAATGGCAGATGTTGTCCTTCCGGGACGTTCCTATGCAGAGAAAGAGGGAACCTTCTCCAATACAGAGCGTCGTGTACAGCGTATCCGTAAAGCGGTTGAGATTGAAGGCGAGACAAAAGAAGATATCTGGATCTTTACAGAGATCATGAACCGTATGGGATATCCGCAGCCACATCTGACCTCTGCACAGGTTATGGATGAGGTAGCTTCTGTCACACCTTCCTTCGCAGGTATCAGCCATGAGCGTCTGGACAGCGAAGAAGTAGCAGGAAGAGGTCTTCAGTGGCCATGTACTTCCAAAGATCATCCGGGTACACCAATCATGCATGTCGGTAAGTTCTCCAGAGGACTTGGTTTCTGCAATCCGATTGAGTACATTCCGTCTATGGAACTTCCAGATGAAGAGTATCCGATGAAGATGATGACAGGTCGTGTTCTGTATCACTATAATGCGTGTGCAATGACTGACAAGACAGAAGGATTGAACCGGATTTCCGGACATTCCTTCATCGAGGTAAATACAGAAGATGCTGAGCGTATCGGTTTTAAAGACGGTGACAGAGTAAGAGTATCTTCCCGTCGTGGAAGTATCGAGACGACAGCAAACGTATCCGGAAAGACAAATCCGGGCGAGTGCTGGATGCCGTTCCACTTCCTGGATGGCGGTGCAAACTGGTTAACATCAGATGCACTGGATTCTATCTCCAGTACACCGGAGTACAAAGTTTGTGCAGTTAAGATTGAGCGCGCATAACAGACAGTATTTTTCGTAATAATTGTTTCGGAAGAATTGTGAAAGCTGAATAGGTGAGTATTAAATTAAGGAAGGATCTTATGGCAGAACATATCAGAGATGAATATTTTGTAACCCGTGATGTAGTCACTTACAATGGAAGTGCACTAGTATCCGACAAAAAAAATCTGGTAGTAGAAGTAAGTTATCAGTTATATGTGAATGGCAGGGGAGCAGGTGAAATGATCTGTTCCCCATGGGATAAAAAGGAGGCATTCCTTGGTTATCTGTACCTGCGCGGTTATATTTCCAGTGCAGGAGATGTCCGGGCAATCGACGTGGATGAGGAACATGGAATGGTAAATATTACGATCCGTGAGTATCTCACCGATGAGACCGATATGGAAAACCTTTTGCTGGAAGATGAAGTGCTGCTGAATGAACAGGGCATTGTGCCAAAACGGGATGATGTGAGACTTTCCGTTCGTGAAGTGCTTGCTTTTTCCAGGGGATTAGAAGAACGCTCTGCACTGTTTCATCGAACCGGTGGCGTACATTGTGCGGCGTTCGTACATCATGGAGTATTTCTGTCTTACAAGGAAGACGTTAGCCACCATGTGGCCGTAGATAAAGTCGTTGGTGACTGTCTGCTTCGAAAGATTCCGATGAAAGATGGAATTTTAATCTTCTCTGGTCGTGTTCCGGTGGAAATCCTGCAAAAAGTAGGAGCCATGGGTTGTTCCATTCTGATCGCAAAGTCGGCACCGACGAATTATTCCTGTCGTCTGGCACAGCAGCTTGGGATTACGCTGATTGGTTTTGCCAGGGATAAGACATTTAATGTGTATTCACATCCGGAACGGATTTATGAATAAATTCTTTAGGTTAGAATCGATGATGGGGTAAACGAAAAAGCAGTTTTGGCA
>ERZ1673739.1836-NODE-1836-length-20418-cov-5.351127_pt1 | contig 20418 bp, 18 predicted proteins | sample MGYA00580210_ERZ1673739 | MGnify/ENA primary metagenome ERZ1673739 (study PRJEB41218, sample SAMN15661749) | gut metagenome | host: Homo sapiens | place: Canada: London | collected 2015-08-20/2019-03-30 | study: EMG produced TPA metagenomics assembly of...
TTTATTGACTCTTGTTTGTCTTGTATTCAGTTTTCAAGGTGCATTCTTTCTTTTTGTTTCGGTCTTTCTTGCGACCGCCTAAGTATATTATCATGGGAACTATTTCTTGTCAACATCTTTTTTACATTTTTTTAAGATTTTTTTACAAAACACAAAAAACCCTGTAAAAACAGGGCTTTTCGTCGAAAACTTTTTTCATTTTACGCGCCCAGCAGGTGGAAAAACGCCGTCGCCGGGAACACGACCGCCAATGCCGGCAGCAAATTTGCCGCCCGCACTTCTTTGATTTTTGCAATATTCAGTCCCAAAATAAATGTCATCAAGCCACCTACGGCAATAAAATTCTGTATGGCTGCCGGATCAAGATAGGACATCATCCATTTCCCCGCGTAAAAACATAAGGACAATATGAGAAACTGCGGCACCACAATCAGATTCATGCCAAATCCCAGCGCCATGGCAAATATGGCTGCCGCGAAAATATCCATAACCGCCTTTGACATCAATATGGTCATATCCCCCGTTGCGCCTTCCTGAAAGGCACCGAAGATGTTGGTTCCGCTAGCACAGAGGGTCACAGCCACTACCAAATAAAACCGCATATAAATTTCTTTATCCCCTTCGATTTTAAAATGTAAATGATGCAGTCCATGCAAAAATCCCGTTTTGATTCTTCTGTCCAAGTCAGCCAATTCTCCTATAATCGTTCCCAAAATCAATGCCAGAAGCACCGCTGGCAAGGACTCCAGCTTGATCACAGAAACCATACCAATGGCAATGGCGCACATACCGAATATCACCATCAATGGCTCCTGAAGTTTTGTGGGAATCTTATTTCGCAGCAGTGTGCCAGCATTGGCTCCAAGCAAAACACAACAACAATCCAGTATTACCCCTCTTGGAATCATGCTGTCGCCCCCTTTTCTATATTTCCGGCAAAAGTCAGCGCAATTTCACCTGTGCCGCCGTCTATATGGATTTGTTTTTTTCCTTCCGTATTCTGTTGGGGAACGGTAAAATCTTCATCAAAGTCCATTTCCCAACTGTCCAAATCGCCGCCATTTTGTTCCACGGAAACTTCTGGCTCCAATGTTTTTCCATTTACCGTAACATTTCTGGTGAAAAAAGAACCGGAAATATCATAATCTTCTACTGTTTCCGGCATAGTCAGGGAAATTTTTCCTGTGCCGCCATCCAGCTGAATTTCATCCCCCAGACTGCCCGCAAAGTCCACATCTCCCATGCCGCCATGGATGGTCAGCTTCTTTGCCACCTGCAAATATTCCCCTTCTGTCAGACCGCCGCCGCATTCCAGCTCCAGATTTTCCGCCGTTACATGTTTCAGCATCATCTGTCCAGTGCCCTGATGCAGCAATAGTTCTTTTGCTTCTGCCCCATCCACATAAAATGGTCCTGTGCCTGCAGTCAGCACCGCTTTTTCCGGCATCCAATCTTCCGGCAAAGTCAGTGTCAACTGATGGCTGTCCGTATCCATATCCTCCACCGCTTCTGCATCCGGCGGTATATAGGATATATCCACAACACCATTTTCCTCTGTCACCGTCAGCCACTGAGAAACAATATGTTCTGTTTTCAGTTCCGCTTTTTCCCCTTTCTGGATGAAAACGCTGCCGACATCCGCCGTAACTATGAGTTCTCCGCAGCTCTGCGGCAGTTCATAAACTTCTGACGACATTTCCACCGTCTGTTTTTGTGTGCCACATGCGCACAAAAATAACAGAACCACTGGCAGCATCAGCCATTGCTTCCCTTTTCCTGTTGTTTGTTTCATAAATTTCCTCTTTCAATTTAGATTTCTTTCGAAAGATGTGGCATTTTAACATATGGATTTCAAAAAAGCAACGGCTTTTCCCGTTTCTTCCCACAAAAAAATGACGGTTTTCACACCGTCATTTTTCTCGTCAATTCAAGCAAATATGGTCAAAATAAAATACATCAATATGTTGTTTTCGTACAAAGGCAGTGCCACATGGGTCAAATTCAACGCATCGAAGAAAAAGTCGAAGGCAGAATTGCACTGGAAAAATGTCAGCACAAAACAAATGAGCCATGCTACACACAATCCTTTCAGCAAACCCACCAAAAAACCACATGCCCGGTTGAAGAAATTCAATACAGGCAGTTTGCTGATAAGATTCAGCGCCTTCAATACAAATTTTACTGCCAGCCATACCACAACAAACACCAGCAGCACACTGATGATATTGATGCAGATATTGGCCAGAAAACCTGCAATATAGGACTGCAAACTTTCCACATCCAGCAGATGATAAATCACCGGATTATTGTTTTCCACCAGACTTTCTTTCAGAAAATCCGGCAAATGCATGCTTTCAATGATTTCTGTCTGGGTCTGCATGGCAGCGTCCCCAATGGCGTTCTCCAAATGCAGCCCATTGCCTACTGTATTGGTCAGGGCATCGAAAAAGGGTGTTTTTCGTAAAAGCTCACTGACTGTAGGCGTCAAAAACCTGGTTGCCGCCAGTGCTGCCACCATTGGCAGGAAATTCAGCGCCGCCCGCACAAAACCCTTGCGGTACGCCTGCACTGCCGTCCCCACCACCAGCACCAACGCCAGAATATCTAATATATAGGGCAAAAATGTCATCCTTCTGCCCACCTCCTACCATTAAGACTCTGCGGGAACATCCCCCGATTCCGTATTCTCCGCAGGCTGCGTTGTTTCTGTTGTTTCTGTCTGTTCTGTATCTGTTGTCCCTTCTGTTTCAGGTGTTTCTGTTGCCTGTGTATCAGAAGCGTTGGTTTCACCTTCTGTGCCAGTTGTTTCCTGCTGACCTTCTGTGCCTTCCTGACTGCCATCCTCCTGGGTTGCATCCGTATTTGTTTCTCCTTCTGCCGGCAGTGATTCATCTGTCTGCACTTCTGGTGTAGTTTCTACAGTATCTTCCGGCACGTCAGGCACCTCGCCTGTGTATTTGTCCATATCCAGAATCCGTGCCATATCCTGACCCACCACCAGTACATGAGAAAAACTTTCCATGGGGATCACATCTGTCACATCCTGTGTTGCCTGATAAACCCAAGCTTCCCGTCCTGTATGGCGGATGCCTGTATAAGTATGGTCTGCGCCTACCACAATACCATCTTTCCAAACACTCAGATATGTGATGTCCTTTCCGCTGACATAAGAAGCTTCTTCTGCCCCATTGGAGCTGAGCCAGCAGACAGTGCCTTCTTCTTTGCCTTCTTCTCCGGGCAGGGCATCACCCAATGTGAGCACCACTCTGTCTTTTTGCTGGAAAGAAACATAATCCACCACATTGGTCAAATGGTAACTCCAAACTTCCTCGCTGTCCTTGAAACCATAAACGCCCTTATCGGAAACTGCCGCCAGAACGCCGTTGCTGCGATAACTAATGGTGCCAATGATTTCATCTGCCTTATCCGCAGCAGAAGCATACAAACTGTCTGTATAGTTTTCGCTGTCTTCTGGATTGACATAGAAAAACAGCACCCGCCCAATGGGATACACATCGGTGGTATCCACATAGCTGACAGCAAAAGACTTATTGTCATCGGACACGTCTGTGGAAATGGGGTATACCCCTGCGGTTTCTTCCACCCTGCCTTTGAGCAGTGTGCCTTTGGAATTATAGATTTTTACCTCGTAACCACTGTCTTTCTTTTCCAGCAAAGAAAGGTACCCGTTTTGGTTCAGGGCAAACTGACTGAGATTCCCTTCCAACTGTACATTATACAGCAGACCGCTTTCGTCATAGACCCGGACATTCTTGCCGCCCAAATCGCCTACAGCCATGAAAGAGCCTTCCTGAATCACTGTAGGTGTGGTCATATTGAATGTGTCGTTCCATTTCTGGTCGCCTACGCTGTTGTAATACTTGGCACCATCTTTTGTGCAGAGCAAAAATGCCTCATCAAACACAGCAAAAGACGCGGAACTGCCCGCATCCAGAGGGATTTCCGCCAGCACCCCTGCTGAAGCGTTTCCTGCATTTTGTGTCACACTGGATTTGACAAACAGACTGCGGATTTTCCCGCTGCCGTAAGCCGTATCCAGATATACCAGACCGCAGCCGATGCAAAGCACCAGCACCACAGCCAGACCGATTTTCATCTGCTTTGTAAAATGAAATTTTTTTGGGGTTTGTTCTTCCATTAAAACCAGACCCTCCTTCTGTGCGTCTTTAGGCTTTCATCATACTACATTCACCGTTCTTTTGCAAACCATTGGACAGGGGAAAGCCAAATTCTAACCAAAAAAGAAGCCAGAAACTTCCTATCAAAATTTCTGACTTCTTGTTTTTGTTTTCTGTAAATGCGAAAAGGCTTATTCGCCGTCCCGCAGGCTTTCATAGAGCTTGATATATTCTCTTGCGGAGCTTTCCCAAGAATAATTGGAAGCCATTGCATTTTTTACCACATTCTGCCATTCATCTTTACCCTGATGGTATACTGCAAGGACCTGATCCAATGCCCACAGAAGACCATTGCCGTCATATGTTTCAAAGAGGAAACCATTGCCCTCTTTTGTTTCTGTGCTGTACTGGAAGATGGTGTCTGCCAAACCGCCGGTTTTCCGCACGATGGGTACGGTACCATAACGCAGGGCAAACATCTGACCCAGACCGCAGGGTTCAAACAGAGAAGGCATCAGGAACATATCAGAGCCTGCATAGATCTGCTGTGCCAGATTTTCGTCGAAGAAAATATTGGCGCTGACTCTGCCGCGATAGCGTTCTTCCATACTGCGGAACAGGTATTCAAAACGATTTTCCCCTGTACCCAGCAGAACGAACTGCACATCTCTGCGCATCATTTCATCAAATACATAAGAAAGGATATCCAGACCTTTCTGGTCTGCCAGTCTGGTGATCATGCCAATGATGGGCACATCTCTCTGTTCCAGACCCAATCTTTCCTGTAATAACCGTTTGTTTTCCGCCTTGCCTTCCAGATGATCCGCGTCGAAATGTACCTGAATGCGTTTGTCTGTAGCGGGATCGTTTGTCACATAGTCAATGCCGTTGATGATGCCGCTGAGGACATTTTTCCGGCTTTTCAAAATACCATCCATGCCGTAACCATACTGCCATGTCTGGATTTCTTTTGCGTAAGTCTGGCTAACGGTGCTGATACGGTCTGCATACATCAGCCCCATTTTCATGTAGCTGACATTGCCGTAAAATTCCACGTTGCCATTTTCATAACAGTAGTAGGGCACACCCAGAAGTTCCATGGTGCTCTTGTCAAAATTCCCCTGATACTGCAAGTTATGGATGGTAAACAGTGTCTTGATGCGGGAATAGTAGATCATCTTCCGATAGATTTCCTTCAAATACATGCAGACAGGACCAGTCTGCCAGTCATTGCAGTGGATCACATCGGGATAGAAGTCCAGCATTGCCATCATATCCATAACCGCTTTGCCAAAGAATGCAAAACGTTCGTTGTCATCGCCATAGCCATATAAGCCGCCGCGACCGAAATAAAAATTATTTTCTATAAAATAAATGGGGATTTCACCGGGCTTCACCAGAATTTTCGCCTGCTGTGTCCGCCACAGCAGATGAACAGGGAATTCGCCCAGATATTCCACACCATACATTTCTTTATCCTTAACTGTCATGTAACGGGGAATGACTACCCGCACATCGACACCCTGTGCCCGCAGTGCTTTGGGCAAAGAACCTGCCACATCGCCCAGACCGCCGCTTTTGATAAAGGGCGCAGCCTCAGAGGCCACCAGTAATACTTTCAAGCAATCTTTCATGCTACCTCACCTCATTATCATCATACTATGAATTCCAACATTCAGCAAGAAAATATTCACCAATACATTCATGTTTTGTATAGATTTTCCTGTTTTGTCGTCATATGCCTATAACTCCTTTTTATCCTTAGCCAAAAGTGGTATACTAAAAAAAGATTTCATGCAAAAAAGGGGCATGCCCCTGTGAAATCCCACAAAAGGGACGTTTCCCGTCTGACAAATTCAACAATATAGAAAGGATGATTCCATTTGAAACATACCTTACCGAAGCGGTGTGATGTTGCCGCCGCAGATAAATGGCACATCGAAGACTATTATGAAAATGATTCCCTCTGGGAAGAAGCTTATACCATGCTCATGGAAGAAATTCCAGAATTGGCTGCTTACAGCGGTCATCTGGGTGAAAGCGCAGCCACACTTTTGGCATGCTTGGAAAAGAATCAGGAACTTTCTCTGATTCTGGATCAGGTTTATACCTATGCCAACATGCGTATGCATGAGGACAGCGCCAACGCTTTCTATCAGGGTATGGCTTCCAGAGCAGAAATGCTCCTGATCCGTTATTCCGACGCCATTTCCTTCCTGACACCGGAAATCCTTTCCCTGCCGGAAGATGTGCTGGCGGATTTCCGTATGGAACGGGCGGAAGATTTCCACCTCTACGACCATTTCTTTGACAATCTCCTGCGTCAGAAAGCCCACACCCTTTCTCCTGCTGAAGAAAGCCTGCTGGCAAAAACAGCGGAACTGGGCGGCGCACCCCAGAACATCTTCACCATGCTCAATGACGCAGATATGCGTTTTGGGGACATCACCGACGCCGATGGGGACAAAGTGCCTCTGACCAAAGGCAGATATGTGACATTCTTGGAAAGCAGTGACCGCCGTGTCCGCAAAGAAGCTTTCCAAACATTGTATGCTTCTTATCTGAAACAGAAAAACACACTGGCGGCAACTTACGCTGCTTCCGTGAAAAGCGACGTATTCTTTGCTTCCGCCAGAAAGTACGACTCTGCCAGAGCCATGGCATTATATGATGACAATATCCCTCTTTCTGTTTATGATAACCTTATCGAAACCGTCCATGCCAATCTGCATCTGATGCATCGTTATGTTGCCCTCAGAAAAAAACTGCTGGGACTGGACGAAGTCCACATGTACGACCTGTACGCACCCTTGGTGGAGGATGTGGACGCAAAAATCACTTTTGAAGAAGCAAAAGAAACCGTGGAAAAAGCCCTTGCTGTCATGGGCAAAAAATACACCGACGCCCTCCATTATGGCATGAACGCAGGCTGGATCGACGTTTACGAAAACGAAGGCAAACGCAGCGGCGCTTATTCCTGGGGCAGTTACGGCGTACACCCCTACGTGCTCCTGAACCATAACGATACTGTTAACAGCATGTTCACACTGGCACACGAAATGGGTCACGCCCTCCACAGCTATTTCACATGGGAAAAACAGCCTTATCTTTACAGCGGACATAAAATTTTCGTGGCAGAAGTGGCTTCCACCTGCAACGAAGCCCTCCTCATGGAATACCTGCTGAAAACAACAGAGGACAAAAACATGCGGAAATATCTGGTGAACTACTTCCTGGAACAGTTCCGCGGTACTTTGTTCCGCCAGACCATGTTTGCGGAATTTGAAAAGATTACCCACGAAATGGCAGAAAAAGGCGAACCTTTGACATGGGAAGGCATGAACAAAATTTACCATGACCTGAACAGACTGTATTTCGGTGATGACATCGTCATTGATGAAGAAATCGACATCGAATGGGCAAGAATCCACCATTTCTATAACGCTTTCTATGTATATCAGTATGCAACCGGTTACAGCGCAGCCATTGCCCTTTCCAGAAAAATCCTTTCTGAAGGACAGCCTGCCGTGGACGCATATCTGGACTTCCTTTCCAAAGGCGACAGCGAATATTCCATTGACCTGCTGAAAGGTGCGGGCGTGGATATGTCTAAGAAAGATGCTGTGGAAAACGCCATGGCTGTTTTCGAAAGCCTGCTGGATGAAATGGAAAATTTCTGATCAAACATTTCAGTCACATAAAAAAGTTCCGTCTGCTTTTCAAAAGCAGGCGGAACTTTTTTATTCATACGAGAAACAATCCCTTTGCTTCCACTATTTTTTTCAAAAGACCAAGAGCATCCTTATTTTCTTCCGTAACTTTTTTCAAAGTGACTAAGAGATATACATCATCCCGAAAATAATGGAACATCATATCCAGAGAGGAAAAGTAAAATGTCATTTCCCCATAAGTCTTTTGGAATACCCTGTCCACAAATTCATCCAGATCATCAATGGATTCCAGAGGAAACTCCAGCAGATACCCTTCCTGCTCTGGCGTTTTTTCTAAAAAATCCTCATCATCGGGCAAGGTCATACCGCTGACAAACACACTTTCCAGCGGATGATAACACATAAAATGCAGAATGATCTCCGTCCATTTTTCACAAAGCTTTCGGAACCTTTCCGGCTTTGCGTAATGCTTTTCCATCAAGGCAATGCCATTATTTTCTCCATGTTGAAGCCCTCCCGGAACAACATCAATGGCATATCCTTTTGCGTTATGTTCTGCGGCAAAAGACAGTAACTTTTCCATATTATCGTCATAACGCTGCAGCTCAAATCCCGTAAATCCAAGTTCCTCAAAAACTTTTTTCATCTCTTCATGACTCAACACCAATCCATATCCCCCTGTTTCTCCTTTTTCTTTCTGCCCCATCAGAATACTTTCCGTATAAAATTTCCGTTTTTGGCAGTCAATGATTTCATGAGAAACACGCTATGGGAATGAAAATCGTTCCCTGCTTTATGGCATCACTTCATCCCTTGTCCAGATCAGATGCGTCTGTTTCTGCATTTCATCCTCTTGCCCATAAAGAGAATATCCATCCAACCCTTTATCGAACTCACCATAATAAATTTTCGACACATTTTCCTCATCCAGTATGGTGGTGATTTGACAATCCTCTGGACGCGTTTTATAAAAGAGTGGCTCAATATATGCCGTCCATAGATTATGGGTCGCGTACAAGTAATATCCATCTTCACCCATATAACCATAACTGCTGCAATGCCTACCTCCCGCATAGCTTACCATAACACATCTTCCCTCATCAAGTTCTTCCACATAAATCATGTTTGGATCATAGGGAATCGCCCATTCTGGAAGAATCAACGCCATATATATGCCAAAAACAAGCCCGATCGTTACTGCAACAGAAATCACTGCGGTACGAATCCGCCTTTTCTGCCACGTTTTCTTCATTTTCTGCAAAAAACTGGTTTCCGCCGCCCTTACCGTCTCATGGACAGGCAGCACCAATTCTTTTCTCATGTCCTCTGCCGCTTTTTTGCAGTCCGCACATTCTGCCAGATGTTCCTCCACCAGTTTTTTTGTGTCCTCACTGACCGCTCCATCCACATATAACGGCAGCAAATCTCCAATGACATTACAGCTGATTTTATTCATGTTCCATCTCCTCCATATATGCTGTCACTTTCTGTTTTGCCCTGTAATAAGTCACCCTTGCCCAACTTGCGCTTTTTCCGAAAAGCTGTCCGATTTTCTCGAAAGGCAGTTCCCCAAATACCCGCAGGGTAAACACCTCTTTGTATGGCTCGTCCATTTCATGGAGAAATCCATGTACTGCAAAAGCCGTTTCCGCGTCTGTCATTTTCTCCAGAAACAAGGGTTCCGCTGCCTGTTCCTTTTCTGCTTCCAAGGGCTCCGTCTTTTTCTGCTTCCGACAATGGTCATAATAGGTGTTCTTGCTGATGGCAAAGAGCCATGGGCGAATATCCCCCTGCCCGTCAAATCGGTCAATGGATTTCAGGGCTTTGAAAAAAGTTTCCTGAGCGATTTCCTCTGCCAGCACACGGTCACCGCACAACCCCCAGACATAGAACAACACATCCCGGAAAAACGCCCGATACACTTGGTCAAAGTCCATGTTTTTTCCCCCTTTCACCCAATTCACGCACAAAAACAAAAAACGTTACAGCATGTCAAAAATTTTTTCAATGAAAAAAGCCGGAAATTTAGGGGCATCTTCATAAGAAAACAAAGAAAGCTGAAATCCTTTTCATACAGAGGATTCCAGCTTTCTTATCTTTATTAAGATTGTGTCTGTATGTTTTCTTAAGGGAAGTTGCTTTCTTCGACTTTTTATCATCCTATCTCAACAATTCCATTGAAGTTTTGCCGCCTGTTCATCCGGTGCAGTCTTTACCTGTTTCAAAGATGCCAAAATCTGTTCCAATTCCTTTGTGGCAAGCATATCATAGGTTTCTTTGGTTTCTGCCGTACCTGCCTGATGGTAAGCCATGGCTGCTGCCCCATAAAAACAAAATCCCAAAGCATTGGTGGGTGCCTGCCATGTGCCGCAGGCGGTGACAATTGCTCTTGCCGCCGCTTCCCGCACAGGCTCTTTTTCTGCCGCTGACGTTTTTCTTGTCTCTGCAAGGAGCGCCTTCCAGTCCTTCAAAGGCAAATTTCCAGCCATACAATCTTTTGTCTTTTCCAGCAGTTCCGAAAAAAGCGGCGTTTCTGTCACCAAAGGCAGATACTTTTCCGTCACATAAGCCATTGCCCATGTTGTCAGGGTTTCTTTGGACTTTCCTTCCATGCTTTCCATCAGTGAAATCACCGTCGGTTCCGTTGGGCTTCCCAGTGTTTTCCGCAGCTTTGCCATATCCTCGCCTCATTTCTTTTGATTCCTTAGGGACATGGTAACATAGCTGCTCCCGTCCTTCAATACCCCATAAGGCAGATGGAAAGATTCAAATACCCTGCGAATGTGAGCCACAGCAAATAAGGCACCAGCAAATATCCTGCCCGTTTGTCGATGCTTTTAAACTGTTTCCACAGCCGGAACACCAATACCCACAGCAATACCAGCCAGCCAAAAGCCAGACCGCAAAGCCCCAGACCAAAAAACAGAATGGGCCAGATTACATTGACGATGAGCTGCACCCAAAAAGCCCGGAGTGCCTCCTGACTGTCCGGGTCATAACTTTTTGCCACCAGACAGGCGGCAATGCCCATAAGGATATACAGAATGGTCCAGACCACCGGAAATACCCATCCCGGTGGTGATAAAGGCGGTTTTGCCATCTGTTCATAAGCTGCCATGCCGCTGCCGGAAATCATGCCCGCTGCCGCTCCTGCCACCAGCGGCACCAGAATATAAAACCAGCATTTCTTTTTTCCTTTCATTTCCATATTTGTGCCCCCTTCGTGTCAAAACAACCTCCTGCTGCATATCATAAAGCAAGTACAAAACTTTACAGGAGGCATTTTCATTATGGGTATTACTGCTTCTTCTTATACACTTTTTCCCGATACCATTTCCTGCGGCGGCGAGGTAGAAGGGATTCTTTCTCTTTCCGCAGGTCCTGACATCGTTTCCAATCCGGCAGACATCGTCATGGTGCTGGACTGTTCCGGCAGCATGGAAGGTGAACCTTTTGCCGCCATGAAAGCCAGTGTCAAAACATTCATCGATATCATCGACGAATCCACAGACGAAAATCAGGACGGCAATATCGGCGGCGGCAGTCAGATTGCCATCGTCAGCTTTGCCCGGACTGCCACCCAGCGAACAGGATTTTTGACAGATGTGGCAGACCTGAAAACGGCTGTCAATAACCTGACCATCGACGGCGGCACCAACCACGAGGACGCTTTCACCAAAGCATACAGCCTCTTCGACCCGGACACTACCCACCAGAAAATCATGGTCATGTTTACAGACGGGCAAAGCACCGCCGGCGGTTCCGCTGTGCCCATCACCACATTGGCAAAAGAAAACGGCGTTGTCATTTACTGCGTTGTGCTCAAAGGTCTCTTTGGCACCGATGTACCAGCTGCATCCCTTTGGGTATCTACGCCCGTCACATCCTTCCTTTCCATTGCGCCTACCCCAGCGGAATTGGAAGAAATCTTTGCCGAGCTGGCTGCCAACATTTCCAATCCCGGCGCAACAGAAATCCTCATGCAAGGATTTGTGGCTGACGACTTTATCCTGACGGAACTTCTGCCGCCGGATAAAGGCACAGCACAACAGCTGGATGCCCATTCCTTCCGCTGGAGCATCGCGAAACTTGGGGCAACGACCATCGAAGGGGCTTCACTGCGCTTCCGCCTGAAGCACATTGCCACCACTTCCGGCGAAAAAGCCCCCATGAAAGAAATTTCGTATTCCGATGCGGAAAACAATGTGGTCATCTTCCCTGTCCGCAAGGTATTTACGGACTGCACTGAGGAAATCGACGTCACTCCCTGCCCGCCTGTGGTCACATTCACCATGGACGACTGTCAGGATTTTCTGGAGTATGATCTGGGAAATTTTATCTGGGAGAATGCGGGACGTATCTTGGAATGCAGCCTGACCCTGCGTCAGATCTGCCCTAACCGCTCCACTGCCTTGGCATTGATCCTGACGGAAATTGACGACGAAGGCGAAAGCCATCCCCGTGGCTTCCAGACATTCACCATTCCCGCCCATCACGCCAACGGCTGCCGAGACATCCATGTGAAATCCATCCGCTTCGTTCTGCCGGAGGACAGTGACACTGCCTGCCGCAGCTGCCGTCTGTGCAAAAAACGGCGGTTCAAAATGCAGGTCATTGCCCACGCCATCGAAAGCAATTTTTCCTGCAAATAAATCCATCTCGCAACAGGGGGGAATGTTTCTCCCCCTGTTTTTTATATGGGTTTCTGCCACAAACTCCAGTGATTCCTTTTCTTTATCAGTGACAAAACCGATGAAAAATCGCTGTCCATGGCAAGTACATATCCGCCCGGCAATAATCGCTCCGCCATGCTCTCCCCTGACAATCCGCTTTTTTCCGTCAGAATCAGGGAAAATCGCCGCTCCGCAAAGGCATTTGTCAAAGCCGCCGCCGTGCCTTCCACTGCCGTATGCCATCCCTGCACAAAGGGAAACACATCCCCTCTGTATCCTTCCGCTTCTGATAAAGCATAGGTCTGCACCTGTTTCCCTTGCTCTTTCAGGTAGTTCTGCACCTCAAAAATGCTGTCCCCGAAACCGCAGTCCACAGCAAGAAAAGAAATTGATGTTTCAGGCAGTTCCATTTCAGGCAGCAATGCCATCATATCCTCACTGCGGCAAAAACCCTGCCCCCATGCATCCACGCCATGTTTCCGCAAAAACAGTTCTCGTCCAGCCGCCAACGTATGCCCCCATGCCACGCCGCCGGTAACACTGCCGAAATGATGGCAGTACACGTCTGTACAGAGAAACTGCCGGAAACCCTTTCGCCTTGCCCGCAGGGAAACATCATCATCCCAGAATTCCATGGTCTGGAACCATCGGTCACCAAAACCCATCTTATCCAGTTTTTCCACATCATACACTCCTATGACAGGCATGATTCTTGCCCGATGACGCCATTTCCCTTTTTCATAAAATTCCTTTGCAAAATCCTCCAATCCCTCCAAGGGACAGGGAGCAATCCCCTGACAATTTGATGTAAAAGGCGTGACAGGCGTTGCGCTGAGAGCATTTTCTTCTCTTTCCAAGCAATCCAGCAAATGAGAAAGCCACCCCTCTGTCACAATGGTGTCATTGCTGACAAAAGCCAGATACCGCCCGCAGCATGCTCGAAAGGCAACAGAAAACATGAGCATGCCCACATTTTCCCGAAACCGTATGACTTTTGCGTTGGGGATGGTGTGAAAATACGCCGCCGTTTCGTCTTTGGAGCCATGGTCCAGCAAAAGCAGTTCACATTCCCGTAAATCCGTATGGCGCAGCACACTTTCCACACACTGTTTTGTATAGTCCAAATGATTGCAGGCAGGAATGAAGATCGTGACTTTTTTCTGTTCTATCCTCCGCGGATTCACCCGTCTGTGATGGGACACAAATTCCTCCTGCCAGAATGCCTGCCGTTTTTGGGCATCTTCTGCCACACACCCCCAGAAATAAATTTCCTCCCGCAGTTCCCACAGAAAAGGCAGGAGGGTATATGCTGCCAGTTCCGCCTTCCGGTCTGTCTGCGTCAGATCCAGAAGGACAGCACGGACATTTTTCATCTGTCCGGCGTAATGACAGTTTTTCAATTCTTCCACTGGGTCACAGATGTTTTCAATCTCTCCCAGCCAATCCCCCATTTTTCCCAAATCCCCCGCTTTCCCTGCCGCTACACTTTCCGCTTCTTTCAGCAAGCAGGAAAAAAGGGGCATACAATCTTGAAACCAGTCCGTTTGCCAGCGAAATGTCATTCCTTCCATGTTCTCCCCTGCCTTTCATAGTCCGCCAATGTTGGCAGATTTCCGTCCCTTTGGGACACAATGGGACGCATCCCCGCAGGCAGTCCCCAATCCACGCCAATATCCGCATCATCCCAGCGAACGCCTCCATCACCCTCCGGGTCGTATGCCCCACTGCACAGATAGCTCACCAGCGCAAAGTCCGACCATACCAGAAATCCATGGGCAAATCCTTCCGGCAGGTACAGCCCCTGTCTGTTTTCGTGGCTCAGCACAAGCCCCTCCCACTGCCCATAGGTAGGCGAGCCTTGGCGCAAATCCACACCCACATCAAAAATCTCTCCGTAAAGCACCGTCACCAGCTTTGCCTGTGGGTTCGGGCGTTGGATATGCAGTCCCCGCAGCACATTTCTTTTGGAAAAGGTCACGAAACTCTCCCAAATTTCCCCATCCATACCCGCTCCCCGAAATGCCCCTTTTTCATATATTTTCAAAAAATATCCCCGCAGATCTGTGGCGTAAAAAGGCGTTACTTTCTGCAATCCTTCCAACCTCAAAGGCGTAAATGTAAGTCCGCTCACAGCAGCCCCTCCTTTCGCCAGTGCCAAAGTCTGCCGATGCCCTCGACAAAAGGCACCCGACAGCAAAATCCCGTATCCTGTTCCAGTTCACCAGTATCAAAATCCGATTCTGTCAAAGAAACACCGGAAAAGGGAATTTTTCCGAAATCTCCCTTTCCTCCCGTCACTTCCATAGCTTCTTCCAGCCAATTCCGCAGGGGACGGGGTTTCCCACTGCCGATGATATAAGTTTTGCCGTCTATCCCCTTTTCTCCCATAGCGGCAAAAGCCCTTGCCGCATCAGTCACATAAAGAAAATCATACATCTGCTCTCCTGCCGTCAAAGGCGGCACTTCACCATTTTCCCATGCGTCCATGAGCCGACAAATGAGCCGATTGGATTTCTCCCCTACACCAAAGGTATTGGTGATGCGTCCTGTCACATGTCTGATGCCCCATTCCTTTGCCAAGGCACGGCTGAGATTTCCAGCGGCGGTTTTGGCAAGGGCATAACAGTCCATACCTTTTGGCGACAAACCAGCCTTTTGGGCTGCTTCCACTTCCGCCTCCATGATACTTCCCGCAAAGACGAAGGTATGGCACCCCAGTTTCTTCGCCAAAGCCAAGGCTTCTAGGGTATGACGGATGTTTTCTGCCTGCAAAAAACCGTCTTTCCGCCCATCTCCCGCACTGCCAGCCCATGCCAGATGATAGAAAACATCATATTTCCGTTCTGTATCCCCCTGCCACACATTGGGCTGAAAGTCCAGCCCCTTTCGTTTTGGCAAATTTTTCTCTTTTTCCGGCAAATCTATGACTGTCACGGCAATCTCTTTTTCCAGCAGTGTCCGCACCAGCGCCTGCCCCAGAAATCCGCATCCCCCTGTCACCACTGCCCTTTCAGGCTTTCCGTATGGCGTCATAAAGCACCTCCCCCTCGTAAGCCAGCTGTTCCGCCGTCAGTCCCGGATAGACTCCTACCCAGAAGGTATCCCGCAAAATCCGGTCTGTCACAGGCAACTCCCCAATCACGCGATAATCCACCCCTTCCTCCAAGGTATCAAAGCAGGGGTGCCGCAGAAGATTTCCTGCAAAAAGAGGACGGGTCTGGATGCCTTTTTCCTCTAATGCGGAAACGATTTTTTCTCTGGAAATGTCTTCCCGACAGGTCAGCAGGAATCCAAAGGGACTTGCCATGGCGTTTTCCGTCACTTCCGGCAAAATCACTTTTTCGCCGCAGTTTTCCAAGAGTGTCAGGAGATAATCAAAGTGATACCGTCGCTTTTTCACAAAATCAGGCAGTTTTTCCAGCTGCGCCAGCCCGATTGCCCCCTGCATTTCCGTAGCTTTCAAGTTGAATCCCAAATGGGAATAAACGTATTTATGGTCGTAGCCAAAGGGCAATTTGCCATACTGCCTGTCAAAACGATGTTTACAGCGGTTATCCTGCCCCGGGGCACAGGTGCAGTCCCGCCCCCAATCCCTAAGAGAAACCATGATTTTCCCCAGCAAATCATCATTGGTGCAGACAGCACCGCCTTCCCCCATGGTCATGTGATGGGGCGGGTAAAAACTAACGGTGGATAAATGCCCGAACGTTCCTGTTTTCCGCCAATTTCCATCCAAGCAGTACGCAGCTCCCACAGCGTCGCAGTTATCCTCCACCAGCCATAAATCATGTTTTTGACAGAAATCCACTACGGCTTTCACATCAAAAGGATTCCCCAATGTGTGGGCAATCATCACTGCCTTTGTTTTGGGCGAAAGGGCTTCTTCCAGCATAGAAACATCTATGTTGTACTGAGGCAAAGTCACATCCACAAAGACAGGCACCACCCCATACTGCAAAATAGGTGCCACCGTCGTAGGAAATCCAGCCGCCACGGTGATGACTTCATCCCCTCGGCAAATGCGTTTTTCTCCCAGCAAAGGAGAAGTCAGGGTATGGAATGCCAGCAAATTGGCAGAGGAACCGGAATTGACCAGCGCGCAGTGTTTCACCCCTATGTATGCGGCAAAATTCCGCTCAAATGCCATGGCAAACCTTCCTGCCGTCAAACCAAAATCCAACATGGCTTCTGTGAGATTTTCCATTTCTCTTGCGTCGTAGACCCTGCCGCCATAAGACACATGTTTTCCATCCCAGCGTTTCCCGTCATGGAAACAGTGGTAATATTCCCGTACTTTCCCCAGTATCTCTCGTCTTGCTTCCGCTTCCGTCATATCCATTCCCCTTTCTCATAAGCCGCCGCTTCTCTGCGCATTTCTTCTGTCAAGTCGCCGCCTCTCTGCCAGACCTTCGTCCATGCCACCGTTGCCGAAACCGCCTGCTCCACATTCCAGCGAGGTTTCCAGCTCAGTTTTTCCTGTATTTTCTCCCCATTCAGCCGCAAAACTGCCTGTTCTCTGGGAAAATCCGTCCGTTCTGCCTGCCATGTCATGCCGTCCCCCCAATATTTGCAGAAAAGCCCAGCCAATTCCCCATTGGAAATATCCTCCCCTTTGGGTGCCACGTTGTAGCAGTCTGCCAGTTCCGGCGCTTCCCACTGTTTCCAAGCCGTCCAGAGATATGCCGTCAAAGGCTCCAGCACATGCTGATAGGGGCGCACCCCTTCGGGATGTCGCAAAACAACAGGCTTTCGTGCCACTGCCGCCCGAACACAATCTGGCAGAATACGATGTGCCGCAAAATCACCGCCGCCAATGACGTTTCCTGCCCGCAGACAGGACAATGCCGCTTTTCCCTGAAAAAAGCACCGCCCATAACATGCCGCCGCCAGTTCCGCGCAGGATTTGCTGTTGGCATAAGGGTCAAAGCCATCCAGTCGATCTTCCTCCCCTGCGGCTTCTTTCGTTTCGGCGTAAACCTTATCTGTCGTCACCACCACCACAGACCGCAGGTTTTCTGCTTTTCGCAATGCTTCCAGCAGATATACAGTCCCCATAAGGTTGGTTTCATAAGTCCTCACAGGCTGGATATATCCCACAGAAACCAAGGGCTGTGCCGCCAGATGGAAAACCACTTCCGGTTCGGCTTTTTTCACAAAAGCCGACAGTTTTTTGGGCTGGCAAATATCCCCGTAACAAGACACCAGCCCTTTTCCCCAGTCCAGCAGCCCATACAGACTTTCCCGCTCCGGTGCCAAGGCGTAACCGTAGACCTTTGCCTCCATATCCAGCAGCAATCGGCACAGCCACGCCCCTTTGAAACCTGTGTGCCCCGTTACCAGCACCCGTTTGTCTTTATAAAAGCGTTTCATTTCTCCCAAATCCGCCACGGCGCACCTTCTTTCCAGAGCTGTTCCAGTTTTTCTTTATCCCTAAGAGTATCCATACACTGCCAGAATCCCCTGTGCTGGTATGCCGCCAGTTCTCCTTCCGCCGCCAATGTAGACAAGGATTCCTGTTCCAATATGGTTTCGTCCCCCTTCAAATAGGGCAAGACAGATGGCTCCAGCACTAGAAAACCGCCGTTGATCCAGCCGCTGTCACCGTCTGCTTTTTCCCGAAAAGCACGGACACATCCCTGCTCAATTTCCGCCGTGCCGAATCGCCCTGCCGGCTGCACCACGGTCATGGTGGCTTTCTTCCCCATTTTTTCATGGAATGCCAGCAGTTTGGTGATATCCACATCTGCCACACCATCGCCATAAGTGAGAAAAAAACGCTCTCCTTCCAAGTAAGGAGCTGCCCGTTTCACCCGCCCTCCTGTCATGGTGTTCAGTCCTGTATCCACCAAAGTCACCTGCCACGGTTCCGTCTGGCGGTGATGGATGATCATTTCCGTTCCCTTGCGAAAATCGAAAGTCACATCGCTGTGATGGAGGGCATAATGGGAAAAATACTCCTTGATACAGTACCCCTTATAGCCGCAGCAAATGACAAAGTCTGTCACGCCGTAGGCACTGAAAATCTTCATAATATGCCACAAAATGGGCTTGCCGCCAATTTCAATCATGGGCTTGGGGCGCAGATGGGATTCCTCCGCAATCCGCGTGCCAAAGCCCCCTGCCAGTATGACTGCTTTCATGGAAGCCGCCTCCCCAAAACATTCTGCTTTTCAGTATATGGAAAAAGCAGCCTGCCCTATGCCTGTTTTTGGGCATAAAAAAAGACGGTGTAAAAAAGCAACTTCCCCTTAAGAAAACATTGATTTTCGTTTCCTTAATTTCTTAAGGGGAATTGCAACGGCTGTCTTCATAAGAAAACATATCGAATAAAATCTCAATATCATAAGAAAGCCGAAATCCTTTATCATGATAAGGATTTCGGCTTTCTTTGTTTTCTTATGAAGATGCCCCTAACACCGTCAATTTTTATTTTCTCTTTTTCTGCTTCGCCACATGAAAACCGCTGTCAACAGACAGGTAGCCCCTTCTGCCGCAGGAAATGCCAGCCAAATGCCCAGCATCCCAAACAAAGCAGAAAGAAGGAAAGCAAAAATCAAAATCGCTACAACGCCTCTAGTCATAGCAATGAAAAAGGATGGCATGGGCTGTTCTACGGCACCCAGATACACCGCCGAAACGATATTGATACCCGCAAACAGGAAGCCAATGAAATACAGCCGCAGACCTTCTTCCGCCATGGTCTGCAAAGCCTCGTTGCCTTCGCCGTTGAACACACTGACCAACGGCTCCGTAAATCCCCATGCAATGGCAATCATCACTGCCCCCAGAAGAAGGGCTGAAGATATGGCAAAACCATAGAGTTTCCTTGTGCTGTGGTGATCCCGTTTGCCGTAATATTGGCTGACCAAAGGCTGTGTCCCTTGGGAAAGCCCTGTATACACCGCCGTTCCCACCAATGCGATATTGGCAATGACGCTATAAGCCGCTACGCCTGTATTGCCAGTGATGGACAAAATCAACAGATTGAACACCGTCAGCACCACGCCTGTGGCAAATTCATTGACAAAGGCTGAAATCCCCAATTTGCAGAACAGCAGTCCGCTTTTTGCCACTTCTTTCACCCGGCAGAAGGCAAAGCCATTTTTCTTTTTCCACACATGGATAGACATGACGCACATGCTCACCGCCGGAGAAAAGCCCGTTGCCAGCGCCGCACCAAACAGCCCCATATCTAAAGGAAAAATGAACACATAGTCCAGCACCACATTGGTTAGACTGCCACAGATCATACCGATCATAGCCAGCCTTGGGGCGCCGTCGTTTCGCACAAAAGCCAGCATCATATCATTGGAAATGAAGAACACCCCAAACAGGAGCATCATCCGCAGGTAATCCGCTGTCATGGGCAGGATTTCCCCTTCTGCACCCAAAAGGGACGCAAAAGGCGTTGCCAGAAAAATGCCCATCAAAAGATAAATGGCGGCGAAAAACCAGCCTGTCAGCATGGTTTTGGTGAATATTTCGTGTGCCTGTTTTTTCTGCCCCTGTGACTGGGCAATGGTGTACCGCACAGCGCCGCCCATGGCCACCATCAGCCCTGTGGCATTGACCAAAGAATATCCCGGAATGGCAATGTTCAGCGCCGCCAGACCATCTGCCCCCAGTTTTGCTGCCACAAAATAGGTGTCTGCCAGAATATAAAAGGAAAGCCCCATCATCCCCAATATATTGCTGGATACATATTTCAGATATTGTTTTCCCAACATGGTCTTTTTCCTCCTAAACGTAAAAAATACCCCTACCCATTCCTGCTGCGACCTACCGGAATGGATACGGGTATTCTTGTTTTTCCACCCGGTGGCGGAAAAACCCCTCACATGACACGATTGTACCTGTACCTTACTATTTTGTCAACAGAAAATCAATCATAACCACGCCTAAAAGACGTGGTTTGCACTAGCCCTATAAGGGCTT
>ERZ1673739.1838-NODE-1838-length-20416-cov-7.904180_pt1 | contig 20416 bp, 18 predicted proteins | sample MGYA00580210_ERZ1673739 | MGnify/ENA primary metagenome ERZ1673739 (study PRJEB41218, sample SAMN15661749) | gut metagenome | host: Homo sapiens | place: Canada: London | collected 2015-08-20/2019-03-30 | study: EMG produced TPA metagenomics assembly of...
TGATTTCCGGAATCACTGGAAACATGCACGACGGATATGACATCATATTCAAGGACGGTCATTCCTGTCACTGCCGGACGAAAAAAGATGTCCGGTCATGTATCATTGAATACTGCAAAGAAAAGGGTGATTGAATCGCCCTTTTTTCATGCAAAAATGTGTCTTGCACAAGATTTCAAAAGTATTGCACAAGACACCTGTTTTCGTGTTAGTTACCTGTGTGTTACCTGTTAGTTACCGGAACATTTTCGTGTGTTTTGAGGGTGTCTGATAAATTTTCAGAATATAAAGAAAACCCCGAAAACACTGGATTTTCGGGGTTTGTTGCTCTTTTTCGATATTCGGTTGAATTATCGCTTGCTGAACTGCGGAGCGCGACGAGCTGCTTTGAGACCGTATTTCTTACGCTCTTTCATACGTGGGTCACGTGTAAGGTATCCAGCTTTCTTAAGAACTGGTCTGTACTCAGAATCTGCCTCAAGAAGTGCTCTGGCGATACCATGACGGATTGCTCCAGCCTGTCCTGTGTATCCGCCACCTTTTACGTTAACGATTACATCAAATTTGTCTGCTGTCTCTGTAGCAACTAATGGCTGACGAACAACAACTTTTAATGTCTCAAGTCCGAGATACTCATCGATATCTCTTTTATTGATTGTAATATTACCTGTTCCTGGTACAAGGTAAACTCTTGCAACTGATTTTTTTCTTCTTCCTGTTCCGTAGAATTTTGCTTTAGCCACTGTAATGTCCTCCTTTCAACCTTTCCTTAAAATGTAAGCTCAACTGGCTTCTGAGCCTGCTGCTCATGATCCGGTCCAGCATATACATGAAGCTTCTTAATCATAGATCTTCCTAAAGGTCCTTTTGGAAGCATTCCTTTAACTGCGAGTTCGATAACCTTCTCTGGTTTCTTAGCCATCATCTCTGCTAATGTAGTCTCTTTCATTCCTCCTACATACTCAGAGTGATTGTAATAAATCTTCTGGTTCATCTTCTTACCTGTTACCTTGATCTTCTCAGCGTTAACAACGATTACATAATCACCTGTGTCAACGTGTGGTGTGAACTGAGGTTTGTTCTTACCTCTTAAAACCTTAGCAACTTCTGATGCAAGGCGTCCTAATGTATATCCTGTAGCGTCAACTACATACCATTTTCTTTCAATCTTATCTGGATTAGCCATATAAGTCTTCATGGAATTCCCTCCTGTAATTCTTTAACGTTTATTTTTTTTGCTTCTCTATCGAAATCAACATGATTCCGGGGCTTTGGCCTCATGCTGTTTCTTCTTTTGCCATACTTTCATATTATATTATACTGACCCGTGTGTGTCAACCATTTTCAATACTTTTTCCGAACTTTTTCCGAACTTTTTTTGCACCTCTTTTCTCATATTTTCAGTCTCTGATTCTATCTTTTTCTTTATTTTCTGATATTTCTTTCTATTACTTCTATATCTTTCTTTTCGCATTCATGGTATCATAGTTGGGAGGTTTTGACTCAAATCATAACTTATGATTGATAAAATGATGTTGGGGGGGGGAATTATTGATATGCAAAAGAAAATTGACCTGATAAATGGTCCTATTTTATCTTCACTTACCAAACTAGCTCTTCCTATCATGGCAACTTCGCTGATCCAGATGGCTTATAATATGATCGACATGATCTGGATCGGACGCCTGGGAAGTTCAGCTGTCGCTTCTGTCGGCGCTGCCGGCATGTATATGTGGCTTTCTAACGGACTTGTTACTTTAGCAAGAATGGGAGGTCAGGTTCACGTTGGTCATGCAGTTGGTGCCGGGCGCACAGACTCTGCGGGGCGTTATGCCGCCACTACATTTCAGATGACACTTCTTCTCGGCGTTTTGTATGGGCTGATATGTACGATTTTTTCCAAACCTTTGATTGCTTTCTTTCATTTGACAAGCAGATCCGTTATAAATGATGCTGTCAGCTACCTGATGATTACATGTGGGCTTGTAATATTTTCATTCTTAAATCAGATATTTACCGGACTGTTTACTGCTATCGGAAATAGTCATCCCGCCTTTCTTTCTACCAGCGTAGGACTTGTTATCAACATCATTCTGGATCCGCTTCTGATTTTCGGGATTGGTCCATTTCCTGCATTAAAAGTTACGGGAGCAGCCATTGCGACGATCATTGCACAAATGGTTGTTACACTACTTTTTTTATTTTTTGCAAGCCAAGACCAGATTCTGTTTCACCATATTCATTTACTGCAAGCTCCAGATTCTAAGAAAGCTTCAGAAATTTTCCGGCTCGGGCTTCCTTCCTGTCTGCAGAGTCTTGTATTTACTGGCATTTCCATGACCATAGCAAGACTGGTTGCTGGATATGGTGATGCTGCAGTTGCCGTACAAAAAGTCGGCGCGCAGATCGAATCGATTTCCTGGATGACTTCAGATGGTTTTGCCTCTGCCGTCAATTCCTTTATTGCTCAGAATCACGGTGCCGGAAAAGAAGACAGGATCCATGCCGGATATCGGTCCGCTCTGAAAATCGTACTTCCGTGGGGTCTTTTCTGCACCATACTTTTGGTATGCTTTCCGACTCCGATTTTTAAGATTTTTATCACAGAACCTGATGTTATCCCGATGGGAATCAGCTACTTGATGATCCTTGGTTTTTCTCAATTATTTAGCAGCCTGGAGATTACAACCTCCGGTGCATTTTGTGGTTATGGCAGGACAATGCCGCCTTCCATTACCGGAATTACTTTGAATCTGCTTCGAATCCCGATGGCACTTGCACTGACTGCAACGCCACTGGCACTTAGCGGAATCTGGTGGAGCATTTCCATCACTTCTATTTTAAAGGGCTTGATTCTATTTATCTGGTTCCAAATTACTATAAAAAAGAAATAATATTACATAAAGAAAGAAGGCATAATTATGTGGACTTATAACAGTGTATTTTATCAAATTTATCCGATTGGATTCTGTGGTGCTCCAGTGCACAATGATGGTGTAACGGTTCCCCGCATCCGCAAGATCATGGAGTGGTCCGATTATCTAAAAGACCTCGGTGTAGATTCCATTTTATTAAATCCAATCTTTGATTCCGACAATCATGGATATGACACAAGAGACTTTCGAAAAATCGACTGCCGGCTTGGCACAAACGAAGATTTTTCAGATGTCTGCAAGGATTTGCATGATCACGATATCAAGATTGTACTGGACGGTGTGTTTAATCATGTCGGCCGTGGCTTTTGGGCATTTCGTGATGTCCAGGAAAAGAAATGGGACTCTCCATATAAGGATTGGTTCCACATTAGTTTTGATGGTAACAGTTGTTATAACGATGGGTTCTGGTATGAAGGATGGGAAGGACATTTTGAACTGGTCAAATTAAATCTCCAAAATCCGACAGTGGTCGATTATCTTTTGGACTGTGTCCGCTTCTGGATTGATACTTTTGACATCGATGGACTCAGGCTTGATGTTGCATACTGCCTGGACCGCGAATTTATGAAACGTCTGCGACAGTTCACTCAGGAATTAAAGCCCGATTTTGCCTTGATTGGAGAAGTTCTTTTCGGAGATTATAACCAGATTGTCAATGATGAAATGCTTCACAGTTGCACGAATTACGAATGTTATAAAGGACTTTATTCCAGCTTCAATTGCATGAATCTTTTTGAAATCGCACATTCCCTGAACCGCCAGTTTGGACCAGAGGATTGGTGCATTTACCGCGGAAAGCATCTTATGACTTTTGCTGACAACCACGATGTCACAAGACTTGCCAGCATCCTGACTAACCCGGCACATATTCCGCTGGCATACGGTCTGCTTCTTGGTATGCCAGGCATACCATGCCTTTATTATGGAAGTGAATGGGGCGAAAAAGGCGAGAAAGCACCAGACAATGATTATGCACTTCGCCCATGTTTTGATGCACCAAAACCAAATGAACTCACAAAATTCATTAAAAAATTAATCCAGATCCGTCAAAACAGTGATGCACTCTGCAATGGCTCTTACCGAAATGTAGTGATCCAGAATCATCAACTCATATTCGAGCGTTGCTCAGAAAAAGAACGTATACTGGTCACTGTCAATGCATCTGACTCACCCTATACCGCATGGAATCAGGAATTGAATGGAACGGTCCATGACCTGATTAGTGATACAGAAATTCAAATGGACGGAAAATTAGAAATGGCACCGTATAGTGCGATGTACTTGAAATTTTAATAAGTTTTGCCCTGCGTAAAATCGAATTGGGGATGTAGTCAATCATTGATTAGCTACATCCCCAATTCATGTGAGATAGGGTTATTTTACTGCCTTGAATGCTTCATCAAGGTCTTGGATAATGTCGTCAATATTTTCAGTACCGATAGAAAGTCTGATAGTGTTTGGTTTGATTCCCTGGTCTAACAGTTCTTCTTCCGTGCACTGGCTATGTGTTGTTGTTGCCGGATGGATTACAAGTGATTTAACATCGGCTACATTTGCAAGGAGTGAGAAGAGCTCCAAATTATCGATAAAGTCTTTTGCTTTCTGTGCATCACCTTTGATTTCGAATGTGAAGATAGATCCTCCACCGTTCGGGAAATATTTCTTGTAAAGTTCCTGCTGCTCTGGATCTGTGGATACAGATGGGTGATTTACATGCTCTACCTGTGGATGGTTGTTCAAGTATTCTACAACTTTCAGTGCATTCTGTACATGACGCTCTACACGAAGGGAAAGTGTCTCAAGTCCCTGTAAGAACAGGAATGAATGGAATGGTGAAATTGTTGCACCTGTATCACGAAGCAGGATTGCACGGATCTTTGTAACAAATGCTGCGGCTCCAACTGCTTTTGTGAAGCTGATTCCATGATAACTTGGGTTTGGTTCTGTCAGTGAAGGGAATTTTCCCGATGCTTCCCAGTCAAATTTTCCTCCGTCTACAATGACTCCACCGATTGTTGTTCCGTGTCCACCGATGAATTTTGTTGCGGAATGTACAACGATGTCAGCACCGTACTCGATTGGTCTTACAAGATAAGGTGTTGCAAATGTGTTGTCTACTACCAACGGTACTTTATGTGCATGTGCAATTTTTGCATATTTTTCTACATCTACTACATCTGAGTTCGGATTTCCAAGTGTCTCAATGAATAATGCTTTTGTATTTTCCTGGAATGCTGCCTCAACCTCTTCCTCATTAAAAATGTCAACAAATGTTGTTGTGATTCCATACTGTGGAAGTGTGTGCTCTAATAAGTTGAAGGATCCACCATAAATATTTTTAGCTGCTACGATGTGATCACCGTTCTGTGCCAGGTTCTCGATTGTGTATGAAATTGCGGCAGCTCCGGAAGCAACTGCAAGTGCTGCAACGCCGCCTTCCAGTGCTGCGATTCTCTTTTCGAATACATCTTCCGTTGGGTTTGTCAGACGTCCGTAAATGTTACCGGCATCTGCCAGACCAAATCTTGCTGCTGCATGATCGCTGTTGCGGAATACATAAGATGATGTCTGGTAAATCGGAACTGCTCTTGCATCTGTAACCGGATCCGGCTGCTCCTGTCCTACATGTAACTGTAATGTCTCAAATTTAAATTTTCTGTTCTCTCTTGTAATTTTTTCACTCATAATCCCTATCTCCTTTTCTTCTACTAAATCTCTATTCACCTTACCAACAATCTCACTTGTTTTTTGGGTGTGTTTTTTGCAGATTGCTCTGCTATTTTCATTGTTTCTATCAAACACATTTCCTATCTGTTTGATAGGTATATAATAGCATGACAATTCCTACCTGTCTAATATGTAAAAGAGAAAGCTGGCTATAAGTAATTCCTATAGTCAGCTTCCTGTATCTTTCTCATATTTTCATCTTCACTTCTAGCTCTGCTTTTGATCCGCTTTTATATCTTCCACGCCACGGATGTCCATGCCCATAGCTTTGTATTTTCGGATTTCTTCCAGATATTTCTGTCCCAAAGGACTAAGCGCCACACCCTTTCGCTTCAGATAACCAATCGTCATATGCTCATTGGATTTCAGCTTCACTGCACAGTAATCTTCACCGTTGAGTCCCTCACATATAATGCCACAGCAAAGTGTGTATGCATTCAACCCTACCATGAGATTTAAAAGGGTCGCCCGGTCATTCGCCCGGATCAGGCGCTTGTATTCGTAAGTACTTAACACTTCCTCTGCAAAATAGAACGAATTATAATTACCCTGCTCAAATGCAAGACACGGGTATTCTTCCAGTTCTTCTATGGAAATCTCTTCCTTATTTGCAAGAGGATGCCCTTTCCAAAGATAAACATAGACACCACAGTCCAAAATTGGATGAAATTCCAGATCAGACTCCTTAATCATCTTCGTCAATACCTTCTGATTAAAATCATTGATATAAATAATTCCTATCTCGCTGCGAAATTCCTTTACATCTTCAATGACTTCATATGTTTTCGTCTCACGGACCGCAAACTCGTACTCATCCATGCCAAACTGTCTGACCATTTCCACAAATGCATTAACTGCAAATGTATAATGCTGCATAGACACTCCGAATTTTTTCTTTACATTTTTACGTTCGATATAATGAGACTCAATCAGTTCATATTGTTCTACAACTTGTCTTGCGTATCCCAGAAATTCGATTCCTTCCTGGGTAACCGACACCCCTCGGTTGCTTCGCTTAAATAACTCTACTCCAATCTCTGTCTCCAGCTCTTTGACTGCCTGCGACAAACTTGGCTGCGAGATAAAAAGTGCTTTTGCTGCCTCATTCATAGACCCGGTATCTGCAATTGTAATCACGTATCTTAACTGTGTCAGTGTCATATCTTACACTCCTGTCTTACGTTTTAGCCTTCTTTGCATATTGGGTTTTCAATGTCTTCATTTTTCATCAGATCTGCAAGAGTAAATCGATCCGTATACTCTATGATCACATCCCAAAGACCTTCCCAAAACTTCACTGTCCTACACTGTTCATAATGTCCGCATGCATTTGGCTCATCTTCAATGCAGCCTACCGGAGCCAGACTGCCTTCTGCTGCCCGTAAAATCTCTCCAGCTGTATATTCTTCTGGTTTTTTTGCCAGCATATAACCACCGTTATTTCCACGAAAGCTCTTTACATATCCTGATTTCGTGAGAATCGGCATGATCTGCTCCATATATTTCAGTGTAATCCCCTGTCGCTTTGAAATATCTTTTAAGCGAATATATTCACCTGTGTTATGCTCTGCAAGATCGATCATGATCCGAAGTGCATATCTTCCTTTTGTTGAAACTTTCATTATTTCACCAGTACTTTCTCGATTTCTGCCATGTACATTATGTGATAATCTTTCTCCGGATACCATCTCTCATCGTTTTCCGGTGCATCAAAGCACTCTGGTTTCATTTCCTGATGATATAACTTCTTACATACAAAAATCATCTCTGCTTCTTCCACTCCTGTTGTTCCGTCGACCGGATAAGGATGAAGTCCGGCTGCCGCCCACTTATCCTCCACATCACGTCCACTGACTGTTCCACAGTAGTTCAGCGCTTTACGCTCCTCCTCCGGGAGAAATGATAACGTAAAGTGATCCGTCTGATCTACAAATTCTTTTGTATAACGGTTTGGGCGGATGTATGCGGTTGCAACATTCTTTCCCCACATAATACCAAGACCTCCCCAGCTTGCTGTCATCGTGTTTGACTTCTTCTCATCTCCTGCTGTAATCAGCATCCACTGTTTACTTATCTTCTTAAATGGGTTAAATTCAAGACTTTCAATTGGTACTTCATGAAATGCCATATTTCATTCACTCCTTTTATTCTTCAGTTCCATAAACCTGCACTTCTGCAATACAAGTGTCATTCCAGCTCGTCTTGAGACCTCTGTATACCTGCTCAATAATCAGCTTAAGTTCAGAGGTTTTACATGTATCTGAAAATGTGACCCAGTATTCTTTTTTTTCATCTGAAAATGTAACTTTCCGAATTAAATGGTCGGTCTGAATATCCAGTTCTTTCGGTCTGTTATTCTGCTCATACGCAGCATCATCTTTCCAGCTTCCAAGTTTCAGTGCAAGATACTTTACCGTATATGTTTTTTCAAATTTAAGTGTAAGATTTTCACCATGTCCGTATCCTGCTACATCTTCCTGCCACGACGTCACTTCCTGACCGTCAATTGCTTTCTCGGCTGTGTTATCATCAAGTTCTGAACTCGCCTTGGAAGATACAGGCTGAATCTGTACATAAGAATCAAGATCCACAGGAGTTGCTTCGTCTACAGAAATTGTAATCTCATCTTCTTTTTCATCTTCCTGTTCCTGCTGTTCTTCCTGCTTTCGTTCTGTCTCGTTTTTCTTCTTATTTGCCTCTATTGTCTTCTGATCCGGCAGTGCATCTTTCGAATCTGCAGTCAGCTCACCTTGCGTCTCACTGACCTGTTTTTCGAACGCATGGTAACCGGTCTGTGCGACAACAGAGCCAAGCACGACTCCAGCCAGCACAACGCCGCCTATCATGATCCATGTCCTTGATTTCTTTTTTTCCAGTTTGTACCCACAATGTGGGCAGTAAGATTCTCCATCGTTAATCGGTTTGTCACATCTTGGACACTTCATAGGTTCCACCCTCTACTTATGATAATATTTACCTTTATAATGTTGGGGCAAAAGTCCCCAACATCATTTTATATAATTATATTTTATTTTACAATGACCTTGCGGAAATTTTTCTTTCCTTTTTTCAGAACGATTCCTTCTCCGCCAAAATCTTCTCCGGCAAATGTGTGGGCAATATCTGTGATTTTCTCTCCATCTACAGACACTCCACCTTGCTGTACTGCACGGCGTGCTTCAGATTTGGAAGCTGTCAGACCACATTTTACAAGCAGTGTCATAATATCAATGTTGCCATCTGTAAGATCAGCCTCTGTAAGTTCTGTCTTAGGCATATCTGCCGCAGCACCTGTACTAAATAATGCCTTTGCAGCCTCCTGTGCTTTTTTAGCCTCTTCTTCACCATGAACAAGACTTGTCAGCTCAAATGCAAGGATTTCTTTCGCTTTGTTAAGCTCTGCTCCTTCCCATTTATCCATTGCGTCAATCTCTTCTAACGGAAGGAATGTCAGCATACGGATACATTTGAGAACGTCAGCATCTCCTACATTTCTCCAATACTGGTAAAACTCAAATGGGGAAGTCTTGTTTGGATCAAGCCATACCGCACCGCTCTGTGTTTTGCCCATCTTCTTTCCTTCGGAGTTCAGAAGCAGTGTAATTGTCATAGCAGAAGCATCTTTTCCAAGTTTACGACGAATCAACTCTGTACCTGCAAGCATATTGCTCCACTGATCATCTCCGCCAAATTCCAGATTACAGCCGTATTTTTGGAACAACTCATAGAAATCATACGCCTGCATGATCATGTAGTTGAACTCGAGGAAGCTAAGTCCTTTTTCCATTCTCTGCTTGTAACACTCTGCTGTCAGCATACGGTTTACAGAAAAATGCGGACCAATTTCGCGAAGAACTTCTATATAGTTCAGCCCAAGAAGCCAGTCTGCATTATTAACCATAAGTGCTTTTCCATCTGAGAAATCGATGAAACGGCTCATCTGCTTTTTAAAGCAATCACAGTTATGCTGGATCTGCTCTGGAGTCATCATACTTCTCATATCTGTTCTTCCAGATGGATCTCCGATGTATCCTGTTCCCCCACCGATCAGAGCAATTGGTTTATTGCCTGCTTCCTGCAGACGCTTCATCAGACACAGTGCCATAAAATGTCCTACGTGAAGACTGTCCGCCGTCGGATCAAATCCAATATAAAATGTTGCTTTTCCATTGTTTACTAAATCTCTGATTCTTTCTTCATCTGTTACCTGAGCGATCAGACCTCTCGCCTGTAACTCTTCATAAATTCCCATGATTTTCTCTCCTTTATCTCATTCATATTTTTATAAGGACGATATGTTGGTTCTTATTCGCGCGAGTGCGTATCCTGCCGGAGGCTTTTTTATATAATAGGAAATGCAATTTCCTATTATATAAAAACGTCCTTGTCCGCTACCGGACAAGGACGACATATATCGTGGTACCACCTTATTTTACTGACAGCTTACGCCTGCCAGCCTCATTAAGCCGCATTCACAGCTTAAGCACGTTAACGGGTGCTTCTCGTCACAGCCTACTCGTCCCTGCCTCAGAATACATTTCTCTTACGTTCTTTTTGATTGTACGTCTCCTCATTCTGCATGGTTCTGGATTTCAGTGTGCAGCTTTGGGATGTATTCGTAGTCTCTTCCTTCGTGCGCCTCTCACCTGCCGGCTGCTCTCTGTACGGGTGTATCCACCACTACTTCTTCCCTTCATTGCCTTTGCATATTGGTTATATTTTCTTTACCTGCTGTTATGCTAACTGATTTGACATGCTTTGTCAAGCAGATTGTGTAATACATTTATCCAAGATATACATAATCCTGTTCCGGTGCCTCGGCTGGTTCAATGTGCATCAGATACAGTACCGGCTGCTCTGGTGCAAATGGCTCTGTCGGCTCAAAGGAATATCTTACACGAACACGATACCATTTCTGCATCTGGATATTTGTAACTTTTGGAATCTTACACGGATATCCATACAGACGGACATCATCTGCACAGCAGGTCATAATTTTTCTGACAGGAACGAACATATCATTCTTCATTCCTTTCGGACGAAATGCCTGTGCGACAAACTCAATCTCTTTATCCATATACTGGTCTGGATGATCATATGCATCTACATACCAGATTCCAAAGTCTTCATCTTCAACTTTAATTGGATTTTCCTTAATATCAAATGGCAGGTCTTCAGCTGTCGGCTGAATGATCTTGCCGTCCATTCCTTCAAATATCAACTGTGCCATTGGATTCTGTACCTTAAGTGCACGTCTGAATCCGGAACGATCCACACCTTCCGGGCAACGGTTGATAATGATAAGCTCTGACTCGGTAAGCTGCTCCATCAACATATTTCTCATGTTTTTCAGGTACATATCCAGTGTCGTTCCATTAACAGTAGAATAAATTCCCTGAATCTGCCATTTGCGTGGGTACTTAAGCTGTAACAAATCTTCCAGCTTCCACATTCCATTGTATTCAATGACAACCTGCGCCGGATGATAGTTCTTCTCGCAGTTTGTAAAAAATGCTGCATTTAACTGCTCAAATTTATCTATCTTTAAAAGCACCATATCATTTTCTTCCAGATATTCCTTAGAATATTCTTCCTCACCTTCTTCACAAAGAATCAGAAGTGTAAGTCCCGGTTCGATCCATTCCTGCTCCATCAAAGTATCTTTGACAAGCAACGTCTTTCCACTGTCCAGAAATCCGGTACATATATATACTGGTGTTGGTTCCATCATTGTTTTTGCTGCTCCTTTATATCTTTACTATTGTACATGGAATAATTTAGCCAGTTCGTCTTCTTTGAGATCTGTTCCAATTACAACCATACGTCCTGCATAATCAGCATTTCCATCTCTGACCTCATACTCCTGCGGAACAAGATCAAACTGCTTCCAGTTACCATCTGTCATCTGGATAATTCCTTTGGAACGAAGGATTGTTCCATAAGCATCTGTCTCAGACAATGCTTTTAATAAGTAATCCAGCTCTTCCTCTGTGTACTTGTGCGCAGTTTCCTTACCCCAGCTTGTGAACACTTCATCCGCATGGTGATGATGGTGGTGGCCGCATCCACAACTACACTCCTCATCATGATCGTGATGATGCTCATGGTGATGACCGCATCCACACTCCTCGTCATGATCGTGATGATGCTCATGGTGATGGCCGCATGTACACTCCTCATCATGGTCGTGATGATGCTCATGGTGATGACCGCATCCACACTCCTCGTCATGGTCATGGTGATGCTCATGGTGGTGGCCGCATCCGCACTCCTCGTCATGATCGTGATGATGCTCAAATAATCCTTCAATCTCTGCACCGTGCTCGAGAGCGTGACGGATTGCGTCTCCGCTCAGCTGATCCCACGGTGTGGAAATGATTGTAGCCTTGTCATTCTTCTCTCTTAAAAGATGTACACAAGCCTCTATCTTCTCGTCTGTCATATTCTGAGTTCTGCTGATTACGATTGTCGATGCATGCTCCACCTGGTTCTCGAAAAACTCTCCAAAGTTGTCCAGGTACATTTTCGCTTTCTTTCCATCTACAACTGTAATTCTTCCTTCTATTTCAATGTCTGCATCTTCTTTTACATTTTCAATCGCTGCTGCAACATCAGAAAGTTTGCCGACTCCTGATGGCTCAATAATTACGTGATCCGGGTGATACTCATCCAGTACTTTTTTAAGTGCTACACTAAAATCTCCGACCAGTGTACAGCAGATGCAGCCTGAGTTCATTTCAGTAATCTCGATTCCTGCATCCTGAAGAAATCCACCGTCAATACCAATCTCACCAAATTCATTTTCAATCAGCACAAGCTTCTCGCCTGCGAAAACTTTTTCAATCAGTTCTTTAATAAATGTAGTCTTTCCGGCTCCAAGGAATCCAGATATAATGTCTACTTTTGTCACGTTTATTACCTCTCTTCGATATTAAATACAAAAATATGTTCCGTTTTTTATATTAACACAAAAAATGTTGTGTTTCAAGAGGCGGTAAGTTTTATCTAACTACTTTTCCAATCACTTATCTTCTTTTTTTGTTTCTTCTATAATAAATAGGAGATGGAATAAAACTCCATCCCCTGTTTATATTATCCTGAACGGCCTGCCCTTATTTTCTTCACATTCAGCTTCTTTATACATACTGTTTTAATTCTTCCATCGCCTTTTCATCCATTTTAGATTTATCAATCTTCGCATGTTTTAAATATGCTTTCCAAATCAGAATCAAGACTAGACCAATTGCAATCACTATCGTCAGGAAGATAAAGAAATAACGATATCCAGTAATTCCCGGATGATTATCAATCAGACTGCCCGCAAAAATAGAAATAAATGTCTCTGGTATTGCACCCGCTGTGCATATAAGTCCTGCTGCTGTTCCACAATATTCAACTGGTACCGCACCTTCACTCATCATGGTCCATGCCATTGCATAATTCATATGGAAGAAAGTCAATATCGTAATGAATAGTACTGTTACGATAATTGCTCCTGCTGCTCCCACTGGAACAAAGAAAATAGAAATCTGTCCAACCAGCATAACTATATATGCAAGAAGCATCAGTTTTCCTGTTCCAAATTTATCTGCCAGATAACCTCCTACAATATTTCCACCAATAGAACCGAATTTTCTAAGCACTCCCATCATGGCTCCAAATGCAACTGCTGCTCCCAGTATATCTGTCACATATGGAATATAGTAATAAATAGACAGGCAGAATACATGATTACAAAATGACACAAGACAAATAATCCACACTGCCGGATTTTTTAATACTTTTGAAATTCCTTTGAAGGATACCTTTTCTCCTTCCAGTACAATTTTATCATCCTCTACCGTAAATATTGCTACGATTCCCATTGCAATATTTACAAAGGAATAAAACAAAATCACGAATTTCATTGCAAGAACTTCATTTCCTGCTCCGGACGTCCCCCAGTGAAAAATTCCTACTGCTACAAGGGATGTAAAAGCTCCTGCAATACTTTGCATTCCTTCAAAAAATCCGTAAGCTTTTCCCTGGTTGTCTTCATCCGACATAACGCGAACTGCTTTTACACACGCCGGCCAGAATGCAAATGTTGTAGATACACCCCACAGCGCATAAATTCCAAGAAGTCCTCCAAATCCAAGAGGAAGCAGATGAAGAAGTCCTCCGATTCCCGTCACGATTGGAGATAATACAATAATTTTCTTTACGGACATCCCATCTGCTACCACTCCACCGAACAAATAGGAGACAATTCCGAACAATCCAATGATTGTTCCAAAGACTCCCATCTGGGTATTCGTCAGATGATAGGTAGATATATATGCATCATAATACTCGAACCTAAAAAACGGAAGCCCAAATATCACAGAACCAGTAAATGCAAGAATCACAATTGCTCCAAAATTTTTCTGTAAAGTTCCCTTTATTCCTATTTTATTTAATAACTGTTTCATATATTTCCTCTCTATTGATCCTGTACGGTCACAATGCGGAATGTTTCACCTTTGTCATAAGTTCTAGAATTAATCAAAATGTTATCATAGAAAAATTTTCCTGCATAAACACCGCGCTCACATCCAGCACCGTCCAATTCAAAATTATTCCATTCTCCAACCTTTTCTTCTATCTCATCACGAGTCACTGTCTGATCAATCAACTTCTCTGCTGCCACTTTATCTCCGACCATTCCGGTCTTTTTTTCCTGTTCTGTGCCCTCTTCTGTCTTCGCACTTGTTTTTGTTGTGCTTGTTGTACTTTGAGTCAATACAAAACCTATTCCAATAAATGCAACACCAAGAAGAAGGATAATCACTATAAGCAATATCTTTTTCTTTCCAGTCATTTTCACACTCTCCTAATACTAACAAATGTGCCCCTACGCAATTACAAGGGGCACACTAAACTCTGCATTATACTATATTATTTTTGTTCCTCATCAGCAAGGATATTTACACCATCACTTACATCTTTTCCATTCTCATCTACAACTGCATCAAGATATTTGTCATAGTGCACTTTGTTTCCATTATGATCAATGAATTCATTTCCTTCATTGGACCACGGAATCCATCCAGTTCCCCATTCTTTGATGTTGTTAAGATCAACTGACTGACACCAATATGCAATCGTTGCAGCTCCCCAACTGTCTCCACAGAAGAATGCAACTAATTTATTTGTATCAACACCATTACTCTTCATATAATTTACAAATTCATCTTTTGTTCTTGCTGTATAATCAATGTTTATGAAATACTCTCCATTTTCCTCATCACCTTCTGTACACCAGATAGAACCATCGATACGTCCAGCAAGATCATGATAACTATATCCTGAAGATGTTCCATTCCAGCAATCTTCTCCACGGTTATCTACAACTTGACCTTCCATCTCACCGCTTAAAATTTTCTTAATACTATCTGTCCAAACAATCTCATCAGGATTAGCAATTGTATCTGTTCCAAAACTCTCTACAGATGTTGGAATTACCAATGTACTTTCATCTGTATCAAGTTCATATCCATTATATTCCCATGCAGTTAATGCACCAGTCATTGCATATGTCTGTACACCAAGCGATCTTAACATAAATCCCATTCTTGCCTGCGGTGCGGCTGTACTTCCTGTTAAAATTACAATAGAATCCTTTGTAATTCCATACTGTGGACAAAGACTATCTCTGAACTCTTCCAACGAAATCAGTCTCCACTCTTTTGCATAGTCGGCTCTTTTCTCTGGAACATATACACGTGGTCTTTCATAACAATCACTATTAACATGAAAAGCTCCTGGAACATGTCCTCTTGAAAAATATGAGGACGCTTTTGCATTTCCCCATGAAACATCGACAAGAACAACCTTATCCATATTGTCTCCAACAATTGCTTTTGCTTCTTCACTTAATTCAGTACTTTTACCTGTTTTAACATCAGAAATACTCTTTACAATTTCTGTTGGTAAAAATCTATCATAATTTGTATAACTCTCTAAATCTGTACCAGTATCAATCATATCATTCGCACGAAAAACAGTTACATTTTTTACACCTTGCTCTTGAAAATATCCAGCAACATTTTTTGCCTGCTCTCCAGAATAATCATATACAATAACCTCAGAATCTTTTGTGATTCCCTGATCTTTCATTTCTCTTTCAAGGTATTTTGTTCTCGGAGTTGTACTACCATAATCTCCTCCGCCATAATAGCAATCTAACCAACGAGATGAGAACAAAACTGAATTTTTCAGATGTCCACCATTTTTAGCTCCTTCTAACGCCCAGCCTGAATAACTTTCCTGTGCACGAGCATCAACAAGAACTGTTTTCTCATCAGAGTCATTCATAAATTCCTGTACCTTTTCAGCAGAAGCTTCTTCTACTTTGATATCTCCTGTCGGCATTGCAGATTTGTTATATCCGTCACTGTCATCTTTGGATTCATCAGTTTTCGCTGCGTCTTCTGTCTTTGCTTTTTCATTACTTTTAGATGAACTGGAACATCCCATCATCATAGATGCTGCCATAGCAACACACAATAATGATGCTACCAATTTCTTTTTCATCAATTGTTTCCTCCTTTGTAAAATACATATAACAAAATTTCCATTTGATTATATCTCTATACCCCCCCGTGTCCAATTCAAAATATCAATAGTTTATTGTGATTTATCATTTTTTCAAATAAGTGCTTTTATCTATATATATAGCTATTATATAGTTTTTTTCTATTTATAACAGTATGTATTGACTAACTTATTTATTATTTTCTACAATCAAAGCATACAGTTAGAAGTAAAATATGTACGATTCTAACAATTAATTAAATAGTCATTTTCAGACAAAGAGGAGGAATAATAACATGGCTGATTATGTAAAAATGTGGGAAGACCTTGGAATGGATATCAATAATCACGACAATCTCTGTCAGGTTCTTCCAACAGCAGTTGGGGATGTATTTATGACACAGGAGAACCGACCGAAAGCAATGGATTTCTGGGATATGGTCATTGCTGAGGTACATGGTATCCGCCCGGCTGAATTAATTGAGGAGCAGAAAAAAGGACGCAAAGTATTCGGAACATTTTGCGTATATGTACCAGATGAAGTTGTCATCGCTGCTAATGGTATTGTGACCGGACTCTGTGGTGGTTCCCAGTTCTGGGTTCCGGACGGAGAAAAAGTCCTGCCGAAAAATATGTGCCCGCTTGTAAAAGCTTCTGTTGGTGCAAGACTTGGACGTACCTGCCCATTCTTCCGTATTGCAGACATGTATGTCGGGGAAACTACATGCGATGGCAAAAAGAAAGCTTATGAAATTCTTGGAAAAGACGTTCCGATGCATATTATGGACGTCCCTCAGATGAAACGCGAAAAAGATATTGTAAAATGGAAAGATGAAATTGCTGATTTTGCAAAAGTTGTAGAAGATTTCACTGGTAACAAAGTAACACCGGAAAAACTTGCAGAGGCAATCAAAATCTGTAACGAAAAACGAAAAGCAATGCAGAGAGTTTATGATTGCAGAAAGTCAAAATGTCTGCCAATCTCCGGACGTGATGCTCTGCTTATGACTCAGATTTCCTTCTTTGATGATCCGGTGCGTTGTGCTCAGATGTGTAACCGCCTGGCTGACGAACTGGAGCAGCGCATCAAAGATGGTGTATCTGTCGTTCCGGAAGGAACAAAACGTATCCTGATCACAGGAACACCTCTTGCAGTTCCAAACTGGAAATTACACAATATCATTGAGACAAGCGGCGCTGCTGTTGTCTGTGAAGAGATGTGTACCGGAACAAGATACTTCGAAAACCTTGTTGATGAATCTGGTGAGACACTGGACGAGCAGTTCATGAATCTGTCCAGACGTTACATGAAGACAAACTGTGCTTGCTTCACACCGAACACCGGACGTATCGATGACATTCTCCGCATGGTAGATGAATACCAGGTAGATGGAGTCATCGACTGCAGCCTCATGTTCTGCTGCCTGTATGATACAGAGAAACGCGCAGTTGCTGAAGCATTAAAAGAAAAGAACATTCCGGTTCTCTCTCTGGAAACAGATTACACCGATACAGATGCTGAACAGCTCCGTACAAGAATCGGTGCATTTGTGGAGATGTTAAGCAAATAATGGAAGATAAAAACGAACATATCCGCTATTACATACTCTTTGATAATCACACCCAGGGTATGATGCTCCACGAGCTTCTGTGCGATCACGATATCCCGAATCGTATCGCACCGGCCCCTCGGGCGACAGATGGCAAAGCCGCCTGCGGAATGGCGCTTCTGATACATCCTGATGATATTGAAGCTGCCAGAACATGCATCGAAGAGAACAACGCAGAATATGTCAGCATCGTTCCATTAGAGAACCAGCTTCATAAAAAGAGAGACCGATATTGTTAAAATCTATTAGAACCGTGTCAGCGGAGACTTCTTTTTCCCCCTCTGACACGGTTCTTTATATATACATGACCCACAGATTACAAATCGGACCATTCTTCCATACACCGATAAGTGCCACTGCTCCCTGGAGCACTCCCATGACAAGAAGGAGCAGCATCAATATACAGGCACAGGTTTTCAGGCGTTTTTATGTGTCAGACTTGTAAAAAATACAAAACCGAAGCGTTTGGCATGATTCCATGACCAACTTTTCTAAGTTTCAACTTATAAGCCAAATTCTTCATACAATTTCTTTCGATATTCCAAATTTTCCAATGCCTTGATACTATCTTCCTGACGATTTTGCTTTGAAAGATTCATTAATAAACTGGCAAGCCGTTCTTCTCCAATACGCTCTCCTTGTATTCTTCCTTGTATCCTTCCTTCCCTTAAACCTCGTTCTATTGCTTCCTTTTTTACCAGTCTTTCTCTTTCTTCCATCTTCATATACTCGACCTCCACACTTGTACTTGTTTTTATTTCTTGTATACTCTCATGCAGTCGGCGAAGTCTCTCATCGCATTCTTCTGGAAGTCCTTTTTCATTGCTCTCAGTGATATAATGCAGAAAATCTACCAGCTCTTTCGGTACTTCATCTGCATTTTCCCCTTTCGTGCTGAGGAATAATTTTGTGACCTCATCTCCAAGCAATAAATCCGGCTGTTCTTTACATCTGTTTTCAAATGTATAACAATACTTCTTCTTTCCATACGGATCATAATCACAAAGCACAATTATGAATAGTGGTTTCAGCTTGTCAAAACCTTTTTCACCGCTTTTCAACAATGGTGCATCCATCAATGCCTGATAAAATCTGGTACGCTTTGGAATGTTTCCTTCCTTTCGATTCTGCATCTCTACATCAAAAACACGCCCATCCTCAGATTCCGCCACAAAATCCATTCGGATTCCACGTTTTCCCGGAATGTTATGAACAACTTTCTGCCCTTCTTTCCACTTGAGACTTTTTAATCGCAAGCCTGTAGACAGTTCAATAATGGTCTTGCAATTTTCCAGTTCTGTGGTCGCTACATCAAATAGAAAATCATCCGTGAGATTCATCTCTTTTAATGGCTTCCATTCGTCTTCCTGCATGATTAATTTTTCAGTTTTCTCCATACACTTCTCTCCTTGTATTATACCATTTATATTTATTTTTTCAAACATGGAATACCGGACGAATCTGTCCGTATGATCAGAGCTGAACTGCTCTAAAATAAACTTGATCTTTTTTCGAATGTTTGAAGTGGATATATCATAGCATATCCTTATGGCTTATACAAGCGATTAATACTTAAGCTTTCCTTAAATTTACAAAGCCATTGCCGTGAATGGGACACCCTTGTTCTTGGTTGTATCTTTCCCATTACCAGGGCGGATTGGGAACTTTCACCCATTAGTAATGTGCGCCGCCAGGCATACAAAAAAACGAGACATTTTTCAATGCCTCGTTTTTAATCTCATAATATCTATTACAGTAATCCACCAATTGATAAGAATAATGGTGCGAATACGAGAGATACTACTGTCATAAGTTTGATCAGGATGTTGATTGACGGTCCTGAAGTATCCTTGAACGGATCTCCTACTGTATCACCAACAACGGCTGCTTTGTGAGCCTCGCTTCCTTTTCCACCGTGATGTCCTGTCTCGATGTACTTCTTAGCGTTATCCCATGCTCCACCTGCGTTGGACATAAAGATTGCCATAAGAACTCCTGTTACAAGAGCTCCTGCAAGAAGTCCGCCAAGAGCCTCAACGCCAAGAACGATACCTACAACCAATGGAGCTGCTACTGCCATAACTCCTGGGAGAAGCATCTCGTGAAGAGCTGCTGTTGTAGAAATTCCTACACATGACTTGTAGTCCGGTTTCTCCTCACCTTTCATGATGCCCGGTTTCTCACGGAACTGACGTCTAACTTCCTCGATCATCTTGTAAGCTGCTTTAGATACTGACTCCATTGTAAATGCGGAGAACAGGAATGTAAGCATACCACCGATAAAGATACCGATGATTACTTTGTAATCAAGGATACTGATGGAATCAAGTTTAACTGCCTGTGCGTATGATACGAACAATGCAAGTGCTGTAAGAGCTGCAGATCCGATAGCGAATCCTTTACCCATAGCTGCTGTTGTGTTACCAACAGAGTCAAGTTTGTCTGTGATGTCACGAACTGACTCCTCAAGACCAGACATCTCTGCAATACCACCAGCATTGTCAGCGATCGGTCCATAAGCATCAACTGCAACAGTGATACCTGTTGTTGAAAGCATACCTACGGCTGCAAGAGCAATTCCGTAAAGTC
>ERZ1673739.1852-NODE-1852-length-20299-cov-7.487651_pt1 | contig 20299 bp, 31 predicted proteins | sample MGYA00580210_ERZ1673739 | MGnify/ENA primary metagenome ERZ1673739 (study PRJEB41218, sample SAMN15661749) | gut metagenome | host: Homo sapiens | place: Canada: London | collected 2015-08-20/2019-03-30 | study: EMG produced TPA metagenomics assembly of...
TGAATTTGTTTCATGGATATCTTGTTTTTCTTTTATTTATATTGGACTTATTTTTCTTTTCATATAGAATCACATTTGAATAATTTTATGTAGATTTGTTGCTCGAAGTTACAAAAAAGAGATAAGTATTTGAATTTCAGAACTAAGTTCTAAAGAAGTACCGTAATAGGTTACGAATTAGTTATATACAGAATGTTTTGGATTTCTGTGCGTTGCATAGCTTCAAATAACTCTTTATGCAAAGGTAATGTATAAAATGGATATACCAAAAGAAGTTTTATATAAAATCTAAAGATTAAATCTCCACCCTTTTCAGAGGTATAAAAGACCTTGTTTTCGTCTGAATACCGTTACCTCATGAATGAGGCAACCATATTCAGCCTATGGCATAGCCGCAGAACAATCCCCCGCCAGCAGTGTGTGAATACACTTGCCGACGGGGGATATTTCTTTTTCCGGCTATGCGAAGCGGTATCTTTTATGATTATCTACCCGCCCGTTATTTAATAACGTCTTTAAAAGCCGTGTCCATAGCCTCATAATGGTCACCGTCGTGAATACTTAAAGCAGCTACAAAGCTGTTTAAAGTACGAATGGCATCTAAGCGATGTTCCATGCTTTTTTCTTCCGGATTGCTCAATACATCTATTGCCGTAGTCAGATGTCCTTTCAATTCCTGCAAAGCAGACAAATCCAGAATGGGAAGTAAATAAAAGAGTTCATCCCCGTTTGAGGATTTTACGATGCCTTGTAAGGCGGTTGATTGTAGTTCCATAAGCTATAATATTAAAATGACGTAACACTGTCGGTCACGCATCCGAGGCATCGCCAAACGCCCAAAACAAGATGAACCGGCAGGTTACGTCAAGATATAACCCGTCCAGTTCATTTACTCTTGCTTTTTGAAATTGGCGATTTCCGGATTGCAGTAAACGAACAAATACAACGATGCTATTTGCATCGCCGGTTGCAAAGATAGAAAAAGAAAAGAATATATCCACTCCTGACACTGCAAAGTGTATATAAATCAGTGATTATAAGTCCTGTTTCAAATTAATAACCGGAAATATGAATACTATAGTGGGTAACCACTATGGGTAATTAATAATCAATTCTTAAATCTGCCTCTTTATTCGTTTACCTCCATTTTGAATTAATCTTAATCGGTCAGATCAGTCATTTTCGTTTAAGTGGCAAAGGTATTTACGGGTTCTTCACGGACAAACAAGGTCAAGCCGCAAGCGGTTCTGAAAAAAATCTTCCTGCCGTACTTCGTCCGGAGAGTATTTTTTTCATAAACCTTGTTTGTCCTAAACCCTACACCTTTTTGTGCCCCTGAAACGAAAACGACCGACCCGACCGAAAAACGCATAAAAAAAACGTCGGATAACCGAGAGGCAGATAAAAAATAATTGAAACTCAACTCCCTCACCTCTTGAATCCGCATAAACTTAAAAAAACAGCGAAAATGAAAACAAGGTATAAGATAGCAATTTGGGCACTTTTTGCCGTAGCAGGTTCACTCCTTTTGGGTGGTAACTTTTGGTGGTGGTTAGCAGGCTTATTGGCAGGCAAGTTTGTAATTCGCATACTCTTCACCATAGCGTTGGCGATAATCATTTACTGCCTTGTCTATGCCTTCATCATCGGTGGAATACTTTGGATATTAATCGGATAAAACAATATGGATATGATAGCGACACAATTCGTACAGTGGGAAGTTCAACCCCTTGAAAATTTGAACGGAAGCCGTGTGTACCAGCTTCGTGAAAAGCTCAATAACGGGCATAAAATGGACAGAGCCGAAAAAGACTGGCTTGCGGAAAATGTACGGAACAACACCTATTTCCGTACCGCAGTTCCGCTAATGGGTTACCGTTTCGACTTTTCAGACGTACTCCGCAAGTTCCTTGTGAACCAATACGGACAATGGAGCGAGTATTATGCGCCCGACAAAACAAGCCTTCGCAACACCTTATACGGTACAATCAATCAAATAGTAGAAATTCAATCAAAATAATATCATAATGAGAACAAGACGAGGAAAAACAGCAGCGCAGCAATGCAGATATTACGAGGTAGATAACATTTTCGAGTACATGGTATCGACCTACATAAACGGCAACATCACTTCATTTAAGGAACTGCGCAAGGAGTTGAACCGTGAAGCGAAGAAAGACTTTATCGACTATCTGTTCAACGAGGTAATCCCTGAATGGCGGATAGAGATAATACAAGCGACTATTTAAGAACTCCCTAAAATAAATACACAATGAAAGTATCAGTACCTTTTAAGAACGCTATCCAATCCTATTTGGAGCAGAGAGCCGAATATGACGAATTATTCGCCCGTTCATACCGTAACCCGTTGAAAAACATCGAAGATTGCATAACCTATATTTTGAACTATGTTCAGAAAAGCGGTTGTAACGGTTTTGATGATGATGAAATATTCGGGCAAGCCGTACACTACTACGATGAAGCCGATATTGAGATAGGCAAGCCGATAGAGTGCAAAGTAGTGGTAAACCACCATGTGGAACTGACCGAAGAAGAAAAGGCACAAGCACGCAGGGAGGCAATCAAACGGGCAGAAGACGAAGCGTATGCCAAACTCAAACAACAGAGAGAGAAAGCCACCGCCAAGCGGACGGCAACCGTTCAACAACCCCAACCCTCATTATTTGATTTTTAAGCCATGAAACCAAGGAACAAATTTCAACAGCACATATTGGAGTTAAGCAAACGTTTACCCAAAATCACCGAACCTCAAAAACGCTGGGCGTATAAACATTGCTTCGACCATATCGGCAAGCGGAATGCAAAAGGCATCATCACTTGTTTGGAGTGTGGACATTCGTGGCAGGACAATAACAGTCCTTTGGCTGATGCGATTTTAGGATGCAAGTGTCCCAACTGCAACACCCAATTAGACATAAAGACCACCCGAAAAAGAGTATTCAAAGAGATTGAATATTTCGGCATTATTACCACTTGCGGTGGTTTTCAAGTGATACGGTACTTCTATATCAGCATATATCGCAAGGCAGGCGAACAGGCTCGTTATTCTTGTTCGGAAGTGGTGCAGCGTTGGTTATCACCTAATGGCAAAGAAGCCATCATTGCCCGTTTGCGGGGAATGAGCATCATGTATTACGACCTTTGGAATTTTGGTTCTAAACTTGAAATCCGTCCATATCATCGGGCGCACGACATAGAGCCGATACATTTCTATCCCCGCCAGCGTGTCATTCCCGAAGTTAGACGCAATGGTTTTAACGGAGAATATCACGACATACATCCGTTGGCATTGTTCCGCTCTATCCTAACCGACAACAAGGCGGAAACGCTGTTAAAAACAGGTCAGACGAATTTGTTGCGGTACTTCATCCGCTACTCGGCAAAAGACATCAATCCCTATTGGAACTCAATCCGTATTTGTATGCGCAACGGCTACATCATCGAAGACGGCTCGATATGGTGCGACTATATCGACCAGCTTAATTTCTTCGGCAAGGACACCAACAGCCCGAAATACGTTTGCCCCGATAATTTACACAAGCAACACGACCTCTATATGAAGAAAAAGGAAGCGTATATTGAGCGTCAGCAGTTGGAAGAAAAACGCCAACAGGCACGGGAGAATGAAGCCAAATTCAAAGAACTCAAAGCCAAGTTCTTCGGAATATCATTCACGGACGGCACAATTCAAGTTCGGGTATTGGAGAGCGTAAACGAATTTATGGAGGAAGGCAGGGCGATGCACCATTGTGTATTTAACGGTGAATACTATCTTAAAGAGAACTCGTTGATACTTTCCGCCACCATTGACGGCAAGCGTATCGAAACGATAGAAATATCCCTTAAAACATTGAAAGTGGTACAGAGTAGAGGTGTATGCAACAAGAATACCGAGTATCACGACCAAATAATCAACCTTGTGAACAAGAACAGACGCTTAATCCGCAAACGGATGGCAGCATAATCAATTAACAGATAATAGAATATGGAAACGACCTACAAAACGATAATCGTTACTTTCGGGGAAAGTATCGACGTACTGAACAACATCTTTGATACTCCCGAAACATGGGGAGTATCAACTCTCAAAAGGTGGATAGACTGCTATGAAAGCACACGCTTTACACAGATTGGCGATAACACGGCAGTAATCACTTCCGAGTATAACATGGAACATGTTGTCGAATGGTTGCAGCGACATGCACCGATAATGATAGTAAAGGAGGAATAAGCCATGTACAAATTATTTATAGGCTTTCGGAAAATAGACGAGTTCCCGACCATTCGGGAAGCCAAGAAATTTGCAACAGAGAGTGAATTAATAGGCGTGTTCACTCTCATAGGAGATAATTATCACGATAGTTGGTATAAATTTTAATCAGTAGTAAACATGAAACCATTAAACAGAAACGAAGTGTCTATCAGCCAAGCAAGGCAAAAGAAATGCCACTATTACAAAAACATTGTAAAAAGGCATCTGAACGAAATAAAAGAGAATATCAAATCCTCAAAGAACAGCATGGAGAAGGATTTTTACAAAGGCAGGTATGCCGTACAATTAAGTGTTTATGCAAGAGCGTTGAATGTACAGGAAAAATATTTGGAAAGGTTCATTTAATCACAATAACGAATAGAATAATTATAAATCAGCTTATGGAATCATTGAACAAGAACGGCGTATCCGTATGCCAAGCAGGAGAGGAAAAGTATGTGTATTTCAACCTACTGCCCCGATTGCGTAAGAAAAGCAGGTATTGCCAATACGACTACCGCACCCCCGAAGGGGAACTTTTCAGCACTGTAGCCCCGACATTGGAAATATGCAGAGAACGAAAGGACGAATGGTTAAACTCCACCACAGGACTATACACAAGGTTATGATAGAACGGGCGGTGAAAACCGCCCGGCACTACTTTTGACAGTGAGCTAAGGCGGCACAAAAGTAGCAAAAAGCCCTTGTTAAACCCTCTGAAAATTCAGAGGGTTGTTTTTTGCCGTTATTTTTAGTTGATGAAACGGCAAATACTTATCTTCGCACCAACAACAGTTATAGGACAATAACATACGAATTTCATGGGAGTAAAGAAAGCAATATTGGAGAAGTGGGTGGTGGCGCAGAATAAGCACCATCTATCAGACAAGCACGTGCAAATGGCAAGGGAACTCGGCTTAAATCCCGATAAGTTGGGAAAGATAGACAACCATAAGCAGGAAACATGGAAAGCACCGCTGCCCCAATTCATTGAGGAAATCTATTATAAACGTTTCAAGCGGGAAACGCCCGAAACCGTCAAACCCCTGAAGCAAATCATGGCGGAGCAGGAAAAGAAGAAAAAAGAGCAGAAAAAAGCCAAAGAGGAACGTCGGAAACTCCACAATGAGGATGTGGATAATTCCGTTGTGAATATACAATCGGGTGATTGAAAAAAGCAGCCTTTCACGAAACAAGTTCGTAAAAGGCTGCAAAAATTGTATGTACTATTCCAGATTGAGCTATTCCAACTCCTCACCCCACAATTCCCTATCAGTCGGAGTTTTCTTCAATATCCTCGCCATATAGCCATAGAACAGCAGGAGGAATACTCCGTATCCGATAATCCAGCTCATTCTTCCTCCTCCTTGTCCGAATCATTCTGAAACGAGAAGTTCAAATCAAACCTCTGCCCGAAACTGTCATACACATACACGTCTATCTGTTGCTGGTCGGTGCATTCCGAAGTATAGTACAGCCGGAACGTTTCTTTTTTCAACGGGTAGAAATCATTGGGAGCGAACACCGTCCCGTCATCCATCCGCAAACAGCCTTTCCCATCGGGCTGGAAGAAAGAAATATAAAACTCCGTTTCCTTATAGTCGCCCGACTTATGCAGTTGCAGGCGTATTTCAGCCGTCTCACCCTGCTTGATACGTTTCTGCACAGGCATGGTCGTCAGTGAGAAATCGTAGGCTTGCAGCACTTCGATTTTGTCATCGCAGGAGGTAAAGAGCAATCCGGTCAATACCACCGCCAGTATGGTTATAATCTTTAATTTCATGGTTGTAATTAGTTTATGATGAATTTTATTCCCGCTCCGAATGTGAAATGGAAGTGTCCGATGGAACTGCCCCACAATGCCCGTTCCCGTGCATTCAACAGCAACACCACCTTGTCCGACAGATAGGTTTCCAATTCCAGTGTTACCGCCCCTCCATAGATAAATGAATCCGTATTGCGAAGTGTTGCTCCATCCGGCAGCAGCTTGTCACCCCACCGGCTTGTTTCATATCCGGCAAGAGCCGAGCCGCCGATGGAAAGGAAGAACGTCTTGGAAGCATCCGACAAAAATTTCAGATAGTAACCGCCTTCAGCGGTAAATTGCGCTTTGGGGATATTCCACTCCTTATACCCGTATTGCTTGCTCAGATACTCCGCACCGAATACCCAGCGGTTCCCGTTTTTGGTATAGGTCGAAAGTCCCACACCGACATAATAGTTAGTCGGTTTTTCGATGCCGTCTACAAAACCGCCTTTGAACTCCACACCACGCATACCCGGCAGGTAGCGTTGGGCGTTTGCCTGCCCCACAAGGGCAAGCAACGCTACAACTACAAATAGATACTTCTTCATCTTACTTCACTTTCAGTTCGTTAATAACCTTCGCACGCACAATATCCTCGTTTTCGATCACGAACGACTGGTGTCTGCCCCCGCTTTTTTCGTGAAGCTCCACAACCACCTGCTTGTCTTCGGGAATGGTAAATTTCTCCATCGTGAAGATGGTGCGCTCGTCTTTGTTGCCGGCTATACGGGTAGCATAGTTGTAGGCACGAAGCGGAAAAATCACCTGCTCCTGAATGGCGGTACGCTTGGCGACCTTCTTATCCACAATCTTAAACGTGATGAAATCCACGTCAAAAGGCACGTTGGACGAGTTCTTTATCTGCGTATGGAAATATAACAGCCCGTTGTGCGTGTACATGCCACGGAGCAAATACTGGATGCCGAAAGACTTGCTGCCGATATGCTTGATTTCTCGCTTGTTGTTCTTATGGATGGACTTCATAATCAGGTGTACCAGCTTCGGGGATTCACAGCCCAACTCTTGCAGGTACACGTCCAGCGCATTGTTCGGACGGTTCACCGTACTGCCGTCGTGAATAAAATCTTTCATCTCGATGTTGAGCAACAGCGGCTCATCGGCGTACTTCACGTTAAAAGTGTAGAACGATCCGCTTTCGGTAATCACCGAAAAATTGGTTTCCGTGCGGAAGTTTTTCACCGTAGCCTTAACACGGATGACATTTTCCGCACCGTCCGCCTTTCCCGCTATCAGGTTGGGAGAACCCAAATCCACATAGCGCACTGCCGACGGGAAGATTACGTGTACCGTCTTGTCATACGTCACTTCCATACCGTAGGGAGGTATCATGCGGTCAAAGGTCAGTTTCTTGGTCAGACCGTTATAATCGTCCCCCGACATTTCCTGCGGATAAGTGTCCGCTTGGAAAGTTACGACTTCCGTTTCCGACTGTCCTGCATTTTGTGCGTTCGCACCCAGTACGCCCAGCGTCAGGGCGATAGCTAAAAATACTTTTTTCATTTTACTTTGGATTTTAGTGGTGGGGAACATTCCCCGTTGATTGATAAATAATTAAATAATTCGTTTTTATTGTTTCTTTTGGTACAGCATCAAATTATATCCGGCTTTCAGATGCACCTTTATCGTGCGCATCTTCTTGGCGATATATTGGGAAGTACCCTGTATCGCTCCCTTACCCAAATCAGTCAGCAGTTGGTCGCCTGCGCTCTGCTGGTTCAGGTTGATGGTCGTTCCGAGGTTGCCGCCCAAATTGGCGGCTATCTCACGGATGGCATCTATCTCCATCGAACCCGGAATGAAGATACCTTCCTGCCCGTCCGAATCCATCACCGTCAGTTCCACCGGAATAATCAGCCCCCTGTATTCCAATGAGGTGATGGAGATGCCCAGCCGTTCGCCTGCTATCTTACCCATGCCCGTGACAATGGCATTCTTGGGAACGACTGTTTCTCCGGCACGCATCGGCTCCAACAGACGGAGGCGTACCGCCTGCCCGTCCGTGATGGTCTGGTTATCGTGGATGCACGCCTTTATCGTGTTCTTTTCTGTTTCACCTGCCGTACCGATTGCCGTAAGGAAGCCGAGGTTACGGGGCTGTGCATATTCGGCGATGAACGTTGTATCGCTCACCGGCTGCGCCAATCCCGATACCACCCGTTGCCGCACCTGCCCGACGGGGTTCATTTGCGCCTTTCCGTTCTTATACGCTTCGGTCGGTTTGGTATCGGTTACGGCAGGAGAAACACCCGGTTGTCCGGTGAAGGGCTGTCCCTGATTCTGCGGCATATACTTCGCCGCCAATTGATAGGACTTTTCCAGCAATGCCAACTGCTCGTCCGCTGTCTCCTTTTCCGTCTGACGGTTGTATACCATCTCCCGAAGCTCTTCCAGCTCCTTGCGCATCTCTTCCTTTTCCGGGTCTTCCTTCGGTTGCTCGTAGAAGTTGCCGAGTGTGCGGTTCATATCCCGGTAGGCATTGGCAGAGGCATAGATGGTTTCCTTCGGTCGGGTGCTTCCACCACCGCCCAAGCCGCTTTTCGGTTCCGCTTTCGGCTCATCGTACAGGTCGCCCTGTGCCTCGCTCTCTCCCGGACCGAACATCGAAGCCAAATCCTGCATCTGTTCCCGCCGTTCCGCTTGTTTGCGGTTGAACTGTTCCTGCTCGTAAACAGCCAGTTTGTCGTCCGCCAGCTTGTTATCCGTCGGTGCGGGAACATCGGTATTAAAACCGGACTGTCCTTTTTCCTGTTCCTTTTCAGCATCGGACGGTGCGAATATCAGCCACATCGCCACTGAGAAAATGAGTCCCATAAGCGGATAGACAATCATTTTCTTCTGTTTCTGCCGTTGCTCTTCGGTCAGTTCCTTTTTGGGCTTATCCGGCTCTTTGGGCGGCTTCACCTCACTCTTGTTCTCTTGAATCTGTTCCATTATCGTAATAATTTAATTGGTTGATACTGTCTTTCCTTTGCAGTTCGAGCATTCGGATATGCTCAATCTCTATCCTTTGTCCCTCGTTCTTTCCGATGTCATATATCGCCGAGACGAAGATGAACACCGAAGCGACGCCGAAGAAGAGGAACATGGTCAGCAGCACTGCCAGCCGCTTTCCGGGAGTGATACGCCCGCACAGGCGGCGGAGCCTGTCGTCCACCCAATCCTGTATCTTGGTTATGAATCTGCCTATCATCGTTTCTGTACCTTTATGTCCTTGTTCTCGATAATCTCAAAGGCTTCGATGATAAAGCCGTGCGGATTATTATCACTCCTTACGGAGTTCAAAAGGTTGCACCTTGTGACAAGGCTACGTTCCGTCACGTTGCTCTCACGGATAATCATCTGCCGTGCGTAGGTGCTTACCTTATAAGGGTAGGTGTCAAAATTGCACTGTACGCTGTCCACCTGCACCGCCTGATTGATGTTTCCCGAAATGATACGGTTATAATACCCTTTTTCGGCAAAGTCGGTGTAATAGTTGAAAGCACTCTTATCTGCCAAGAGCAACGCACGCTTGATGTTCCCCTCAATCGCGCTTTTATCCGGTGACAAGGTGAAAAAGAGTTCGTGAAAACGTTTCACGTGTTCACGTGCCTCCACCGGTCTGTTCTGCGACAAGTCCTGCGAGAGGGCGAGCATCAGGGACTTGCCACCGTCCAGCACGTATATTTTCTGTCGCTGCGCTTCGGCAAAGGAGTAGGAACTCCAGACGGAGTAACCCACGATTGCCAGACACACCACCAGAAAGACGATACCGAACAGGCGTATCTGCTTAAAACTCGTTTCGATATTCTTTAATGACTTAAATTCCATTGTTTTACTTTTTTAATTTGATTGTCTGTTTCTTCTTATCATCCGTCCGGCTGCCCCCGCCACCTTCTTGGCTCCGTTGACAGCACCGCGTCCCACACTGCCTGCCGCATTTCCGGCGGCATGACCGGCACGTCCGGCAAGATTGCCCGCCACCGCTCCGGCAGCGGCTCCTGCCATGCCACCCGCACGTCCGGCAATCATGTTGATGGGTCGGGATGCACCGCCGATACCCCCGGCTTGTATAATCCAGCTCGACACCGTAGGAATGGTGAAATAACCGAGTATTCCGATAATCATAAATACGATGTAAACCCCGTTGCTGGAATCAATCGAGAAGTTCGGATTGTTCTGCAACTCCGAGATGTCGTTTTCGAGCATCAACACCTGTATCTTGGCAAGCACGCTGCTGAACAGATCCGACACGGGCAGCCACAGATAAATCTGTATGTAGCGGCACATCCATTGCGAGAGTGTCGATTGGAACCCGTCCCAGACCGATATGGCAAAGGCTATCGGTCCCAAGATGGCAAGCACTATCAGGAAGAACGTGCGGAGCGTGTCGATGAGCAGGGCAGCAGCGGCAAACAGGAGTTCCAATACCTCCCGCATGAAATCCCGCACACTCTTTTTCAGATTGTACATGCTCCTTTCCACATACATACCGCCCATCGTGGCAATATCCTTGGCACCCCATCCGAGTTCTTCAATCTGCTTGTCGAACTCCTCGTTGGACACGAGATAGGCTGTTTCGGGATTGCGCATCATGGATTCGTATTCCAGCTTGTCTTTCAGCTCGCGGTACTTGTCCATGTCCATTGTCTGCGTTTCGAGCATCTGGTGCGTTCCCCTCACGATGGGACTCATTACCGTATTGAGCGTACCGAGTACCAGTGTCGGGAAGAACATGATGCAGATACCGATGGCGAACGGTCGGAGCAGCGGATACACGTCGATGGCTTCCGCCCGTGCGAGTGCCTGCCACACACGCACAGCCACATAGACCAACGCCCCCAATCCGGCAATCCCCTTTGCCACTCCCGCCATGTTGGAGCAGAGGGGCATCATTTCCTGATAGAGATTTTTCAATATCTCATGCAGGTTACTGAAATCAACGGCTAACAACATCATGACTTACCAATATCTGTCGTTAGAATCCCCGTACAGAGCCAGCACACGGTCGGTGTCTCCGGCTTTCTTCGCACGCAGGTAACTTACCGCAATGTTCTTGTTGGTATAGTAAGTCACCAGATTGCGGTATCGTTTCACCGAGTTGTAGCACCTGTCCACCACGTCCATGCGCTCCTTGTCACTGAGCGAGAGCGTGGTGATGTTCACCACCTCCTTCATCTCCTGAAGCACACCGTTGCTCTCTTCCAGCAGCTTCGTATAGCCGAAGGCGATGGCGCCGAGTTCCTCTACCGAGTAGTGCGGGTCGTTCATCATCTTTTGGAAGCTGTTCACATAGACGTCCGAAATGTCGCCTATCATCAAAATGGTCTGCTGTACTTTCCTCGCATCCTTAACCAGATTATTCACAGCTTTCAAAGCGTCGTAGTACTTCTTTCCCTGCTCATAAATCTTTACCGTTTCCTGAAAACTTTTCAGCATATTCTGGGCGGTGGAAGAGGTCTGGATAATCTGTTTGGTCGTATTGACTATCCCTTGCGCCAAGTTCGTCGGGTCGGTTACCACCCATTGGGCGCTTGCCCTGCCTGCAAAGAGCAGGCACAGGCAGAAAAGCATTGTTATTCTTATTTTCATTGTTGTACTTTACGTTATTGAATGGTTACTACTGTTTTTCACTTGCCCTTGTGTAATCCCCGTTCGGCGAAAAGGTCAATACGTCCGTTTCCTCGTTGTAGGCAATGTCAATCCGGTAGCCGGTATTGATGAAGAGGTTGCCGTTTTCTTCCACGATAAGAAAGGTTTCCGGCTTCAGCTTGCGGCTGACACCCGACTTCTTGAAAACGGTTACTTTGTACTGCTCTCCTTCCTTGAATACCAGTACGTCGGGCTTTCTGCCCACGCTTACCCAATTGCCGCACAGTTTATCCAAGTCCTGCTCTTTCGCTTCACCGCAGGCAGTCAGCAGCAGGGAAGACAAGGCAAGGGCATAGCCTGCCAGCTCGATGAGCCGGCTCTTTGAAATGATTGTCATGTCAGTTGATTTTTTAGGTTTTACTTCTTTTTTTGTCGGCAAGCTGTTTGATTGCCAACTCAATGCTGCCGAGTTTTTCGGCAAGGGCGAGTACCTCCATCTTCTCGGTTTCCTCCGTCGTGAACGTCAGATATTCTTCGGCTGAAACTTCGGTGGCATAGACCGCCGACTGTGTCCCGCCCAATCCAATCCAAACCTCTTTATAGAGTCTCGACGGATTGTTCGCCATATTGATGGAGAGTATCTGTCCCCGTTCCTTATCCGTCAGACCCAGCAAGTCCTGAATGGCGTCGAACTTGTTCATGTATTTGCGCTGGTCTAACAGGATTTTGCAGTCGGAATTGTTGATGATACTTTCCTTTACCACAGGTGAAGAGATTATATCATCCACCTCTTGGGTAACGACAATGGCTTCTCCGAAATATTTACGAACAGTCTTATAGAGATAGCGCATATATTCCGCCATATTATTGGATGCCAGAGCTTTCCATGCTTCTTCCACAATAAGCTGTTTTCGGACACCTTTCAGGCGGCGCATTTTGTTTATGAACGCCTCCATGATAATGATAGTAACTACCGGAAAAAGCTCGCGATTTTCCTTAATCGCGTCAATCTCGAAGACAATAAACCGTTTGGAAAGCAGGTCGATGTTCTTGTCCGAGTTCAGCAGGAAGTCGAACCGACCGCCACGGTAATACTGCCGGAGCGTAGTGAGAAAGTTATCCAGATTGAACTCATCCTTACTCACCTTGATAGCCCGTTCTTCCAACTCCGTGCGGTACACGTCCCGCATGAACTCATAGAACGTATTGAAGTTCGGCACGATGCTGCGGTCAGCCTGTATGAGCCGGATATATGCCGTTACTGCACTACCCAACTCACCCGATTCCGTCTTGCTGATTTTGTCGTCCTCGCTTTTCCACAGGGTAAGCAGCAATGTTTTGATACTGTCCTTTTTTTCCACGTCGAAAACCAAATCATCGGTATAGAACGGATTGAAGCTGATGGGCTTTTCTTCGGTGTACGTGAAATAGATCCCGTCTTCCCCCTTGGTCTTCTTGTTTATCATCTCGCAAAGCCCCTGATAGGAGTTACCCGTATCTACAAGTACTACGTGCGTGCCCTGCTCATAGTATTGGCGGACAAGATGATTCATGAAAAAGGATTTTCCCGAACCGCTCGGCCCCAACACGAATTTATTACGGTTGGTGATTATTCCTTTTTTCATCGGCAAATCGGATATGTCGATATGCAACGGTTTTCCCGTAAGCCTGTCCACCATCTTGATACCGAAAGGAGACGGGGAGTTCTTGTAGTTTGTTTCCTCCGAGAAGAAACAGACCGCCTGCTCGATGAAGGTGTAGAAACTCTCTTCCGCCGGAAAGTCGGCTGCATTGCCCGGAATACCCGCCCAGAACAAGGTCGGTGTATCGGTGGTGTTATGGCGTGGCTTGCACTCCATGAGTGCGAGTTGGCTGCCCACCTCGTTCTTGATCTGTTTGAGTTCCTCCCGGTCGTCACTCCACGCCATCACGTTGCAATGGCAGCGGACGGAGGTCAGCCCGAAACTATGCGCCTCGTTCAGGTACTCGTCTATCCACTCCTTGTTGATTTGGTTCGAGCGGCTGTACCTCGAAAGCGAGTGCATGTTTTTCGCCATCTTCTCGAATTTGGAGAGGTTGGCGGCGCTGTCGTCAATGAACACATACTGGTTGAATATGTGGTTGCATGGCAACAGTAACCCCACGGGAGCAGCAAAGGACAATCGGCAGTCGCTTCTGTCGGTGGATAGTTTCTCATACCTCATATCCGTTTCCGCATTGCCCGGCAAGTCCTCCACGTCCGAGAGTGTATGCAGGCACAGGTAGTTATCGCCGATTTTCATTTCGTCCGCTTTCAGGGTGATGTCCTGAAGGGTGGTCGTATCGGTCTGCGAGAGGGAAAAATATTTCTCGATAATTCCCGCCTGCTTGTCCGTTCCGGTTATTTCCTCATCGGTGAGCTGTTGCAGGCGGATAAGTCCGCTTTCACCCATGATGCTGGCGAACTGCCCGACCGCATCCATGAATTTTGTTACCGCTTCCTTGTCCTTAATCTCTTTTGGAACGATGAAGCCTCGGCACAGCGTGTTGAAGTTGCTTTGCGTGCGGCTCCTCTCTTTCGTTGTTTTCGTCAGGAACAGGTAGCAGTAATGATTCAGATAGGGACGCTCATTGAAATGCCGTTCAAACGAACGGCTCAGAAAGCTCATGTCTTCCTTGTCCGTCTGCGGCTGGTAGTTCTCACGGATAAAGATGTCCTGCTTATGTACGATGGAATAGTCCGGCAGCACCTTCATCGCTTTCACCCATGCCGAGTGTATCGCCTCGTATTCCTCCGAGGTCACCGTATAGAGTTCGGGCAGTTCCACCCGGAACCCCACCGTCACATCGGCATCCTTGCTGATGATACAGCCATGCTCCACCGAGAGAATCGGAAACTTGCTTTCCAGTGTAGTCGCTTTTAATGTATTTCTCATTTTTTCCTTCTTCTTTTAAATAGTTTGGGGATTTTACGCCGATTGATAATGTACTTCGGGTGGCTGCTCCGGGCTTGCACTTTCATCAAGCCGTGTTCACCGTATTTGGCGTTCAGGGCGAAAGTCTGCCACACCAGTACCGATGCGGCGACCAGCCCGAAGACGATGCAGAACCACTGGTTCACACCGACCATGTACATAATCACAAAGAGTATGAAGAGAGCCAGCAGCCCGCCCACGAAGATGAACAGGTATTGCGCTTTCAGCCCTTTGAACTCAACCGACTTTCCAATCCCTCTGTTGATTGGAAACTCTGCCATACCTTATATTATAAGAAGAATGAACGGAGAATGGTGGCGGCTACAATCAGGAAGATACAAGCCCCGAACCACGAAGCGGCGGTCTTGCTCGTATCGGGGTCGCCGGAAGAGAACTTCCCATAGACTTTCACGCCGCCGATGAGTCCCACAACTGCACCAATAGCGTAAATCAACTTGGTCGCCGGGTCAAAATAGCTGGTTACCATGTTGGTGGCTTCGGTGATACCCGCCATGCCGTTACCCTGTGCGAAAGTGGAAGATGCAGCCATCATCAGGGCTGCCGATAAAAGAATCTGTTTCTTGGTCATAAATACTGTTTTTTTGTTTTGCCGTGAGAGTTGGATGGCTTTCACGACGGTGAATACTTTTTTTACTTCTTGGATTTTAGTGGCGGCACTCCGCTTATCCGTACTCTTTCTGTTTCATTGTCCTTTACTTTTTTAATCGTTACACAAAATCCCGAATGTCGAACCCGCTGATGTCCGCAGGCACTTCGAGTGTATTTTGGGGATGGACTGCATTTCCGACCGCTTTTCCCTTCCCGGAGATAGATTTACCGGAAACTTCATCCATTAACCCCGTTATCTTCTTTGCCCGTTCAGGGCTGCTTTCAATAATTCTGTTGAAAAGGGCGTTGCCTTCCATCTCCGAGAAAATCTGCCCGGCCCGTTTGCGTTCGTCCGCTGTGGCGGCAGAATTATCGGCAACCTTCACCGCTTCTCCGATTTCCTCAAAGCTCGCTCCGGTGGCATACCGTTTAGCCGGTGTCCGTTCTCCTTCTTCATCGTCCGCATATTCCACCGGAATGTCTTCGATACGGATGTCGGTAAACGCTTCGTCCAGCTCATCATCGGGTAGCCGTGCCGGAGGTACTTCGCTCTTATCGTCGGCAAAAGTAACTGCAATATCCGTAACTTCCTCACCTTCATCCGCTTTGGCAGCTTGTGGCTCCCGTATGGAAGTTTGTGGCACTTTCGTTTGTATTTTGAACAGGCTCTTGCCGACAATATCATCCGCTTTTTGCGGTGGCTTGGCGGGTGGCTTTTCCTCCGCCTGCGGACTACTTTTCTGCTGTCTGCCTAATAAGATGTAACTAACCAGCCATGCGTTATAAAGCAGGAGCAGGCATATCAATACGGTTTCCATAGGCTTATATCAAATCTTCCATGCGTTCATAATAAAGGGCATTCAACTCGTCCTTGTGTTTATTCAGATGCTCCAATATTACATTGTCTATATAGCTGCCGATAGTCGCTTCCCCGTTAGACAGCGTATTCACTACCCGTGCTACTTTCTCCTGCACTTCACGGCTGATATAGACACATTTGCGTACTTTTATCTCTCTTGAAGCCAGACAGTTCTTTATTGTTTCACTTTTACTCGTATCCATATTATTTGAAATTAGCCAAAGGGTTGTTATACTCGTTATACAATTCTCCAATCTCTGCACGGTGACGTTCCAGATGGTCGGCTATCACATTGTCTAAATAGCTGAACAGGGATACTTTGCCTTCACCGATTGTCTGCACAATGAGCTGCATTGTCTGATGGTACTCCTGACGAATGTAAATAGTCTTACCTAATCTCGCAGGAATTTCCGCTTCCTTGAGAAAACATCCAGTGTAATTTTTCTTTTTGTCTTGCAATGTCAAATTTTTCTTTTTCATATCAATATACTTCTTCGTAATGTTTTTTATATAATTTCTTTATCACATCCTCGTACTCATCGAAGTGCTGTGTCAGCACATGGTCGATGTAACCGAACAAGGATAATTTATCTTTCCCGATAACCCGTATAATCCGTAAGATACGGTCATGGTAGTCTTTCCGCACGTAAACCAGCTTCCCCGAACGGGCTGCCATTTCTACCTCGCGGATGAACAGTTCCAAATATTCCTCTTCGCTCTCGCTTTTCTTGCTTCGTGACACCTCCTTTGTTTTGGGTGGCGGCGGAGTTTCTTTGGTTTTTTCCTTTTGCTGCACTTCTTTAGGTACGGCAGCGGGAGGTTCCGGTATCGGTGCGGGTGGAATGTCAGGACGAACGGAGTTGATAATCGAACTGGCATCCACATCTACATGAAGTGTCTTTGCCATAGGTTACTCTTGTTTGATAATGGTTAATATCTCATCCGCCAACGCATCCAGATTACTTCCTTTAATCAATGTCCGGTCAGGAGGGAAGAGCGTTGAACGGAAAAGAGCCTTGCTGCCCTCTTCCATCGCTTCCCTGCGGAAACGCTTGCTATCGGGGAGGATTGTCTTTAAGATAGGCACACCCATTTCAGCCGCTACCGTTTCGTAAATCCGGTAAAGGTCTGTCTTTTCCCGTCCGTCCACCATGTTCCACAATAGATACAATCCTTTGATATTGGTCTTCCCGTTCGTAATCAGATGGTCGTTTACCAGCGAAGCGAATTGCAGGGAACTTTCCATAACCACACGGTCGGCGGCAATCGGACAAAAGATATAATCCATCGTAGCAATCGTGTTGATGATACCCGTGTTGTACACCGTACCCGGCAGGTCGAAGAAAATAATATCAAGCGGCATCCCCCCACCGATCAGCCTTTCGGCTGCTTTTGCCGCATCTTCGGGGCGGCTCTCCAAAATCGGATAAGCTTTCTTCTTCAATTTGGTGAACTGCTCGTAAGCGGCAATCTTGTAACGCTCGTTCTGCTCGATGTTCTTCAAATCACGTTCCCGCATATCCTTGATGCTGTACTGCGGAAAGTCGCAATCCACCACCGCTACATTCAGACCTTTGACATAATGCAGGTAACTTGCTGTCAATACGGTCAGGGTTGTTTTTCCTGCGCCTCCCTTTTGGGTGGAGAACGCTACTAATAAAGGCTCATTCATTGTTCTAATTTTTATTGGTTATACAATCTGTTTATAAATCTGTTTCTTTATTTGTCATTTTGTGAATTGATGTACTTGCCTGCCAGTCGGAATATCTGCCTGTCTGTCATCCGACAATCCTATCCGTCCGTTTATCAGCCAATCACTTTACCTGTTTATCCGTCCGTCAATCTGCAGGCTGCCCGTTCGACTTGTTTGTCTATTGATTTACAAACAAGTCTGTTTGCTGTTCTGCAAATTGACGGGGTAATCCGTTTATCGGTTAATCGGCGAAGCAATCCATCCTTCTATAATCTTATCACTTTGCAGACAAAACGACCATCCGGTTTCATAATTGGCAGATGAATAATCCGGCTTACAAACCGACTTATAAATTGCCCGTCCAATCAATTCTCCGGCAAATAAACGACTAATAATCATAGCTTGTATCACTTTCCCGGCGGGTGGCAGCTTGTGGCTTCCGTATGGAACCTTGTGGCACTTTCGCACTTGTAAATCAGGCGGATAAACCCCGTACTTTTGTGCCCAAGCGACAAGGCTAACCGTTCATGTCCGCATGGCAGTCGATATGGGCTTACCTCAATCCGTCTTCGGACGGATTTTTCTATTCACAAGAATAGAGCAAGGTGTCTTTTGAGTAACTCAAAAGGCAGCGGGTTACCCGCCACACCTTGCCCTTGCAGGGGGCTTGGTCAGTCCTCCGAAGTCGGACTGCCCGTAGAAACCGCCATAGGCGTGAGGGTGGCTTATGTCGTGATACACTAAAATCCACGTTAAGATGAAAGAAAAAGTAAAGAGAACGGGACGCGTCCCGAAGTTGAACCCCAAGACGCACTGCGTGATGGTGCGTTTCGATGATGAGGAACACGCCCGTTTCCTCACCATGTTCGAGCAGTCGGGCGAGTATGCGAAGGCGGTTTTTATCAAAGCGCGGGTATTCGGGGAAGAGTTCAAGGTTATCCGGGTGGATAATTCTTTCCCCGAATACTACGCCAAGCTATCGGATTTGCACGCGCAGTTCCGCCGCATCGGTGTCAATTACAACCAGACCGTAAAGGAATTGAAGAGCCGTTTTTCGGAGAAAAAGGCGATGGCGCTGCTCTATAAACTGGAAGGAATCACGCGCGAACTCGTGGCGGTGAGCCGTGAAATCGTAGCCCTCACACAGAAATTCGAGCGGGAATGGTCGCCAACATGAATGTAGGAACCTCCCTGTACGGGGCGTTGGCGTACAACGGGCAGAAGGTAAACGAGGGGGAAGGCAGGCTGCTTTTATCCAACAAAATCTTTGACGACGGTACGGGGACGATGGACATCGCCCGTGCCGCATCGAGTTTTGAAAGGTATCTGCCTGCCCGTATGCGCACCGAGAAACCCATTATCCATATCTCCCTCAACCCGCACCCGGACGACAAACTGACCGACACAGAATTGAGCGAAATCGCACGGGAGTATATGGATAAAATCGGCTACGGCGAACAGCCATATGTTGTATTTAAGCATGAGGACATCGACCGTCACCACCTGCACATCGTCTCCATCCGTGTCGGTTTGGACGGCAAGCGGCTGGACAACGATTACATCCACCGCCGGAGTAAACGTGCCACCGATGCTTTGGAGAAAAAGTACGGCTTGCACCCATCGGGCGACCGCAGAAGGCGACAGGAACAGGGAGTTTTGCGCAAGGTGGATGCGGCAGGTGGCAATGTGAAACGGCAGATTGGCAACGTCCTGAAAGGTCTTTCCGAAAACTACCGTTTCCAATCACTCGGTGAATACCGTGCGTTACTCTCCTTATATAATATAGTTGTGGAGGAAGCACGGGGAGAAGTACACGGCAGGGAGTACCGGGGCTTTGTCTATTCGGCAACGGACGACAAGGGGAACAAGGTCGGCAATCCGCTGAAAGCCTCCCGCTTCGGTAAGTATGCAGGATGTGATGCCTTTGATGCACGGTGTGCCACCTCCAAAGACGAAATCCAGAAGAAGGAGTTGGGCAAATATACCAAAGGGAAAGTATCCGCCGCCATGCGCCAAGCATCCGGCAGAGAAGAACTGTTGGAGAAACTAAAAGCCAAAGGCGTGGATGTGGTATTGCGTGAAACCGATACGGGGAGAATTTACGGAGCTACCTTTATCGACCACAAGACGGGTTGTGTACTCAACGGTTCGCGCATGGGAAAGGAGTTCTCCGCCAATGCCATGCAGGAATGGGTGGAAGCGCATACGCCTCATCCCACACAGCTTATGGGTATGACCGTTTCGCCGGAACCGCAGGCAGAAGCACGGCAACCGTTCGTGCCGCATGGCTATGACGCTGACGAGGGTTCCGTTACCGGCGGGCTGTTCGATATTCCGGTATCACAAGGCACAGACCCGGAGGAAGAAGCCTTCCGTCACCGGATGCAGCGCAAGAAGAAAAAGAAGAAAGGAAGAGGTATTTAATTGTAGAATTTAAAACAAAATCAGTATGTCACAACAAGAAGACGATTTGAGGGCACTGGCGAAAATCATGGATTTTCTGCGTGCCGTG
>ERZ1673739.1866-NODE-1866-length-20226-cov-19.809727_pt1 | contig 20226 bp, 26 predicted proteins | sample MGYA00580210_ERZ1673739 | MGnify/ENA primary metagenome ERZ1673739 (study PRJEB41218, sample SAMN15661749) | gut metagenome | host: Homo sapiens | place: Canada: London | collected 2015-08-20/2019-03-30 | study: EMG produced TPA metagenomics assembly of...
TAGTTAATGTAATAACACAAAGAAAAAGAAAAACTAATTTCAGTACTATAAAAGAAAACATAGTAAGAAAGATAGATAGGAAGAAAATAAAGGGAATTAACAGAGAAATACAGGAATGTAAGTAAAACTGTAGAAATTCCCTCCAATACACAAAGAGCAAAGAAAGGAGGCGGATCGAGGGTGGCTAATACACTGAGTAAAGAGAATGAGCTCCAGAGGAAAGCCTTTGAGCTGTATTATGGCTTAGGAGATAAGAGATCTCTTAGAGCGGTAGCAGAAACCATAGGAAGAACGGAGAGAACCGTAGCAGGCTGGAGCAGGGCTTTTAACTGGGTAGCCAGAGTAACCCAGAGAAATATAGAGAACGCTCAGAACAGTAACGAGGCTAAGATCACAGCGGAGCTAACGGATGTACGGACTAAGTATCGTATCCTTATCAATAACCTTATGGCTGATTTTAGTAAGGATATTGCACAGGGCAAGGTAAAAGTTAAGAATATCAACGATTTTGAGAGGCTTGTTAAGCTGGATATGCTCCTTATGGGAGAGGCTACAGAGCGTGTAGAGAGTGGCGGTACACAGGAGCTCTCACAGGATGCTAAGGATCGCTTAGATGAGATCGCTCAGCTTATGAAAAGTGCTAAGAAGTAGTGCAGGTTGCACAATGGGTATAAGGTTTTTCTCTAGGGAAAATACAGAGCCATTTGTAAGAATTGCACAAAGAAAAAGAAAAAAGGTAAGTAAATCTAACTTTTTAAGGTTTATGTGATTATGTTACTTATCAAACATAAGGAGGCAAGCATAATATGAGTAATGCTATTAACCCAGAACACTATAACAGATTGAACCCACAGCCTAAGGATGTAATCAGAGCGTGGGGCTTAAATTTCAACTTAGGGAGTGCTGTAAAGTACATCTCCAGAGCAGGGCATAAGGATGATATTGTACAGGATCTTAAGAAAGCACAGGAGTTTATCCAGTTTGAGATTGATGCTATCGAGGGAGCCAGAGCGGAGAGAAAAGAGCCTCCAGTACATCCTAATTGTAAATGTGCTATGAAAGACAAGCCTAAACATGAGGATTTTCTGGATGCTATGTTAAATGGCTTGTTTATGGGATCTGTGGGGCATATCGAGCTTATAGGCAAGAGAAACGGTAAGACCGATGAGGAGATCTCTGAGATTGTAGATAAAACCCTTAAAGATATTATCTCTGGCATGGCAGGAGTAGAGCTGGAGGAGATCAAAGAGGGAAACGGATACACAGAGGTGCATATTACAGGTAACAATGTTAATCCGATTGAGGTAAGAGAGTACATTGAGCGAGAGCTTAAGGATCGTTTAGCTATGGTGCTGTAAGGAGGGTGTATATGAAAATCGTAGATGCAGGATATGAGATCTTAGATCCCCTCAATGGAGAGGAAATCTTAAAGAAGATCGAGAGAGTAGCCAGAGTATGTTATAAGAGTGAGGACAAGATCACAGAGGGATCCGCTGAGAAGATGGTAAGAGCTCTTATTAAGAGTAATCACATGGCGATGCTGGAGCATTACTCTTTTAGCGTAAAGTTTATCTGTGATAGAGGTGTATCACATGAGATTGTACGCCACAGAGTAGCCAGCTATGCACAGGAGAGTACAAGGTATTGTAATTACAATAAAAGCGGAGATGTAGCTTTTATCCGCCCTGTATTCTTTGAGGAGGATACTCCAGAGATGGATAATTGGTTAGAGAGCTGTATGAGAGCAGAGAAAACATATAACTATCTGATTAGTGAGGGAAGAACTCCACAGGAGGCAAGATCTGTATTACCTAACAGCCTCAAAACAGAGGTAGTAATGACAGCTAACCTTAGAGAGTGGAGGCACTTCTTAAGCCTCAGAGCTTGCGGATCTACAGGAAAGCCTCATCCGCAGATGTTAGAGGTAGCAGTACCGCTCTTAAAGGAGCTTAGAGAGAGAGTACCTGTGGTATTTGATGATCTGGAGCCTATGGAGTGGGAAACAGTTAAATAAAGGCAGAGGTTAGGGAGGGAGAGCTGTAAAAGGCTCTCCTTTTCAGTTAGGAGGGATTATATGATTATCTTAGTAGGGATCGGATGCTTTATGGCAGGAGCAGTAGTGGGAATTGTTATGATGAGCCTTTGTGTGGCAAGCCATAACAGTAGCTTAGAGCTGGAGAACAGACAAAAGGAGGATAAAGAGTAATGCAGATAGTAAGCGGAGATATAACCAGAGATATTACTGGAGAGATTGTATATCTTAAGGCATATAAGCAGATGGTAGGAGAGGTAACAGGGTATAGCACTGAAAAGGGTACAGCTACAGTAAAGCTATGTGATACAGGGCTGGAAATAACCGTATCTTTAGATGATATTGAGAGTACAGGCAGTACACAGCCTCACAGAGCTTTTAATAGCGAGGTACAGATCTTAGGAACCAGATACAGTATCCGTATTATAGATGAGGATGATTACAGATATGATAGAGAGGTGGATGGATGGTGTGATCCTAGTTTAAAGGAGATCCTCATTTTTAACTATAAGCAGAGTGCGGAGAGTGTAAAGGATCTGATAGCATATCAGAAAAAGGTACTCCGCCATGAGATAGTACACGCTTTTCTCTATGAGAGTGGTTTATGGCAAAATGCTTACGGTAGTAAGTGCTGGGCTAAAAATGAAGAGATGATAGATTGGATGGCTATACAGATCCCTAAGATCCAGAAAGCATATAAGGAGGCGTACTGTGATGAGTGATTTAGGAAGATGCAAACATACACTCTATATCCTTAAGCATAAGCCAGCATATAAAAAGGGCTGGGGCTGGAGGTGTAGATACTGTGGTAGACCTTATAAAGACCTCAGAGAGGAGGCAGAGTATAAAGAGCGTGAGAGGAGGAGTAGAACATGGTAGCAGGATTATTAAAGCTGGTATTTATCCTCTGTACCATAACGGTAGTGGGATTATCGGTAGTAGATACCCTCTGGTTTAATTCAATGCCAGAGAGTAACCGTTATAAGAATGTACAGGCGTTTAATGTGGTTACGCTATGGATCATAGCTATAGTACTTATTATCAAGCTGGTAACGATGTAGGGAGCTAACAGGCTCCCTTTTATTATGCGTAGAAAGGAGGTTAGGCGGATGTGTTAGATTATAAAGTAGTATCCCTAGTAGAGGATAAGCTAGGGGAGGTACAGGATCAGAGAGAAAGAGATGCTATGATAAGATACCTCATACAGGAGGCAGATTTTGAAATAGCGTATTATCTGGTATGCAAATACATTACTAAGAGAAATGTAATGGAGCTCCATAAGAGCATTATCTCTAACATATCGAATAGTAAGAGCACGCTGGATCTAGCCCCTAGAGGTTTCGGTAAAAGTACTGTAGGCGATGTGGATTATTGTATTACAAGGATCCTCAGAGATCCTAATATCCGTATTATGATAGGATCCAAAACACAAACACAGGCGGAGGCGTTTCTTAAGGAAGTGCGTACTCACTTTGAGCAGAATGAGGATCTTATTAGAATTTTCGGAGATTGGAAAACCAGTAAGGATAATGTATGGAATGATAGAGAGTTTACTGTAAATAAGAGGAGCATTATTAAGAAAGAGGCTACTCTAACAGCACTAGGAGCCTCTGGAGCGGTTATTTCTAAGCACTTTGATGTAATTATAGGCGATGACTTAGTAGGGCTGGAAAATGCCAGAACAGAAAAGCAGAGGAGTAACCTTAAGGAGTGGTTTTATAGCTCTCTTTTCCCTACACTAGAGCCAGATGGAGAGATCCATATACTGGGTACACGATATAACCCATTGGATCTGTATGAGGATCTGATAAAGAGTAAGGATTATGTGGTAAATACCCAGAGAGCTATAAGAGTGGTAAACGGTAAGAAAGTATCTCTCTGGGAGGAGAAATTTAGCTTAGAGAGGCTGGAGGCTATTCTTAAGCAGTCTGGTAAGATCATTTTTAATATGCAGTATCAAAATGATACAGAGCTGGCAAAGGGTAAAATTTTCAAGGCTCAGTATTTCAGATACTACGAGGAGTATAAGATTGATTACGATTTTCAGACCGCTAAAGTGCGTATTAAAACAGAGGATGGTATAGATCAGTGGATCAAGGTAAGGCTTTGTTTTGGTTGTGACTTAGCAATATCTGAGAAAGAGCAGGATAAAGGAGATTATTTTGTACTCATGGTAATAGGGGTGGATGCGGATCACAATGTATATGTACTGGATTATGTGAAAGAGAGATTAACCTTTAATACCCAGCTTAATACCATTATTGACTACGGTAGAAATAAGTTTCCGATGGTGGAGAGAATAGGCGTGGAAACGGTAGCCTATCAGAAATCCTTAGCACAGGAGCTTAGGAGATTATCCCTACTCCCTATTATCAATATCAATACTTCTAAAGACAAAGTAACAAGAGCTATGAGGAGATCGGCTAACTTTGAAAACCACAAGGTATATTTTAGAGAGGGTATGGATGATCTGGAGGAGTGCTTACTGTTATTCCCAGAGGTGGATCACGATGATTTATTTGATGCCTTAGATTTTGCTATGACTATGGCAGATGGTGGAAATGAGATCAGAGTACTTAAAAGAGAAGATTTTAGAATTTAGTGTAAAAGCCCTAATAAGTGAGGGCTTATTTTTATGCAGAAAAGGAGGATATAAGCAATATGGCAGAGCTTAGCAGACCGATAGATAAAGAGTTTAATGTGGAAGTTGAGGGAGGCAGATTTAGTACAAAGTTTCTTAATGATCTGGTAGATACTCATGTAAATAAGATTGCTCCCAGATATGTAAAGTTTCAAAAGTTGTACGAGGGTAAGCATAAGATCCAGAACAGACCGAGAAAAGATAAAAACAAGCCTAATAACAAACTGGTAAATGACTTTTTCGGACAGACGATTGATAACACAGTAGGTTATTTTCTGGGTAATCCTATTGTACTTAACTATACAGAGCCTAAAAAGGATAAGGCACCTGTAGAGGCAGATCCAGCGGATGTAGGAGTAGACCTTACAGAGCTGGAGGATACAGCGGTACAGGATGAGTTAGATAAGATCTGTAGTGATAACGATAAAGACGATCTTTTTATAGAGTGGGGTAAGGAGGCTATGATTAAGGGCTTATCCCATATCTTAGTATATCAAGATGAGGAGAGCCATACTAAGATGATGAGAGTATCCCCAGAGGATCTTATTGTGGTGTATAAGAACAGCTCCACAAAGGAGCCAGCCTATAAGATCCGCCTGTATGATATTGATACAGAGGATACTAAGAAAACTACCCACTATGCAGAGGTGTATAGCCCTACTAAGGTGGAAATCTTTAAGTGTGTAGATGATGGCTCCTGTGGGGCTACAGGTAAGGGCAAGGCTAGACAGTTTGCAAGCTATGAGTTTGTAGAGGAAAAGCCTCATATCTACGGTAGGATCCCTATTATCACTGTTTATAACAATGAGGAGCAGATGAGCGATCTTGAAAAGATAGAAACTCTGGTAAATGACTATGATAAGGTGCTCTCCGATGTGTCTAATGAGTTTGAGGCATTTAGAAACGCCTATTTAATGCTTAAAAACATGGTAGCAGGTAATGATAGCATCCAGAAACTCAAAGATGAGGGCATTATTGAGGTAATGGAAAATGGAGATATGAAATTTGTTACAAAGGAGATCCAGACGGAGGCATTAGAGAACCATCTTAACAGGCTGGAGAAGAATATCCACAAGTTTTCCGCTGTACCAGATCTCTCAGATGAGAACTTTGCAGGAAATCTTAGCGGTGTAGCTATCAGATTTAAGCTCTTTGGGCTGGAAACTAAGTGTATTATCAAAGAGAGAAAGATGGAAAAGGCTATAAAGGAGCTGGTAAGAGTGCTTAGTGTGCCTATCCATGTAAATACAGGGCGTGAGGTAGATGTACTTAACCTCAAAGTGGAGTTTAGTAGAAATGTACCTAACAATCTTACAGAGATTGTGGATACAGTATCTAAGCTGGATGGAAAAGTGGATAAAGAAACACTCCTTAGCTTACTCCCATTCATTGATAACCCTAAGGAAGTGCTGGAAAAACTGGATGCAGATAAGGAGAGGGATAGACAGAGTACAGATCCTTACTCTATGCAGAATATTACAGCCGATAGTAATAACTTATTCCCTAACCTTAACGCACAGAATAGCCCACAGGAGGCTCTAAATGCACAAGGGGCTACAATTCCTCAACCAGAACAGTAAAAGGGCTATATGAGGCTGTAAGGAGGTGTATAGAGTGGCTAATGTAGGCTATGTAAACAAAGAAGTAGCAAAGATGTACGGTATTCCCTACTCAGAGCTTACTCCAGAGCAGAAAAAGATCCTCCATGAGGACAGTGTGAGGAGAGCTAAGCTCATTAAGGAGCGTGAGGAGGCAGTACTTAAAAATAATCTCAAAGCGTTTGAGGATGAGGCTAAGATGGAGAAAGTCTTAGCCTCTATTTATGCTAGTTGCCAGAAAGAGATCCTTGCCAGCGTTACAGAAACCATATCAAAGGTACAAAAGGCTGGGGGAGAGTGGAGCTATGCTAATCAATCAGCACTCACACGGAGTAGAGGATTATTTGAGCAGATCGGAGAGCAGATAAAAGCCTTAGGACAGAAAGAACAGATTACATTTAGGCAGGGGCTTAGTAACATCTATACGGATCAGTTTTTAAGGCAGGTGTACGATCTGGGGCAGAGCATAACGGTAAAGGTTAATTTTAACAGACTTAATCCAGCTCTGATACAGAAAACCTTAGATTATCCGTGGAGCGGTGCTATGTTCTCAGATAGGCTCTGGCAGGATAAGGAGAGGCTGGGCAGAAATCTCCGTGTAGGACTTACCCAGAGTATGATACTGGGAGAGGGAATACCTCAGATCACGGATAGGATCAATAAGGGTATAGATACAGCCAGATATAACGCTGAGAGGGTAGCAAGAACAGAAACAAAGAGAGTTACCTATTGTGCTCACGATGATGTATATAAGGATACTGGGGTGGAGGAGCTTAGATACCGCTGTGCTAATGGCGGAGATAGTAGAACTTGCCAGTATTGCAGAGCTGATAATGGTAAGGTATTCAAAAGAGGAGAGGAGCCTACTCTCCCACGCCATCCTAACTGTAGATGCGTATATATTCCTGTAGTAAGTGATACCTTTGAGGATAATGAGCTTAATGAGCTTACAGGATCCGTTAGAGGTGCTGAGAACTATGAGAAGTGGAGAGAGGCAGAGGCTAAAAAGCAGGAGGAGGTAAAACCTGTAGAAAAAGTTAGTACAAAGACAGTAGAGAAAGAGCTTAAAGAAAATCCTACTCCTGTACCAGAGCAGATTAAGCTCACAGATTACCCACAAGTTTTTTATGCAACTAAGCCAGAGGCTAAAAGTACACAAGCTCTATTAGATTATATGAACTCTAAAACATCCGTAGATCCTAATGTGGTAGCACTATATACTAAGATGGATAAATTGTGTGATGGGCTATCCGATGAGGTAGTATTAAAGGTAACACACGGAGAGCACAGGGTTAAGAGATCATGGAATAGAAATTTTGAATATGTTTTTGATGTGGGTATCCCTAAAATAAACCCTAATTATATCGGCACCTATGATACTAACCTCCATGAGGAGATGCACTTTTTAGATATGCTGATAACTGTTAAGGATAATAAGGATAAGTTACCAAGTAAAATGTTCTCACAATCTTATAAACCTCTTATAGAGGCGTTTGATAAGGCTACTCCAGTTATCGGAGAGAGGGCTAAAAAGCTATTTGAGGATTTTGCTAAAGAGTGTGATATAATATATAAAAAGCAACAAGAAACCTTTGATACAAAGCACGAGAAACTTAAGGAGCAGTATAGATCTGGAGAGATTGACTGGAAAAAATACAACAGCCTTTTTAAGAAGTTACAAAAAGAGGTTAATGAGGAGGCGGATAATGAGCGTAGAGCTCTTTTTGGAGGCGGAGTATCTGGATTACAGGATATTTACGATGCAGTAAGTAAGGGAACTTTTAGGGATACAGGACAGGTTACATACGGTCATGGATCCGCTTATTATACAGATAGGCGTAGGACTAATCCTAATTGCTCAGAGAGTTTAGCTAACTATGCCTCTCTTTGCGTAGGACATCCAGAGCTTATAGATATTTTAGCTGAGGATTATCCAGAGATTGTAACAGCATTGAGAGGATGTGTGGAGGCTATGTTAAAGGAGGTGCCTAAGTAATGGAGGAGAAGAAAATACAGATCATGGATCTTTTATCTTATGCTATCGGTATTCCAGAGATGAAATATTTTAATCTGGATAGTGATGAGCTCTTAGATGAAAAGATAGAGGTACTTACTCAGATTAAAGAGGGTAAGAAGATAGCGGAAATCCCTAACTTTTATAAAGTGCTAGAGGATTTACCAGAGGATGATATGTGGGATTAACTCACAGGAGAGGCTAACAGGTGTAAAAACTTGTTAGCCTCTTTTTTTTTTGCTCTGAAATAAAAATCTAAAGAAACTGAAAAAAGATTACATAGTAAATACATATTTTCTCCAGATATTTACCCTAACTTATGTAGAAACAGTAGGGATATTTTGCAGATAACTTACGAGGGATCAGCACTATATAACTCATTTTAAGGAGGATAACAACTATGGCAGATGTAAACACAAACACAGCTACACAAACACAGGAGCAGGGTAACGGTACCCAGACTGATACCACAGCTAACGCTAACACTACTGGAGCAGGTGCAGATAACACTCCTAAGGTAAAGACAGAGGAGGAGATCAGAGCAGAACTCCAGAAAGAGTATGAAAAGATGGCAGACAAGAGAGTAACGGATGCTATCAAGAAAAAGGAAAAAGAGTGGGCGGATAAGCAGGCTAAGGAAAAAATGACAGAGGATGAGCGTAGACAGGCGGAGGAGCAGGAACGCTTACAGGCACAGGCTAAGAGAGATCTGGATCTTACTATTAAAGGCTTAAAGCTGGATGTAGTAGATGCAGTACAGGAGATGGGGCTGGATGCTGGTTTCCGTAACTTAATCGCTGTAGAGGACTTAGCAACTATCACAGATGAGGATGAGCGTAAAGCTAAGCTCACTGAGAGAGTAAAGAGAATGAAAAAGCTCTTTGATGCAGAGGTGGCTAAAGAGGTTACAAAGGCTAAAGCTGAGTTTCTCAAAGGTACTACACCTACTACAGGTACAAGTACAAAGAGCACAGAAAAGGATGCCTATATCACAGCTAAAAAGGCTGGAGATGTTAGGGGTATGCTTGATGCAAAATTTTATGCCACAGAAGAAACAGATTAAGAAAATAGGAGGTAAATAACGATGGCAGAAATGGTAAAAAGAAAAAAGTTTCTTGATGGAGAGGTATTAGATCTTAGTGAGCAGATTGCAGTTACATCTCCTACAGATACTCCACTCTCTACTCTTATTTTAGGTAGAGGAGCTGTAGTACCAGCAAAGGATATTACAGTAACATGGAGGGAGCGTAAACTCAATGAGGAAAAAGGTACTCTTAAGTTAGAGGGTGCAGAGGCAGGAGAAGTAATCACTTCTACAAGAGGATCACTCTCTAATGTTTGTCAGATCATCGAAAAGGTAACACAGGTATCTGGTACAGCACAGGCTCTTAATCCTCTGGGAATTGGTAATAGCTTTTCGGCTGAGGTTGAGGATCGCTTAAAGGAAACTAAGAGAGATATGGAGTGGTATTTCATTAACGGTACAAAGACACAGGAGCAGGACAGCACACCTAGACAGATGAACGGATTACTTAACTTAGTAAATTCTGAGAATGTAATTGATGCTACTGATACAGGACTTACTGAGGATCTCCTCTTAGATGCTTTACAGAAAATGTGGGATCATGGAGCAAAAGGAGAGTATTTCACTTTTGTTAATGCTACTGTAAAACGACTCATTAACAAGTTAGCTAAGAGTGGCGATAATGTTCGTTTTGTTAAGGGAGATGAGGGCGTAGGTAAATCCTTTGGTGTTACTTACAATCGTTTTGAGAGTGATTTTGGTGTGCTTAACATGGTGCTTAACCGTCATGTAAAAGCAGATGCCCTCTTAGCTGTGGATCTGGAGCAGGTACAGATTGCAGAGCTTAGACCTACTTTCTATGAGGATCTTCCTAAGGGCGGAGATTACGAAAAAGGTCATATCATCAATGAGAGTACAATTAAGCTCCTTAATAGCTATGCTGGAGCTAAGATCATTAACATTTCAAAATAAGCAGGAGGTAGATAGTTATGGCAACTACAGCAAAAACAGAAACATCTAAGGTATACAAGTTTGTTTCTCAGAATAAATTTTTGACTTGTACAGCCCTTAATATCCAGTTTATGGATGGAAAGGCAGAAACTAAGGATCTGGCAGTAGCTAAAGAGCTGGCTAAGATTGATGGAGTACAGTTAGTAGAGGAATAAGGAGGGATCTCCTATGGATAGCTTAGAGCGTTGTAGGATCCTCTGTGGAATATCGGAGGATAACACAAAAAAGCTGGGGCTATTAACAGTGCTCTTAGAGAAAGCAAGAGAGGATATAGAGGCATTTTGCAGAGATACCTTTGTAGAGGCTCTTACTAACGATGAGGGCATTATAACAGGGTATACGGATGTATTCCCTAAACAGCTTAAGAATGTGCAGGAGGATTTAGCTATCCAGCGTTTTAGAAAGCTGGGAGCTGAGGGAGAGAGCTCTTATACCTTAGCGGATGAGAGTGTAACCTTTGATGATCCATTACCTGTATCAGTAGAAAAAAAGCTGTATCCATACCGACAGCTATTCCCTAGATCCTATACTCTGGATGATCCAGTAGGCGGATATAAGGAGGGCTAAGGTATGCAATTTCTCTATGATAAGCAAGTGGTAGTAAAAAGATACTCCTCAACTTTAGGAGAGTTTAACCGCCCTAATAAAACTCTTGTAGAGGCTGGTACTTATGAGTGCCATACCGCAGAGGATAGTACTACCACAGCACAGCTCCAGCCACAAAAAAAGAATACCACAGATCTTACACTCTACACGGATCCAGAGGCTCCTATCAAAAGGGGAGATATTTTATATATCTATGAGCTGGATGAGTATGATAAGCCTATTATGAGTACGGAGTTTAAGGCTATTGCAGATAAGCCTTATAAAAAGCGTACTCAGCTCATTGTATCGCTCCTCAGTGAGGAGGAGGTATAGTGGAGGGCTTTACTATCGAGGGCTGGGATGATTTTGTAGAGAATTTTAGTAAGTTTGTGGATAAATGGGCGGATAAGAAAAAGATCCTCCTCCAGAGGATGGCTAATATCTATCATGGCGAGGTTATACCTCATGTGCCAGTAGATACCTCACGGTTAGTAGATAGTATTACCATTTTCGGAGAGGGGATACCTCACGATTTTGTAGAGGTGGGAACTGATGTAGAGTATGCTCTGTATGTAAATGATGGTCATGTACAGCATAAGAGATTTTTACCAGCGGATAAGCTGAGTGTAGGCGGAAAAGCTAAATACCTTAAGAACAGAAACCAAAAAGGGATCATGTTAAAAGAGAGCTATGTAAATGGCTCTTTTTTTATGGAAAAAGGTATGCAGGATGCTAAGCCCAGACTTAACAGGCTGGTAGAGAGCTTTTTACAGCAAATAGGCAGAGAGATAGAGGGAGGTAGCTTATGAGATTGCTTAATAGCGTGTGTAGGGTTATTGCCTCCGCTTATTCTGGGGTGCCAGTGCATATAGAGGAGGTTCCTAACAATTTTGAGCGTAACAGCTTTTATGTAACGCTGGCTACAGGCAGTAGCGAGCTAAAAAATATCAATGTGTATGAGGATGATCCGATATTCCAGATCGTTTACTTTGCGAAAAGAAACGAGGCTAATCAAGTGGTAGCAGAAAAGCTCTATGAGGTAAAGGAGGAGCTTAAAAGGCTTTTCCTCCTTAAGAGGGTTGTACCTGTGATCCCTTTAGCTGGAGTAAAGGAAAAGCCCAGATATGCAAAGATAGAGAACTACTCCGATGATGTGAGGGTTAGTGAGGGGGCTTTGTATGTAAAGATCACTCTCAACTTTACAGAGGATGTACCTGTAGAGGATAACTATGAGCTTATCGGAGATGTGGATATTGAAACAAAGACAGTAACAAACGGATAGGAGGTTAATACACAATGGGATTACCAGATATTATTATTGAGTTTTCCAAAAAGGCGGTAACAGCTATCCAGAACGGATCTACAGGCATTGTAGGTATTATGCTTAAGGATGCCAAAAACAAGGGGGCTATGGTGCTCCGTAGCGTGGATGAGATCCCTACTGGAGATAGTGCTTTTAGTGCAGAAAATACCGCTTATATTGAGAGGGCGTTTATCGGCTCTCCATCTAAGGTAATTATCTACACGATGGATAAAACAGCGGAGAGTTATGATGAGGCTACAAAGTATTTTGCTACACAGAAAGTAAATTATATTGTAGGAGCTCCGGATCTTACCACAGAGGAGGCTACTAAGCTGGCTACATGGGTTAAGGGTATTAGAAAGAACTCTGTACGCAGACCTGTAGCAGTACTCCCTAAGACCGCTGGAGATAGCAGGGGCGTTATTAACTTTGAGGTAGTAAACAGCTCCGCTATAGATAAGATCGAGGTAGGAGAAAAGCAGTACACAGAGGCGGAGTACTGTAGTAGAATTGCTGGCTTGTTAGCTGGCTTAGATCTCAGAGTATCCGCTACCTATAAACCTCTTACTGAGGTAACAGCTATCCCTCTGGTAGATAGTGATGAGGAAGTAGATACCGCTATTGATGCTGGTAAGCTCACTCTCTATAACGATGGAGAGCGTGTTGTAATTGCAAGAGGTGTAAACTCCCTCACTACAGTTACAGAGGTAGAAACAGCGGATCTCCAGAAAATCAAGATCAATGCTATACAGGATCAGATTGAGGGAGATATTTACAGCACTATTAACAAGAGCTACATCGGTAACTACAGTAACTCTTATGATAATAAGTGCTTACTGATTACAGCTATCAAGGGCTACCTTAGAGGGCTGGAGGCTACAGAGGGCGGTAAGGGCTGGCTTAAGGCTGATAGCTCTACTATGGAGATCAATGTAGCTAAGCAGAAACAGTACTTAGAGAGTATCGGAGTAGATACCTCTGAGATGGATGAGCAGGCTATTAAGGAGGCTAATACAGGCTCTCATGTATTCCTTAAGGGTACTATCTCTATCTTAGATGCTATCGAGGATGTAGATATTTTCATCAATAAGGATTAAGGAGGTAATTACAGATGGCAGTAGAAACAAAGCGAATTTGTAACGGTACCTTTGGAGAGCTCTGGTTAGACGGAGATTATGTAGGAGAGTGCTATAAGGCACAGGCAAAGGTAGAGTTTACAAAAGAGGAGATTAAACAGTGCGGTACTTTCTTCACTGATAACAAGGTTGTCGGATGTAAGGGTACAGGATCTCTTACTATGCACAAGGTAAATTCCAGAATGGCTATTAAGGTGGCTAACATGGTTAGAAATAAGCAGGATGTACGCTTTACGCTTATCAGTAAGTTAGCGGATCCAGATGCTTACGGTGCAGAGCGTGTATCTATCACAGGAGTACAGATGGATGATCTTACTCTCTTTGATTGGGAGGCTCAGAAACCTCTTGAAACAGAGGCTCCGTTTACCTTTACAGGGTACGAGTACTTAGATCAGATTACTCCTCAGTAAGAGTTGTAAGAGTGCAGTTTGGGGAGGGTAAAACCTCCCCTTATTTTTATTATATGAAAAATTAAGGAGGGCTATACAATGGCTACAAAGAATGTAAATGCAGAGGCAGTACAGGCAGAGGAAACAGAAAAGAAAGAGGCGGTTAATATCTTAGATCTCCTCTTAGGATCCGATGTAGGAGAGATTAAGCTCCCTACTAAGGAGGTAGAGATTACCAGATTATCACAGGTATACGGTGCTCCGTTTATCCTCACTATTAAGGCGATTACTCCAGCTAAGTTTGAGGAGATACAGGATATGAGCATTGATGTAAAGGGCAAGGATGCGGATATTGATATTACCCAGCTCCAGCTCTTTACAGTAATCGAGGGAGTAGTAGATGCTACAGGTGCTCCGATGTTCAAAAACAAGGAGCTTATGAGTAAGTTTAAGGTATCTACTCCTAAGGATCTGGTAAGAGCGATCTTACTTTCTGGAGAGATTGCTAAGATTTACGGAGAGATCTCTGAGCTGGCAGGTTTCGGAGATAATGCGGTTAAAGAAGTAAAAAACTCATAAGTACAGATGGGCTTACCCAGATGATGTACTACTACTGGAAACACGGTAGAGTACTCCCATCTGTATTTTACAAATTGCCTAGAGGAGAGCTCTTAGTATTACAGGCTTTTTATGAGCAGGAGATAGAGGACAATAACAAAGAGCTGGAGAGGGCAGATAAGAGTAAGAGTGTTATGTACAATATTAATCTACTCACATAGAGGAGGTGGCATATATGGCGGTAGAGTTTGGTGCAAAACTTTATTTGAAAGATAATATGTATGCTACCCTTAAAAAAAATCTAGGTTTACAGCGTGAGTTTTCGGAGCAGGTAGATAGAACTAATGCGAGTATGCAACAGATGGGGCGTACAAGGGTTAATGCTACTATCAATGCTACGGATAACGCCTCTGGAGTTGTAGAGAGCGTTAGACAAACTGTAGAGAATGTAGGCAATACAACAGTATCCCCAGAGGTATCCTTACAGGATAACGCCTCTGGGGTTATTGGTGCTATACAGGATACCTTAGATACCGTCAATACTACCACAGCTACTCCAGATGTGGAGGTAGAGGATAATGCCTCTCCTACTATCAATGAGGTAGAGAGTAGAGTACACAGGCTGGGAAATGTGAGAGCATTAACCAGAGTGGAGGTAAACGATCAAGCCACAGAAAAGGTAGAGAGAATAACCCAGAGGATCAAGGATCTTACTAAAAAGGTATTCTCTCCAGTGATTAAGCTAAAGGATCTCACGGTTAGTACAGTAGGAAAGATTAAGCAGAGGCTTAAAGAGATAGCCACTACTTTTACTCCTATCGTAAAGATCAGAGATCTAGCCTCACAGGGCTTAGCTAAAATCAAAAATACCTTGGGTGGGCTACGAGATAGAGTTACCTCTGTAGCGGTAGGGATCCACGATAGAGCTACATCTGGATTAAATAAAATAAGGGTAGGTGTACGAACAGTAGGAAAGCTGGTGGCTAAGCCTTTTATATCTATTAAGGATGGAGCCACTAGAGGGATCACAAAGGTTAGAAACTCCCTAAAATCTGTAGGGAAAACAGTAGCTAAGCCTTTTGTTACTCTGAGGGATAAAGCAAGTGCTCCTCTGGGTAAGGTAGGCGGTGTACTGAAATCCGTAGGTAAGGTAGTAGCTAAGCCTTTAATAGCAGTAAAAGACGGTGCTAGTAAGATCCTCCACGGTATAGGCAGTAGCTTAAAATCCATCGGTAATATGTCTGTAAAGGCTATGGTAGCGGTAAAGGATGGAGCTAGTGCTGTACTGGGTAAGATCGGTAGTACACTTAAGAGCCTTGCAAAAGGCGTAACAATCGCTGTAGGAATTGCAGGAGCAGGAGCTACAGCTCTTATGGGTAAATCCTTAGGAGAGGGAGCTAAACTACAGCAAAGTATAGGCGGTATTGAAACGCTGTACACAAAGACTAATAGTGATGGTAGTACAGATACCTCAGCGGTAGATAAGATGTTACAGTACGCTAATCAAGCGTATAAAACTACAGGCTTATCCGCTAATGAGTACATGGAAAATGTTACCTCATTTAGTGCCTCTCTTTTGAGTGCGTGTGCAGGAGATACAAATAAATCCGCTGAGATTGCTAACAAAGCTATGGTAGATATGGCGGATAACGCTAACAAGATGGGTACTGATATGGGATCCATCCAGAACGCTTATCAAGGCTTTGCAAAGCAGAATTACACGATGCTAGATAACCTTAAGCTGGGTTATGGTGGTACTAAGGAGGAGATGGAGAGGCTCCTTAAGGATGCACAGGCTATCACTGGTACTAAGTACGATCTAAACAACTTAGCGGATGTGTATACAGCTATCGGAGTAATACAGGATAAATTAAATATCACAGGAACCACAGCAAAAGAGGCAAAGCAGACCTTTAGCGGATCTTTTGCGATGATGAAAGCCTCCGTTACTAACCTCTTAGGTAATTTATCTGTAGGGGATGGAGAGGCAGTAGCTAGAAGTATGGGAGAGCTGGTAGAGAGTGCAAGTACTTTCTTTTTCGGTAACTTTATACCGATGCTCCAGACGATTTTTAGCAACTTGCCTACAGCAATAGGAACAGCGGTAGAAAAGGTAGCTCCTCAGATTAAGGAGAATGTATTACCACTCCTTACATCTATCAAGGATGCAATCTTTACAGGGCTGGGTAATATCGGTATTGATACTGGAGCATTACAAGCTATTTTCGATCAGCTTTTTAATGTAAAGGTAGACGGTGGCGGTATTTCTAGTATGTTCTCTGGGCTTAAGGATGGAATAGTACAGGCGATCAATACGATCTTACCTATAATCCCTCCGATTATCTCAGCGGTACAACAGATAGCCCCTGTAGTAGGGCAGGTAATTAGTACGATTATGAGCGGTGTATCTCAGATCATCCCTTATATTGTGCCAGTGATCCAGACTATTACTAATATCATCGTAACAGCTATGCCAGTGATCCAACAGATCATTACAGTAGTGGTAGGTGCGATTGTAGCTATTATGCCTACATTGAGCTCTATTTTTACTTTTGTGGGAAATGTGATCCAGCAAGTACTTACAGTGATCGGTAATCACATGGGATTATTCCAAACTATTGTATCTGTAGTAGTAACAGTAGTATCTACTGTATGGCAGACCTTAGCCCCTATAATCAGTGCGGTAGTAGATGTGATCCTTACGGTGGTAGATGGACTACTTACAGGAATTGAAACAGTATTCAATTTCTTAGCTCCATACATCTCTCAGATCTGGGGTAGTATCTGTGGATTTTTCGACAGTGCAAGCTCTACGATTACAACTATCGTAGAAACCATTAAGAGTGTATTTCAAGGCTTATTTGATGCGGTATCCACTATCTTCGGTGGTATCTCCAGTGCTGTATCTACAGCGATAGGAACCGTAACAAGTGTAATAAGCGGAGCGATAGATGCTATTAGCGGTTTTGTAGATAAAGTTGGTGGAGCGATCAGCAAGGCTAAGGAGTTTGTAGGAGGTATCGGAGGCAAGGTTAAGAGTGCTTTAGGTTTTGCCTATGGTAAAGACAGAGTACCGTATGACAATTACCCAGCTATCCTCCATCAAGGCGAGAAAGTCTTAACAAGAAATCAAGCGGATCAATATGATAGAGCTATGAGCACAAGGGGCGTACAGCTCAGCGATGTTAAGCCTATAGATAGAGATCCAGATCCACAGGATGATAAAGGCGGTACAGGAGGTACAGGAAATCCACAGGATGGAGATACGCCTAAGAGCGGTGGTATCGGATCCGTAACGATTGAAAAATTGGCGGATACGGTAATCATTGAGAAAGAGGCAGATACAGATAAGGTTGTTTCTGATATGGTGGCAAAATTCAAAAAGTTGTTACCTAATATGACTTAACAGGGAGGAGGATACTTAATGGAATTTTGGTTACAACAGAATAGCGATAAGTTTCAACTCCCAGTTAAGCCCTCTGATTACACGGTGTCCGTATCGCATAAAAATACGGTTGTCAATGTAATACAGGTAGGAGATGTAAACCTTATCGGTAATACAGGCTTAAGAGAAATTTCTCTTAAGTCTTTTTTTCCAGCAAAAGATTATAACTTTAGTAATAATGCAGGGCGTAAACAGCCCCTAACTTATGTAGAGAAGATCGAGAGCTGGAGAAAATCTGGTACCCCTATTAGGGTTATCATTACAGGCACTCTTAACATGGAGGCTACAGTAGAGAGCTTTGTGTGGGGAGAGCAGGATGCTACAGGAGATATTTATTATACCTGTAATCTAAAGGAGTACAAAAAGATAAAGACAAAGAAAGCTACCGTTACTATAGCTACTGTAAAGCCTACAGTAAGGGCTACAAAGCCACAGGCTAGTACAGCCAGAACCTACACGGTAAAAAGTGGGGATTGCCTCTGGAAAATAGCTAAACAGTTTTACGGTAACGGAGCTCAGTACACTAAGATCTACAATGCTAACAGGGATAAGATAAAAAATCCTAATCTTATCTATCCTAATCAAGTACTAACGATCCCTTAAGGAGGTGGTAAGAGTGATAGTAGTACATAAGGATACAGACATTACAGAGTATGTATCCTCTATGAGCTGGGGAGGTAGCAAATCAGAGGTAGCCAGAAAGTTAGAGCTACACATTGTAAACGCTCCCTTAGATAAAAATATTACTCCTCTTACCATCAACTTAGCGGATCCTGTTTATCTATTTGAGGATGATGGAAAAACAGAGCTCTTTAGGGGCTTTGTGGTAGAGAGGGAGGCAAGTAGTACCACAGGTACAGTTACTTATACCTGTTATGATCTTCTTTTCTATACCATCAAGAGTAACGCCACTTATAATTTTAGCTCTAAAACAGCGGAGGCGATAACTCAGATGGTGTGTGATGATATGGAGATCCCTGTAGGCTCCTTAGCTCAGACAGGGCTAACACAGAAACTCATAGTACAGAATGTATCTATCTATGAGATTATTATGAGAGCCTATACACAGGCATATCAACAGAACGGAGTAAGCTACAGAGTGGTAGCTAAAAAAGGCTACCTCAATGTAGAGGAAATGGGTAAGGTGGTATGCAGTATTGAGATCACAGAGGATAGCAATATTACCAGCTCCAACTATAAAGAGAGCATTACTAACATGGTTAATAAGGTTCGTATTTATGACGGAGAGGGTAAACCACAGGGAGTAGTACAAAATGATGCAGATGTGAAAAAGTACGGTATATTCCAGCAGACTTACACTAAAGAGGAGGGCAAGGATGCTACTACCACAGCTAAGAGTATGTTTAAAACGGTTGAGAAAACCTTTACTCTGGAGTGTGTAAACCTCAATGAGGCAGTAACAGGAGCAGGGGCGGTAGTAAGAGATAGCTCTACAGGGCTCAGCGGTGTAGTGTGGATAGATGCAGATACTCACACATGGCAGAATGGAGTAGCTACCATGAGCTTAACAGTAACTCTAAAACAAATGATGGATACTAAGGAGGGATAGCATGGCTGGTACTGGGGATAACATGAAAAACGATCATCAATATGCAGAAGTGCTAGAGATGATGCGATCACAGGGAGCTAAAGATAATCCTACCTTAGCCCAGCTAGGAATAATGCAAAGCTCTAACAGCGTAAAGATAGATGATCTGGTACTCAATGCTGAGGATCTGTATATAGCAGATTATTTAGTAGCAGGGTATACCAGACAAATAAAAGTACCTTATGTATCTGGAGTATCTGTGGATACTACACAAAGTAACGGTTTTGCCAGTAAGGATAACCCAGATCCAGATACTAGGGCATGGAAACAGAGCCAGATAACCTATACCGATGGGCTTAAGGCTGGGGATATGGTGCTGGTACAGAAACTTAATGATAATAACAAGTATGTAATCATAGCAAGGGTGGTGGAGGCGTAAATGAGTTTATTTCCTTTTGAAACAACAGAGGATCTTACTCTAACGGATCAAGAGGTAACAGCCTCCTCTATCCGTGAGTATGAGATCGACTTTGAAAAAGGCACACTCACAGGGAGGATTGTAACTGGTGTAGATGCTCTTTGTGTGTGGGCTTACTTAGCTCTTAAGGCTAAGAGATACCGCTGGATTATATATAGCTGGGGTTATGGGGATGAGGTTTATGATCTCATCGGATATAGCTACAGTGAGGAGTACCTTAACAGTGAGGTAAGGCGGTATATGGAGGAGTGCTTATTTGAGAATGAGCACATAACAGGAGTACAAGATCTGGAGGTATCCCAGATTAAAGATGTACTCCACATAAAATTTACTCTGGTAACAGATGTAGGTAGTAAGGAGATGGAAATGGATGTATGAGGATCAGACATACGAAAATATATTAGATAGATCCCTAGCAAGGGTGGCAAGTGATGTAGATAAGCGTGAGGGCTCCGTTATTATG
>ERZ1673739.1891-NODE-1891-length-20024-cov-6.050979_pt1 | contig 20024 bp, 16 predicted proteins | sample MGYA00580210_ERZ1673739 | MGnify/ENA primary metagenome ERZ1673739 (study PRJEB41218, sample SAMN15661749) | gut metagenome | host: Homo sapiens | place: Canada: London | collected 2015-08-20/2019-03-30 | study: EMG produced TPA metagenomics assembly of...
TAAAGGAGAAATGAAAATAAAAAGTATCAAAATACTGAAAACGTCTTATTTTGTTCGGTTAAGTGTTATCCTTAACTTGTTTTTATAATAGCATTTGCAGGGAATTTTGTATATTCGCAAAAAAAACTAAAAGAACTGCAAAGTTAAAATAAAATTGTGCAAAATAACGAGGTGCAAAACAAGATTGACAAAAGAATGTAAAAAAAGGAAATTTTAACGGTAAAAATATATAATGTCTAATAATTGACAAGAAGTTACAGAAAGTTACAAGGAAAACTGTAATTTTTGAAAGTATATTCCGGAAGCAGGGTGGGAAAAACAGAGGAGGATACTGTTGGTGAATGCCGGAAAGATTCAGATAATGGAAAAAGAGCTTGCGACATATGATCGGGGGAAATGTCGTAAGCTCTTTTTCTGTAATTTCATTAAAGGAGAAATGAAAATAAAAAGTATCAAAATACTGAAAACGTCTTATTTGGTTTCGTTAAGTGATATCCTTAACTTGATATTATAATACCATGTGTATGCTCTTCTGTAAATTCGCAGAAAAGACAAATGTTACAAAAATGATACTGTAAAATTGTGCAATATAGCCAAAAACGGTGCAAAAAATGGAAAATGTGAAAGTTTTATAATCTTACGACTTCATATTTGATTTGCTTTTCCAATATGTTAAAATTAAAAAAAGCAGAAAATTTTACAGATAAGGGGAAAGATGATGAAAGAATTTGTTGAAATGCGGGATGTCCGTAAGATTTACCGTATGGGTGAAGTTGAGATTGCCGCAGCAGATGGAATTGATTTTCAGATAAAAAAAGGTGAATTTGCAGTTGTGGTAGGCCCAAGTGGTGCGGGAAAAACGACAGTGCTTAACATTCTGGGGGGAATGGATACGGCAACAAGTGGAGAGGTCTGGATCGATGGAAAGAATATTGTAAAGTATTCGCCGAGGCAGCTTACTTCCTATAGAAGGGATGATATTGGATTTGTATTCCAGTTTTACAACTTGATTCCGAACCTGACGGCGCTTGAAAATGTAGAGTTGGCACTGCAGATCTGTAAGGATCCGTTGGATGCGGAGATGGTTCTTAGGGAAGTGGGACTGGCAGATCGTATGAAGAATTTCCCGGCACAGCTTTCCGGTGGGGAGCAGCAGAGGGTATCGATTGCGCGTGCACTGGCAAAGAACCCGAAGCTTCTTTTGTGTGATGAGCCGACAGGGGCGTTGGATTACAATACCGGTAAGGCAATATTAAAGCTTTTACAGGATATGTGTCGTGAACGAGGGATGACAGTGATCCTGATCACACACAATTCAGCGATCACGCCGATGGCAGATCGTGTAATTAAAATGAAGAATGGAAAAGTCGGAAGCATGAAGCTGAATGAAAGACCGGTTCCGGTAGAGACGATTGAATGGTAGGTGGACGTAAAGACCGATGAAGAAAAATGTTTTACGCAAAGATTTTATAATAGAAATAAAAAAGACGATGGGACGGTTTGTATCAATCTTTTTTATCGTAGCATTGGGTGTCGCATTTTATTCGGGAATCCGTGCATCAGAGCCAAGTATGCGGTTTACTGCAGATCAGTATTTCGATGATTCAAAGCTGATGGATCTGAAGGTAATGGGAACCATGGGACTTACCAAAGCGGATATCAAAGCAATTGGAAAGGTATCGGGAATTGAAGCTGTAGAAGGCGGATACAGCAAAGACGTGCTTTGCCCGGTTGGAGACAATGAAAAGGTTGTCCATATGCTGAGTATGCAGAAGAATTTTAATCAGGTTTCGGTTGTGGAAGGCAGGCTGCCGGAAAAAGCCGGAGAATGTCTGGTGGATGAAGATTTTCTGAGCTATACAGACCTGAAGGTTGGCGACACGGTAACTTTCCATTCCGGCGATGGAGAGGCGTTGACGGATTCACTGGTTACAGATACATACAAGATTGTCGGGATCGGGAACAGTCCGCTGTATATTTCATTTGGAAGAGGAAGCAGTACGATCGGAACCGGAGAGATCAGTGGATTTGTTGTAATGGATAAAGCTTCTTTTGACATGGATGTTTATACGGAAGCTTATGTGAAGGTGAGCGGTGCAGAAGAGAAGACGGCATTTACTGATGAATACAATAATCTGTCGGATGCAGCAAAGGAAGCCGTGAGTGCAATCGAAGAAGAACGCTGTGCAGTCCGCAAACAGGAAATCGTAGATGAGGCAAATGAAAAGCTTGCTGATTCAGAGAAGACAGTGAATGAAAAATCGCAGGAACTGGAGGATGCGAAAAAAGAGCTGGAGAGTGGGAAAAGCAAGGCAGCCGAAGAACTGGAAAAAGCAAAGCAGCAGCTTACGGATGGAGAAGCAGAACTTGCGGATGCAAAGCAGCAGATCGCAGATGGCGAGACACAGCTTGCCGATGCAAAAGCGCAGCTGAATGATAAGCAGGCACAGCTAAGTTCAGCAGAGGCAGAGTATGAGTCCGGGAAAGCACAGCTGGATCAGAAAGAACAGGAGCTTGCGGCAGCAGAGCAGACGTATCTGAGCAATTATGCAAAATATATGCCGTTCATTACGGCTGGAAAAGCGCAGATTGCAGCAGGCAGGACGCAGATTGCAGATGGGAAGAAACAGCTGGACGAAGGTCTGGCACCGCTTAAGCAGCTGAGAGACGGGCTGGATGGAATTGAAGATGGAATCAGCCAGTGCGATTCGGGGATGGCGGAAGTGCAGAAGCAGCTGGACGGAATGGACAGCGATGTATATCAGGAATATGTAAAAATTCCAGAAGAAGACAGAAACGAAGAACAGCAGGCTTATGTAAATAAGTGGGAGAATTTAAACGCACAGTTTGCCGGTATACAGGCGCAGAAGACACAGCTTGAAACAGCAAAGAGCGGACTGTTAGCACAGGCAGGTTTTGCCACAGAAGCAGATCTGGATGCCCAGATCACCAGCCTGACTGCGCAGCGAGATGAATTGGATAAAAAAGAGGCTGCACTTCTTGGACAGGAGCAGACACTTGCCGCACAGGAAGAAGAGCTGTTAAGTGCAGGCAGACAGATTACAGATGGCAAGAGTCAGATCGCAGCAGCCAGATCCCAGCTTGACAGCACAAAATCGCAGATTACGGACGGAAAAGCACAGATCCTGTCTGCATGGGCACTTCTGAATGAAAAAGAGGACACTTTAAATGCGAGTAAAGCACAACTTGCATCCGGTGAACAGGAGCTTGCGGATGGCCGGAGTGAATATGAGCAGGCAGCAAAAGAAGCGGAAGAACAGATCGCGGACGGACAGGAAAAGATTACAGATGGAGAGAAGCAGCTGACGGATGCAAGGCAGAAGATCGCAGACGCAAAGGCTGAGATCAAAAAAATCGAAAATCCGAAGTGGTATGTGCAGACGAGAGAGGATGCACTGACGGAATATCAAGGATACGGAGATAATGCAGACCGCATGCGTTCTATTGGAAAAGTATTTCCGGTACTTTTCTTCCTGGTGGCAGCACTGATCAGTCTGACGACGATGACACGAATGGTAGAGGAGCAGAGAGTCCAGATCGGAACGATGAAGGCACTCGGTTACGGAAAAGCTGCAATTGCAGGGAAATACATTGGTTATGCTCTGATTGCAACGCTTGGCGGAAGTATTTTCGGAGTACTGGCCGGGGAAAAGATCCTGCCGTTTATCATTATTTATGCTTATATGATCCTGTATAAGCATCTGCCGGCGATCCTGGTACCGTACCATATGAGCTATGCACTCCAGGCTTCGGGAATCGCAGTTGCCTGCACACTGATCGCTACGATCGCATCCTGCTACAAAGAGCTGGCAGCAGAACCGGCAGAGCTGATGCGTCCGGCAGCACCGAAGCAGGGGAAGCGGATTCTTCTGGAGCGGATCGGAATTATCTGGAAGCATCTGAATTTTACATGGAAATCGACCGTGCGGAATCTGATCCGGTATAAGAAGCGATTCTTTATGACCATTTTCGGAATCGGAGGCTGTATGGCACTGATGGTAGTCGGATTCGGACTGAAGGACTGTATCTATGAGATCGTCAGCCTGCAGTATGAGAAGGTGCAGTTCTATGATGCGGCAACCTACATGAGTGACGACATATCCGAAGAGAACAGACAACAGCTCCATGATTATCTGGATCAGAATGCAGATATAAAAGAGACGATCGAAGCGCGGATGCAGAAGACCGATGTAAAATCTGCATCCGGTAAAAAGACACTTTATCTGATGGTGCCATCGGATAATGAAAAGATTGAGGACTTTTTAAGCTTCCACAGCAGGACCAATAAGGACGAGGTTTATTCACTGAAAAAAGACGAAGTGATTCTGACTGAGAAAATGGCATCCCTTCTGAATGTAAAGGTGGGAGATGAGCTTACGATCGAGGACGAGGACAGGGGAGACCAGACGGTGACGGTTGGCGCCATCTGCGAGAACTATATGAGCCATTACCTGTATCTGTCACCGGAAAAATACGAGGAATTATATGGTGTACCGGCAGAATATAACACGATCATCTACAGTGTAAAGGACGGAAAGGATGATCAGATCGAGAAGATCGGAACAAAGCTTCTGTCGATGGATGGAGTACTGAATGTAAGTTATACCAGCAGTATTGAAGGAAGGCTGGATGACATGCTGCGAAGCCTGAATCTGGTCATCGTGGTACTGATCGTATCTGCCGGAATGCTGGCATTTGTGGTACTGTACAATCTGAACAATATCAACATCACCGAGCGTCAGAGAGAGCTTGCAACCTTGAAGGTTCTGGGATTCTACGACGGAGAGGTTGCCTCTTATGTATACAGAGAGAATATCCTGCTGACGATCATTGGATCGGTTGTGGGTATGGTGCTTGGTAATCTGCTTCACCGGTATATCATCCTGACGGTTGAGGTGGAAGAGGCGATGTTCGGACGTCAGATACACTGGCAGAGTTATCTGTACAGTTTCTTGTTTACTGTAGCATTTTCTTTATTTGTAAACTGGGTAATGTTCTACAAGCTGAAGAAGATCGATATGGTGGAATCTTTGAAGAGCGTGGAGTAAAAGCTTTTGCAAGTGTATGTCAAAGATTTCTTATAGACGGTACACAAAGAATCGGAAAATATATTTCACAGAAAGTTTATATTCTTCACAGAATTATTAGCACTCTTGTCAAAAGAGTGCTAATTTTCTATTGACATTTAGAAATCAGGGTATTAAGATATTTCATAGACAGAAAAATACGGTATTTGAAACCGTAAAAAGATAGAATATGAAATTTAGGAGTGATAAAAATGGCAGCAAAAAAAGGTAGTCTTTCAATCAGCAGCGAAAATATTTTCCCGATTATCAAGAAATGGGTATATTCTGATCATGATATTTTCGCAAGAGAGCTTGTTTCCAATGGATGCGACGCGATCACAAAATTAAAGAAGCTGGACATGATGGGAGAATATACACTTCCGGATGATTATAAAGGAAAGATCCAGGTTATTGTAAACCCGGAAGAGAAGACTTTGAAATTCATCGATAATGGTCTTGGTATGACTGCTGATGAAGTAGAAGAATACATCACACAGATCGCATTCTCAGGAGCAACTGAATTTCTGAACAAATACAAAGATAAGACAACAGAGGACGATATGATTGGACACTTTGGTCTTGGATTCTACTCTGCCTTCATGGTAGCTGATGAAGTTCATATTGATACCCTTTCTTATAAAGAAGGTGCAAAACCGGTACACTGGGTAAGTGAAGGCGGTACAGAGTATGAGATGGAAGAAGGGGATAAAGAGGAAGTTGGTTCTGAAATCACCTTATTCCTGAACGAAGACTGTGTAGAATTTTCAAATGAATACAGAATCCGCGAAGTCCTTGAGAAATACTGTTCATTCATGCCGGTAGAGATTTTTGTATCCAAAGCAAATGCAGAACCGGAATATGAGACGATCCCGGAGGATGAAGTCCTGGATACCGATACGGTTGTTGAACATATCCATGAAGACGCCAAGATGGAAGAAAAAGAAAATGAGAACGGTGAAAAAGAAATGGTTGAAGTTTCACCGGCATCCGACAAAGCAAAGATCGTGAAACGCCCGGTATCGATCAGTGATCCGGCACCGCTGTGGACAAAGCATCCAAACGAATGCAGCAAAGAAGATTATATTGATTTCTACCGGAAAGTATTTATGGATTACAAAGAACCTCTGTTCTGGATTCATCTGAACATGGATTATCCATTCAACTTAAAGGGTATCCTGTACTTCCCTAAGATCAATACCGAATACGATTCCATTGAAGGAACCATCAAATTGTACAACAATCAGGTATTTATCGCAGACAATATCAAAGAAGTTATTCCGGAATTCCTGATGGTATTAAAAGGAGTCATTGATTGTCCGGATCTGCCGCTTAACGTATCACGAAGCGCACTGCAGAATGATGGATTCGTACAGAAGATCTCCGAATACATTTCCAAGAAAGTTGCTGACAAGCTTTCAGGAATGTGCAAGACAGATAAAGAAAACTATGAGAAATACTGGGATGACATCAGCCCATTTATCAAATTCGGCTGCCTGAAAGATGAAAAATTCTGCGAGAAGATGAGCGATTATGTTCTGTTCAAGAACCTGGATCACAAGTATATGACACTCAAAGAATGCATCGAAAAAAATGGCGGAAAAGCAGAACCGGAGGAAAAGACTGAGGGTGAAAATGCAGAGCAGTCAGCAGAAAAGAAAGAAACAGAGAAGACAACAATCTACTATGTAACAGATGAACAGCAGCAGAGCCAGTATATCAATATGTTCAAAAAAGAGGGACTGGACGCAGTGATCTTGTCACATAATATTGATTCTCCATTTATTACTCAGATGGAGCAGAAGAACGAACATATCAAGTTCCAGAGAATCGATGCAGATCTGACTGATCACTTCAAAGAAGATGTATCTGAAGAAGAAAAAGAAGCATTCAAAGAAAAAACTGACAGTCTGGTCGAAATCTTCCGCAAAGCACTTGGCAATGACAAACTGGAAGTAAAAGTGGAAAAGATGAAAGATGAAAATGTGGCATCTATGATTACACTTTCCGAAGAATCACGCCGTATGCAGGAAATGATGAAGATGTATGGAATGTCAGGCATGGATCCGTCTATGTTCGGAACCAATGCAACCCTGATCCTGAATGCAAATCATCCGCTGGTAGAATATGTTGTAGCACATAAAGATGGCGAAAATACAGAAATGTTCTGCCATCAGTTATATGACCTGGCAATGCTGGCACACAAGCCACTCAGCCCGGAAGAGATGACAGAATTTGTGAAACGCAGTAATGAAATTATGATGAAATTGGCAAAATAATCTTGCTGTAGATACCCGGAAAAGCCTGAACCATTCAGATTCCCATTTTCGCTTATGCGAAAAGGTCTGAATGGTCAGGCTTTTTTGCTGTATTTGGAAATACTTTTCACAAAGTGTTGGTGAACTTCCTGGTCTTTTATAGTATAATATAACAAAAGAGAGGCGGTGGATACGATGAAGAATTATTCAAAGGATATAAGCAGACAATATCATATTCAGGTGGCCAACGGGGAAGTCGGCCGTTATGTCATTCTCCCGGGAGATCCAAAACGCTGCAAAAAAATAGCACAGTATTTTGAAGATCCGGTGATGATTGCGGATAACCGGGAATTTATCACTTATACAGGAACTTTAGATGGCGTAAAGGTAAGTGTCACATCTACCGGAATTGGGGGACCATCAGCAGCAATTGCGATGGAAGAATTAGCCAGATGTGGAGCTGATACGTTTGTACGGATTGGAACCTGCGGTGGGATACAGCCGGAAGTAAAAAGTGGGGATATAGTAGTTGCTACGGGTGCCGTCAGAATGGAAGGGACTAGCAAAGAATATGCGCCGATCGAATATCCGGCAGTGGCAGACCTTATGGTGGTGAACGCACTGGTCAGTGCTGCGAAGGAAAAGGACTGTGAATTTTATACCGGAGTGGTACAGTCAAAAGATGCATTTTACGGACAGCATGAGCCGGAGATGATGCCGGCAGGTTATGAACTGATCAATAAATGGGAAGCCTGGAAGAAACTGGGATGTCTGGCATCAGAGATGGAGACGGCAGCACTTTACATTGTGGCAGCAAAGCTTCATGTACGCGTGGGTGCGTGTTTCCTTGTAATGGCAAATCAGGAAAGAGAAAAACTGGGACTTGAAAATCCGGTAGTACATGATACAGATATGGCAGTACAGGTGGCAGTGGAAGCCATCAGAAAGTTGATCAAAGAGGATCGGTAAATGAAAGAAACAATATATAAACGAATCTTTGTGATCGTTCTGGATTCGCTCGGAATTGGTGCAATGCCTGATTCTGAGAAATTCGGTGACAGGGATGTTGATACATTTGGTCATATTTTAGACAGAATGGGAACACTGGAGATTCCAAATCTTCAGAAGCTTGGTATGCTGAATCTGCATACCGGAGGAAAGATGTATGGAATCGAGAATCCGATTGGAAAAATTACCAGACTGAAAGAGGCGAGTAACGGAAAAGATACGATGACCGGACACTGGGAAATGATGGGAATTTATACAGAAAAACCATTTAAAACCTTTACCGAACATGGATTTCCACCGGAACTGATCGCAGAACTGGAAAAACGTTGCGGGAAAAAAGTGATTGGAAACCGTAGTGAGAGCGGAACAAAGATTATTGAAGAACTTGGGGAAGAAGAAATTGAAACAGGTGCAATGATTGTCTATACCTCTGCGGATTCTGTATTGCAGATTTGTGGAAATGAAGAGACATTTGATCTGGCAAATCTGTACCGGTGTTGTGAGATCGCAAGAGAGATCACGATGAAGGATGAATGGCGCGTGGGACGAGTCATTGCAAGACCGTATGTAGGAAAGAAAAAAGGTGAATTTAAAAGAACCAGCAACCGCAGGGATTATGCACTTGAGCCGACCGGAAAGACTGCACTTGATGCACTGAAAGATGCGGGAAAGGATGTGATCGCAGTCGGAAAGATCCATGATATCTTTTGCGGGGAAGGAATCACAGAATCGTATCATTCCAACAGCTCCGTGCATGGAATGGAGCAGACCATTGAGATTTGCAAAAAAGATTTTGACGGACTGTGCTTTGTAAATCTGGTTGATTTTGATGCACAGTGGGGACACCGGCGCGATCCGGTTGGCTACGGACATGAGATTGAGAGATTTGATAAAAATCTTGGAATTTTGTTGGATGATCTGCGGGAGGATGATCTTCTTATTATTACCGCCGATCATGGAAACGATCCGACCTACAAAGGAACCGATCATACACGGGAATATGTACCGTTTTTGGCGTATTCCAAAAAGATGGATGAGGGTGGCGTGATTATGGAGGAAAATACCTTTGCAGTGATCGGGGCAACGGTCACAGATAATTTTGGTGTAAAAATGCCGGAAGGAACGATCGGGCATTCGATTCTGAATGAACTTATTTAGCAAGAAAAAGCAGGAAAAAAGAGAATGAAAAAAGAACAAATTAAAAAAATGATAGAAATCGCGCTTTCTCAGCTTGCATATTCTTATACCCCTTATTCTGACTTTAAAGTGGGAGCTGCGCTGCTTGGAAAGAATGGACGGATATATACGGGATGCAATATTGAAAATGCGGCTTATACACCGACAAACTGTGCGGAGCGTACCGCGTTTTTCAAGGCAGTCAGCGAAGGAGTAAAAGAATTTGATGCAATCTGTATTGTAGGAGGAAAGGGCGGTGTTGTGACAGAGTATGCACCGCCGTGCGGAGTATGCAGGCAGGTCATGATGGAATTCTGCGATCCGGAGACATTTCAGATCATTCTTGCAGTAGATGCAAAGCATTATGATATCTATACCTTGAAAGAAATGTTGCCAAAAGGTTTCGGACCATCCAATCTTACAGAATGAGAAAGGACTCAGACTCCAAAAGAAGATTTTTGAAGAAAAGGAAAAAGAGAAGGAATGAAAAATGACACAGGAAACCTTGAAAGAATTACCAAAGCTTGAGCTTCACTGTCATCTGGACGGTTCTCTTAGCAGACCATTTATTGAAAAAAGGCTTGGAAGAACTGTAAGACCTGAAGAACTCAGTGTTTCAGAAAACTGTACAAGTCTGAATGAATATCTGGAAAAATTTGACCTTCCCGGCAGATGTATTATGGATGAAGAGGGACTTTCCGGAGCTGCGTATGATCTGCTCTCCCAGATGAACGAAGAAAATGTCTGTTATGCGGAGATCCGTTTTGCTCCGCTTCTGTCAGAGACAAAAAAGATGGACAGCCGGAAGGTGATCGAAGCAGTAATCAGCGGAATGGAGCAGGGGAAAAAAGATTTTGGAATCGAGTATGGTGTGATCGTCTGTGCAATGCGGCATCACAGCACTGAGGATAATATGCGGATGATCAAGACGGCAAGAGAATATCTGGGATCCGGAGTTTGTGCAGCAGATCTTGCAGGAGCAGAAGCATTGTATCCGATGTCTGAATTTATGGATATTTTTACAGAGACAAAGAAGATGGGAATGCCATTTACACTCCATGCCGGAGAATGTGGAAATCCACAGAATGTCATAGATTCGATAAACGTGGGAGCTGGAAGGATCGGGCATGGGATCGCGATGCGTGGCAACCAGGAGATCCGGAAAATGGTAAAAAAAGCAGGTATTGGTATCGAGATGTGTCCGATCAGCAATTTACAGACCAAATCTGTAAACAGCATGGCGGAATATCCGATGCGGGAATTTCTGGATGCAGGCTTAAAAGTATCGGTCAACACAGATAACCGAACGGTAAGTAACACCAGCCTTACGAAAGAACTGGAATTTATTCAGAAAAATTATGGAATTCGGGACGAAGAAATCCTTCAGATGATGAAAAATGCAATTGATACTGCATTTGCCGATGATTCTATAAAAGATAAAATTTGCAAAATGCTGAAATAAAGAAACTACAAACAGAGAGGATTGACTCTGAAAAATAATAGAAAAGAGGAATTCTGTATGAGCAATGAAATTTATGAAAAGCTGGAAATATGCCGGAAAAGCATTCTCCAAAAAACGAATTTTAAACCGGAAGTGGCAGTGATTCTGGGCTCCGGTCTTGGCGAATACGCATCAAAAATCAAGATAGAACAGATCATTCCATATACAGAAATTGAAGGTTTTCCGGTGTCGACAGTGGTGGGACATAAAGGACAATTTGTATTTGGTTATGTAAAAGAAGTTCCGGTTGTGATCATGCAGGGACGTGTGCATTATTATGAAGGGTATCCGGTAACAGATGTGGTGCTTCCGGTGCGGCTGATGGGAATGTTAGGCGCAAAGAAGCTGATTCTTACCAATGCATCAGGCGGAATCAATACCGGATTCCATCCGGGCGATCTCATGCTCATCACAGACCAGATTATGAGTGGAATCCCTAATCCACTGATCGGTGCCAATGTCGAAGAACTTGGAACCCGTTTTCCGGATATGAGTGAAGCCTATAGTGAACGGATGCAGCAGATCATAAAGAAAGAAGCCCAAAAACTCGGCATTCCTCTGAAAGAAGGTGTATACCTTCAGCTTACCGGTCCATCTTATGAAACTCCGGCAGAAATCCGTATGTACCGCACCTGTGGGGCTGATGCCGTAGGCATGAGCACCGCCTGCGAGACGATCGCTGCCCGCCACATGGGAATCGAAGTCTGTGGCATCTCCTGTATCACCAACCTCGCCGCCGGCATGACATCACAACATCTGAACCACCAGGAAGTCCAACAAACCGCCGACCGGGTGGCTGAGCAATTCCAGGAATTACTGACAGCAATCATTACCCACATATAAGAAACGGAACATATATCTGAATTTACCCAGAACCAGGTCCAAGGTTCCGGATTTTCCGGAACCCGCCGACCGTCCTCTTGCAATTCCGAGTTGAGGCATTGTGTAAGAATTTTGCCAACGAGATAGAAAGACAAAGAGCATAAAATACCGCATACAGTATTTTATGCTCTTTGTCTCACCACTATTTTCAAAATTTTACTCAACCTCAAACGGAATCTCGTACTTCGCAAAAATCCGCTGCGCCATCTTGTCCCATGCCTGCTCCAGTGATTTGTCCAGCGTGAACAGGTTCATAGATGTTCCTGTCGTACAGCTAAGTTTTGTCCCGTCATATTTAAAATTCAGGTACAGTCCCTGCACATCTGCCGGAGCAAATGAAAGATGTTCCTGTTCGAGAAGCCGTGCAATATTCGGTGCTGACATAGAAAGAACAAAATGAAATCCCAGCGGAGTACGCTTTCCTTTGATCAGAGAAAGGCAAAACTCGCGAAGTTCCCTCCAGAGAGCATATTCCCGGTCATCCAGAGCTTCTTTTTCTTCAGCACTGAAGAAATCTTTTTTCAGTCGTCCGTTAAATTGAAAGGTATTAAAAGTTGTGATATCTCCTTCAATAAATAAAAAGGAATCAAATGCAGGATGCAGTAAAAGTGCGTTCATGCATTTTTTTGTATCCAGAGAAAAAATAAGCATAGACTTCCTCCCGTCATCAGTGTAATAGTATCAGTATAGCATAAATCTTGAGATATGCATAAGAATTTGATACAATACGGGAAAGAAAAAGGATGGATAACAAGATGAAAATAGAATTAAACCGGGATCAGATCAAATACATTGCAGTGTTTACTATGCTGCTCAATCACGTTGCAAATATATTTCTGCAACCAGGAACCTTTGCCTGCGAAGCACTAAAGGATATCGGTTATTTTACAGCACCGGTCATGTGCTGGTTTCTGGTTGAAGGATACCGTTATACAAGGTCAGTAAAAAAATATGCCGGAAGACTGCTGATCTTTGCTGTCATTTCACAGCTTCCGTATTATCTGGCATTTGCGCGGAATCATCTGGCACCGTGGTATACTTTAAATATGATATTTACACTTTTTCTGTGCCTGTGTCTGATGATCGCAGAGGAAAAAATATCAGATCCGGGAAAGAAAAGTCTGGTTGTATTGGGAATTATAGCAGTAAGCAGTATCTGTGACTGGGCAATTCTGGCTCCATTGTATACGCTTTGGTTTTACCGGGCAGGAGAGGATCCAAAGCGCCGGAAAAAGGCTTTTTTTATTGCAGCACTTGTTCTGGGGATTACGGTGACAGCAGAACTTCCGGGAGTTGCAGGAATCGCAGCTGGAGCAGGGGCAATGATTGCAGTACTGGCAGCGGGAGGCTGTGTTTTGGTATTTTATAACGGAAAAAAATCACAGAAACATTTTCTTGTGAAAAAGTATTTTTTTTACGTGTTTTACCCTGCACATTTGGTGATTTTGGCATTATTAAAGATTTGACTTTTATAATAGAAGAAAGTAAAATAAATAAGTTAGAGTATTTATCACATGATTCAATGAAAATGGAACTCATATTTTAATAAAAGATAGGATGCATAGCATGAAGAAAAGAACGATGGAGAAAGAACATCAGGCAGAAGAAAGAAGAAAAAAAGTTCTGATGGAAATTGCAGGAGCGGTTGTTGTACTGACTGTAATCGTAAGTATTGGTCTTTCGCATCTTGGAACAGATAAGGTGAATACATCAGCAGGAGTAAAAGCAATCAAGAAGCTGGAAAAAGCAGATGTATCTGAGGTGGAGACCAAAATTTCAAATATTGAGAAAGAAGAAAAACAGGCGACAGAGGACTGGCAGAACCGTCCGTTGTCCGAAAAATTTGCGCATGCGGTGATTCTCGGAGATTCGATCACAACCGGTTTTACCGTATATGATGTGCTTGATACTTCTAAGGTTGTAGCGGAAAAAGGAATGCACCTTGATCAGACCGGTGATCTGATCAGGACAGCAGCAGAGTTAAAGCCGGAAGTCCTCTTTCTGGCACTTGGACTGAATGACATTTCCGGAACAGATGGAGATACAGATGCATTTATTGAAAAATACAAAGCGGTACTTGCAAATGTGCGTGAGCAGATGCCCGATGCAGTGCTCTATATCAACTGTGTTCTTCCTGTTTCCGCTCAAAAAGAAGAAGAAGAGCCGGTTTATGCCAAGATTCCGGATTATAATACCGCACTTAAAGCAATGTGTGATGAAGAAGGAATTACATTTATCGATAATACAGAGATCGTAAAAGATGAGTATTATGAGCAGGATGGCGAGCATATGAAGGCGGAGTATTATCCAATCTGGGCAGAACATATGGCGGAGGTGGCCGGAATATGACAAAGAAAAAAGGGGAATTTACAGTTCTGCGTAATATCAGAGCTGGGATGGTAATTATTTTGCTTATCTATATCGGTCTGATCTTTCAGTCTAAGGGAGACAGCGATACACCGTTTGCAGATGTACAGAAAGCGGTTGTGGATGCGGCAGATGACAAGAACATGACACTTGCCGGAACCCAGGAGATCAAGAGATTCTATGGGATCAATCCAAAGGATTATGAAGATATAACACTGTATTATACGAATGAAACAATGGGAGTCAACGAGCTCCTTCTGGTGAAAACAAAGGACGAGAATGAGGCAGAGGCAGTTGAGAAAGCCGCAGAACAGCGAAAAAAGACACAGCTCGATAATTTTGAAGGATATGGGGTCGAGCAGGTAAAGCTTCTGGATGCTTCGATCATTAAGACGAAAGGTACATATGTGCTTTTTGTTATTTCACCAAAAGCTGAAACTGTAGAAAAGGCGTTTACAAAGAGCCTGAAGTAGATAAAAGGAAACGAAAAAGTTATGTTATTTAGTAGTCTGGTATTTTTGTTTACATTTTTGCCAATTACACTGTTGGTATATTATTTGGTGCCGCGTAAGGTAAAAAATGTGGTACTTTTGATCGCTTCCCTCATATTTTATGCGTGGGGAGAGCCGGTCTATATCTTCCTGATGCTGATTTCCATTCTGTTCAATTATTTTTGCGGAATGGACATTGCATTAAAAGCAGGAAGAAAATCGCAGGTGCGCAGTCTGATCTTTACGATCGTTGTAAACCTGTTTATTCTTGGATTTTTCAAATATTACGGATTTATCGTGACAAATTTAAATGCGATCCTTCCGTTCTATATTCCATATAGAAAACTGGAGCTCCCAATCGGAATTTCTTTCTATACTTTCCAGACATTGTCTTACATCATTGATGTATATAGGGGAAATGTAGACGTACAGGTAAATCTGATTGATTTCGGAACCTATGTTACAATGTTCCCACAGCTGATCGCAGGTCCGATCGTACAGTATGCAGATGTGGAGAGACAACTGCGTGAAAGAAAGGAATCACTGACGAAGTTTGGATACGGTGCCTGGTTCTTTGTGATAGGACTGGCAAAGAAGGTGCTTTTGGCGAATACGATTGGTTCGATTTATGAAAATATCGCGGCGATGGATGGAATGTCAGTAGTGACTGCATGGCTTGGATGTCTTGCCTACACTTTCCAGATTTATTTCGATTTCAGCGGTTATTCGGACATGGCAGTCGGACTTGGAAAGATGTTCGGATTTGAGTTTATGCAGAACTTCAATTATCCGTATATTTCCAAAAGTGTTACCGAGTTCTGGAGAAGATGGCATATTTCGCTGGGATCATGGTTCCGCGAGTATGTGTATATTCCGCTTGGAGGAAACAGGGTAACGGTTCCGCGGCATTTACTGAATCTTCTGATCGTATGGTTCCTGACCGGTCTCTGGCATGGGGCAAGCTGGAACTTTGTAGTATGGGGGTTCTTCTACGGAGTGATCCTCATTACTGAAAAATATTTTACAGGAAAAATACTTGCAAAGCTGCCGGAGGCAGTCCAGACACTTTACACAATGATTCTGGTCATGCTCGGCTGGGTACTGTTCTTCAGCCCGACACTCGGAAGTGCACTTACCTGGATCGGCAATATGTTCGGACAGGGTGCAACCGGATTTATGGACAGCCAGGCATTGTACCTGATCATGCGAAACTGGCTCTTCTGGGTGGCAGGGATCATAGGAAGTACACCGTTTATGCATCTGCTCGGAAAGCGGCTGGTATTTAATGAGGAAAGACCGCATACGGTTCTGGCAGGCTGCCTGATGACAGGACTGTTTGTGCTGTGTGTGGCATATCTGGTGACAGAAAGTTACAATCCATTTTTATATTTTAGATTTTAAGGAAAGACAATGGTAGAAGGAAAGAATAATAAACAAAAAAACAGAACAAAGTATTTTCTGCCAGGAGGGAAAAAACAGATCCAGGCAGTATGTGCGTTTTTATTTCTGGGAGTCCTTATTCTCAGCTGCGGAGTAAACCTTATGCATAAAGACAGGCAGATGTCAGAAAAAGAAATGCGTATGCTGGCGCAGAAACCGGAAATTTCTCTTTCCGGAATTGCTTCCGGAAGGTTTATGGAGCAGTACGAGGAGTATGTATCGGATCAGTTTGCAGGAAGAGATACCTGGGTAAGAATCAAGACATTTGCGGACAGTGTGGCGGGGAGGACAGAAGAAGGTGGTGTTTTCAAAGGAAAGGATCATTATCTGATGGAAGATGTTGCTGTGGCAGATGAAAGTGATCTGAAAGAGAATCTGGATGCAATGAAGAATTTTAAAGAGCGTTATCCGGATATCCAGATGCATATGATGCTGGTTCCGAATGCGGCAAATGTTATGGAGGACAAGCTTCCGGCATTTGCGGTGACTGCCAGTCAGAGCAGACAGATCAGCCGTGTAAAGGCAGAACTTGGAGATTCTTATGACTGGATCGATGCAGAAAAAGTACTGGATGCTCACAAGGATGAAGCAATTTATTATCACACGGATCATCACTGGACTTCTCTTGGTGCATGGTATGCATTCCAGGGAGCAAAGACACAGCTTGGACTGGAGAAGAGTGAAGAAATTAAGATGAAAGCCTATGCGGTATCGGATTCTTTTAACGGAACGTTATCCGCAAAGAGTGGATATGAGACAGATTATAAGGAACCAATCTATATTTATCTGCCAAAGAGTGCGGATGCACCACAGGTTGCAGTCAATTATGTGGAAGAACAGAAAAAGAGTGCTTCTATGTATGATTCATCCAAACTGGATGAGAGAGATCAATATTCCGTATTCTTCGGTGGAAATCATGCAATGATCGATATCCAGTCAACACAGACAGAAAAACGCAGACTTCTGGTGTTCAAAGATTCATATGCAAACTGTTTTCTTCCGCTTCTGGCTCCGTATTACCGGGAAATCGTTGTGATCGACCCTCGTTATTATACCGGTAAATTAAGTTCTGTGATGTCAGATAAACAGTTTGATGATGTGCTGTTCCTGTATAATGCCAATACATTCTTTGAAGATCGGATGCTGGCGGGGGTACTGGATGAGAATTAACAGGAGAAAAACATGGCAAATAAAATAGAAAAGCAGTTTCTGGACACGGAAAATAAAGGACCGGTCCGGCTGAACAAATATTTAAGTGAAGCTGGTGTATGTTCCAGAAGGGAAGCGGATAAACTGATAGCAGCCGGACAGGTGACGGTTGACGGTGTGCGTGCAGAGACCGGAATGAAGGTAGAGCCGTGGCAGGTTGTCCGGATTGGGAAAAAGCAGGTATCCAGACAGGAAGAGATGATCGTGCTTGCGGTCAATAAGCCGCGTGGAATTGTCTGTACTGAGGAAAGACGGGAGAGAGACAGTATTGTACGTTTCCTTAACTATCCGGTACGGATTACTTATGTAGGACGTCTGGATAAGGATTCGGAAGGGCTGCTTCTGATGACGAACAACGGCGACATTATCAACCGGATGATGCGTGCGGCAAATAAACATGAAAAAGAATATAAAGTTACAGTTGATAAGCCCGTGACAGATGAATTTCTCAAGGAGATGGCAGGCGGTGTCCCGATCCTGGATACTGTCACAAGACCATGCCAGGTAGAAAAGCTTGGAAAATATAAATTTAAGATCATTCTGACACAGGGACTCAACCGGCAGATCCGCCGGATGTGTGAGGCACTTGGCTACGAGGTAAAGGAGCTGCGGAGAGTGCGGATCATGAATATCGAACTTGGTAATTTAAAGCCGGGAGAATACCGGAAGGTTACGGATCAGGAACTGAATGAACTCTATGAGCTGATCAGGGATTCAAAGTCAGAGCCGACACCGTGGAACAATAATTAAAAGTGTGGATTTGGATATGGATAAGATGAAAAGGATGCAGGAGCTGGTAGAGCTTCTGAATAAAGCCGGAAAAGCTTATTATCAGGATGCGCAGGAAATTATGAGCAATTATGAGTATGATGCGCTGTATGATGAACTGAAAGGTCTGGAAGAAGAGCTGGGAACCGTTATGGCTTCCAGTCCGACGGTGAATGTAGGATATGAAGTATTAAGTGAGCTTCCGAAAGAACGTCATGAGTCACCGATGCTTTCTCTTGACAAGACAAAAGAAGTGGCAAGGCTGAAGGAATTTGTCGGAGACCAGATGGCTGTGATCTCATGGAAGATGGATGGTCTGACGATCGTTTTGACCTATCGTGACGGCGAACTTTTTAAGGCAGTTACAAGAGGAAATGGGGAAGTCGGTGAGGTCATTACCAACAATGCGAAAGTATTTAAAAACGTGCCGCTTCATATTCCGTATAAAGGGGAACTGATCCTGCGAGGGGAAGCAGTGATCGGTTACAAAGATTTTGAGCGGATCAATGAAGAAATTGATGACGTGGATGCAAAATATAAAAATCCACGGAATCTGTGCAGTGGTTCTGTCCGCCAGCTGAACAACAAGATCACGGCACAGAGAAACGTAAAATTCTATGCATTTACCCTGGTACGTGCAGAAAATGTGGATTTCCACAATTCCAGAAAAGAACAGCTTGACTGGCTGGAACATCAGGGATTTGATGTGGTGGAGCATTATCTGGTGACAAGGGAAGAACTGGATGAGAAGGTTGCATTTTTTGCAGAAAAGATCATAGAAAATGATTTTCCGTCAGATGGTCTGGTTCTTGTATATGATGACATTGCGTATGGGCAGTCGCTTGGGAGAACGGCAAAATTCCCACGTGATTCTTTTGCTTTCAAATGGGCAGATGAGATCCGCGAGACGCACCTTCTGGAGATTGAATGGAGTCCATCAAGAACAGGGCTTATTAATCCGGTAGCGATCTTTGAACCGGTAGAGCTGGAAGGAACAACGGTAAGCCGTGCAAGTGTACACAATTTAAGTATTATGGAGGAGCTGCATCTGGGAATCGGGGATACGATCGAAGTCTATAAGGCGAATATGATCATTCCGCAGATTGCAAAGAATCTGACCGGCAGTGATAATATTGAGATCCCGAAAGTCTGTCCGGTTTGTGGTGGAGCTACGGAGATCCGTCAGATGAATGATGCAAAGTCGTTGTATTGCACAAATCCGATGTGTCAGGCAAAAAGAATCAAATCCTTTGCATTGTTTGTCAGCAGGGATGCACTCAATATTGACGGGCTTTCTGAGGCGACACTGGAGAAATTTATTGCGAGAGGATTCATTCACAAATACAGAGATATCTTCCATCTGGATTTCTATCAGGAAGAAATTCAGACGATGGAAGGCTTTGGAGAAAAATCCTATGCGAACCTGATCGCAAGCGTGGATAAGGCGAGAAGCACAACACTTGCTAAAGTGGTATATGGACTTGGGATTGCAGGAATCGGTCTCGCAAATGCAAAACTGATCTGCCGCCATTTTAAAAATGATGTGGAAAAAATGACAGGAGCATCGGAAGAAGAACTGAGTGATATCCAGGGGGTAGGTCCGGTGCTTGCGGCGGCATTTGTAAAATATTTTATATCAGAGGAAAGAAAAAAAGAATTTAAGCTCCTTCTCGGAGAACTGGAGATCCAGCCGGAAGAGATGGCAGAGGAACAGAAATTTGCAGGTATGAGTTTCGTTATCACTGGCAGCGTGAATCATTTTGCAAACCGGAATGAGGTAAAAGAACTGGTTGAGAAGATGGGTGGAAAAGTGACCGGATCTGTAACGAAGAAGACAAAT
>ERZ1673739.1901-NODE-1901-length-19970-cov-5.682099_pt1 | contig 19970 bp, 16 predicted proteins | sample MGYA00580210_ERZ1673739 | MGnify/ENA primary metagenome ERZ1673739 (study PRJEB41218, sample SAMN15661749) | gut metagenome | host: Homo sapiens | place: Canada: London | collected 2015-08-20/2019-03-30 | study: EMG produced TPA metagenomics assembly of...
GGTTCGAAGACAGATGGAAGAGTATAAAGGTGACGGAAAGAAAATAGGACTGGGAAATGTTTATCTCAGACTGAAAATGTACTTTAAAGGACAGTTTTCCATGGAAATAAACAGTGTGAAAGAAGAAGGAACGCAGGTTAGTATTTTGATTCCCTGTAATGTAAGCGAATCAGGTAAGTTTCCTGCTTCCATTTACGAATATCCAGCAGACTAAAGTGTGTTTAAAAATTCATTCCCGCAATCAGCACGTCCTAATTTACGGCATATTTTGCAGAAAGTATTTTTGAAACATACTCTGAAAGAAATTTTATGCCTGGGCAGTGGAGAGTAGCAGGCAGATAGAAGATTATATCTGAGAAAGAAGGGAAGGGTGAATATGTACAGTCTGTTAATTGCAGATGATGAACCGATAGAATGTGTAGCTCTTGAGCATAAAATAAAGGAACTGATACCGGAAATTGTTTTGATTTCTAGTGTTCATGATGGAATCAGTCTGTTAAAAAAGGTGACAGAACAGAAACCGGATATAGTCATAGTGGATATAAATATGCCTGGCCTGTCCGGACTTGAAGCAATCGAGCTGCTTAAAATAAAAGAGATAAATTTAAAGATCATTATCAACACCTGTTACAGTGATTTTGCTTATATACAAAAAGCATTGCAGCTTGGAGCCAGTGATTATCTGCTGAAACCCGGAAAGAAACAGGCATTGGAGAAAGCTTTAAGAAAAGTGTGCATGGAAATAGATAAAGAACGTGCGGCACGCAGAGAAAACAATGATAATCAGGAACTGGTAAATGGATTAAAAAAGGTGGCGGCAGAGAAATGGATTCTGTCTCTTCAGCAGGGAAAGATGGATCAGGAATGCTTTCAACTTCTGGCAAAAGAGATGCCTGAAATTAATGAGGGAGGATATTTTACCGCATGGAAAATCGGAGATAAAAAAGAGAAAGATACAGACTACAAAAAACTGATCCGAACGATTCGAGAGGAAAGCAGAGATTTGTGCAAACTGCTTGGAGTCTTATACAGGGATATCTATTATGTATTTTTTATGAAAAAAGAAAAAAAGGAAATAGAAGAAGGACAGGAAGAAATTCAGGAAATTCTGAGTTACCTTTTTCAGAAAGTAAAAGATACCGGAATGACAGTTTCTGTGGCATGCAGCAGGTATAAAAAGAATGCAGATGATTATATTACAGGAATCCGAGAAGCAGAAGCCTCTTTAAACCAGATACATAGAAACGGAATTTATTATTTTCATTATGGATGTGATGAAAAGACAGAATATATCTTCAAAGACAGAGAAGAAGATATTATGTACAATTTCAAGAAAGGTGATATAGAACGGGTAACAGTTAAGATTAAAGAAATCTGTAACAGACAGATGGAAACATCCGGAGCAGAAATCGAAGAAATAAAAGCGCAGATAGCCATACTTTTTACGCAGATTTTTGCAAAATGTTCCCTGACGGTTTCGGAAGATTTCTGGAGTGATTTTCGGATGAAAAATCAGATGCAGGATTTAATAAAATGGGTGGAGCTGAGTCTGAAAAAAATTATATCTCAATCAGGAAAAGAGGAAAATCCATACATTCAAAAGGCAATGATCTATATGAGGGAAAATTATCAGGAAGATATTTCTTTAAATGATATTGCGGAGAAACTGGGAATTAGTTCCTTTTATCTGAGCAGAATGTTTAAGCAGGAAAAAGAATGTTCTTTTGTGGAGGTACTGACGGATATGCGTATCAGAGAAGCAATTCGTCTGCTACATACCACACATCTGTCTAATCAGGAAATCTGTTAGCGAGTGGGCTATGCAAGCACTGCTTATTTTTATCGTGTGTTCAAGAAAACCACAGGATTTACAGTAGGAACTATACGTCAGATTCGCTAGAGAGTGTTGAAAAATTTTGGGGGATTTCCTGAATGATAATGTTTCTAAGAAACGTTATATTATATGAAAGCTACAAGTAAGTTTACACCCACTGCTTATTGTTTTTGGCGAATGAAAGCAGGGGAACTTACTTGATTCAGTTAAAATTCACATTTCAGAAAGCGAGGGATAAAAATGACATTCTTGTTTACGATTCTTATGATTGGTATTTTTGGAAAATTAATCGGGCTTGCATTTAAAATGACATGGGGAATTGCGAAGATTCTGGTGACACTGGTATTTTTTCCCATTGCGTTGATTGGTCTGGTGATAGGAGGATTGATCTCCATTGCGCTTCCGATTCTGGTACTGGTTGGAATTGTTTTTCTGATTGGCGAAGTGGTGAAAAAATAAAATTGTGTAGAAATTCAGATATGTTCTGAATCAGTTATCCGGCTACGAGTAAGCTGGGAAAGCGGATTACGAATATCCGCCTGACTGGAAGGAAGGTGCCCATTGGAAAAAGAAATGCAGATTTCTGTCATAAATGAAAAGAATACACAGGCAGTTCCTGAAAAGATTCATGGTATTCCCATGATTCCTTTTGGCCTGCTGGCAGGATTTATGGGGGAAAAGGAAATCAGGATCACAGAGCTTGCAGAGGAAGGCTTTTGTTTCAGAATAGCCAGAAGTCATATGAAATCGTATGAGAAAGTAGATACTTTCAATGGAAAATTAAAAACGCAAAACATAATAACAGATTTCCGGATATGCTTTTATAATATGAAAAAAAGCGAATATGAAGAAATAAAAATATTTTCTGCTTACATCTGGGAAATTACACAGGAGTCTTCGGATGATTCAGATGACTTTACTGAACAGCAGGCATTTTATGCGGAATACTGTGTAAGGACGGATCAGGAAGATTATAAAAATGCAGTCCGCCGGCTTGCCGGGGAATACAGCCGCTACATCCGGCTGAAACTGGAAGAAGAAGATGCACAGCTTGGCCATGTCCTGACCGGATATCCGGCTGAAAAAGACGAAGAATACCAGGAAACTTTTCGAAAGCAGAAAGCCAGGATTGCAGATCAGATATGCATACAGGAGAAAGCAGATAAGTGTTTGCAGAAACCTTATTTAAAAGAAGCTTCCGGAAAAAATCCTCTCAGCACATCTTTTTCTGAGGTGGAATATGCAATAGAACTGGATAATCCTGACTTGTATGAATCCTATCTTTCTGAAAGTATTAAGGATTTTGTAAAGAAATATTGGGAGAAAAACCAACTCTCTGAATATGAACTGGCAGAGCGCATCCCGGACAGGCTTTATATAGGGAATCAGTTCTGCCATTTATTATTCCCGGAAGAAGAACAGCTTTTTGCCCTCATGGATAAGGCAAAGCAGGAGTCCCTGCAGCTTACGCTTTCTTTTTCCTACATGCGTGAATACATGCTGAACGGAGTGGAAAGTATTCTGGAAAATGTGGATAAGTGGTGTGACGAAAACCATCGGAATGTGGAAATCCTTGTAAATGACTGGGCGATGGCAGATATGGTCAAAACGAACACAGTTCATCTGCTTCCATGCCTGGGAACACTTTTAAATAAGCGGAAAAAAGATCCCCGTATGAAATACAAATGCGGACAGACACAGCTTTATAAAGAGAACAATCTGAATGCAGAATTTTACAGGGAATATCTGAAAAAAGAGTTCGGGATAGAACGGTATGAATGGGAATCCTGTGGCTATATACAGAAATTTCCGCAGGGAAAAAACAGCCTGCATTTTCCTTTCTATCAGACCAATACTTCCCAGTACTGTCCACTGCATGCCATTTTCCAGACAGGGGATCGCGGAAAACAAAAGCTTATAAAACAATGCTCCAGGCCCTGCAAAAATCATGTCCTTTTATATCCAGCACATCTGAATATGGCAGGAAGATATAATTCTCTTTTTGGAATAGACACAAAGATTTTAACAAACAGGGAACAAATAGATTCATATATAAAAGATGGTGTCATAGACCGTCTGGTATGGAATTTCTCTAATTGAAAATATCTGTCGAAAATTTGCAATTGATACATAGACTCTAGAGTGTGTTTGAAAAATGCTTTCTGCAAGATGTGCGTCACAATTTGCGGAAGATTTTGAACGAATGAGGGCGGCGTAGCGGGCTACGGCAACCGAATTCGGGCAAAATATGCCGTGAATTGGGGCGTGCAGATTGCGGGAATGAATTTTCAAACACACTCTAAGATAAAAAATTTGCCATTATTTCAGATTTTGATATCTGCACGGAAAAAATACTCGGAAAGGAATTACAAAAAACATGAAAATTACAGCAGGACTGGGTTCCATAGACGAATATATCCGGTTTATAAAAGCTGGCGCGGACGAATTTTTCTGTGGATATGTGCCATATGTCTGGGTAAAGAAATATGGTACGGTCATGCCATTAAACAGAAGAGAAGTGCTTTGTTACAATGTACAGCTTGGAGCTTTCAGTGAACTGGAAATTCTGGCAGATATGATTAAAAAATATAAGAAGCCGGTGCATCTGACTTTTAATTCCTTATATTACATTCCACAGCAGTACCCGGAAATAGCAGAGATTATACGCAGGTGTATGAAACTGGGATTTCAGAGTTATATCATTGCAGATCCGGCATTAATCGTATATCTGCGGCAGCAGCACATCAGCTGTGAAATCCATTTGAGCGGGGAAACCGCAGAAGTAAATCACAGGATGGCAGAAGTGTTTCAGAGACAGAAACTAAAGCGGATTATTTTTCACAGGAAAAACAGCTTTGAAGATATGAAATTTGTAATCCGGGCAGAAAAAATGGCAGGAGGAGAACGTGCGCAAACAGAATTTGAGGCATTTGTATTAAACGAGATGTGCCAGTTTACCGGTGCGTTCTGTAACTCCCTGCACTGTGATGAGATGGGCTATCTTTGCAGAGTTCCGTATCGAATCTCAAAGACGGAAAACACTCGGAATATCAGAAACTATAAAGATAGAAGAAGCTGTGAAGATATCAGGAACTGGAAAGATAAGAACGAAGATGCTGAAGAAATATCTGAAGATAGATATTCAGATTATGAAATAGATGATTTATACGATGAAACCGGGTATCTATGCGGAGAGACCGGATGCGGAATGTGCGCGCTGTATCAGCTTCGGGAAGCAGGTATTACACATCTCAAACTGGTTGGAAGAGGAAATTATACAGACTTTATGGAAAAAGACATCCGCAATCTGAGGACAGCACTAAACATCCTGGAAGCAACAGATACACAGCAGGAATTTATTCAGCAGATGAAAAATACTTTATTTCCAGATGGATGCAGCAGAAACTGCTATTATTAACGGAATGTTCCAGATAATGGAATTTTGGCATTTCAAAAATTACAGTTGACTTTTTTTCTCATGTTTGTTATAGTCAAAAAACAATCAATTCCGTGAGGGAGTAATTCGCGTGAGAGCGTGGTTTGTCAACATACTGGTGTCAGAGAACTGTCTGCAACGGTTTTTTTGAAACCTGGCAAATCTTAAAGAATGAGACTCATGTATACTTTAGCTGATTTTTACAGAAAAGCTGTAAAAAGAGGGATAAAGTATACGTGGGTCTTTTTATTTGCTCCAAACTATCTGAGAGAATTTTTAGTAAGGTGTACAGACTGCGGGACAGGGTTTCAAACACATTCTGGAAATGAATTTTCAGATGTACTCCAGAAATGAATTAGAGAAAAGGAGGAAAAAAGAATGTTATTATTTATGAAAGTACTTTTCACCCAGTTTATTGCAGAGATGGGAGATAAAACACAGCTTATGCTGGTGGCACTGACATCCAAATTTAAGCTCAGGGATATTTTGCTGGGGACAAGTGTTGCCATTCTGGTATTGAACGGTCTGGCAGTTCTGGCAGGAGGACTTGTCAGTGAACTGATTCCGGCCTGGCTGATCAAACTGATCGCAGGAGCCGCATTTTTATTCTTTGCAGCGACGACCCTGAAAGGGGAAGATGATGAAGAGGAAAATGTAAAAGAAAGAAAAATCAGCTTTGCACAGTTGTCCGTATTCTGTACATTTTTTGTAGCAGAACTTGGAGATAAAACACAGCTTACAGCAATTACCTTTGGAGCAAATGAAGGATTAAATTCTGCAGTGGTGGTATGGCTTGCCTGTTCATTAGGACTGTTTGCGGCAGATGTGATCGGACTTCTGATCGGTTACTTACTCAAGAGTAAAGCACCGGAAGGCATTCTCAATACCGTTGCGTTTTTTATCTTTTCTGTTTTTGGAATCGTAACACTCAGACAGGGATTTCTACTTTTATTAGGAACAAGTTCTGATCTGGTAATGCCGGTCACAGCAGTCATTACGATTATTTTTGTCGTTGTCTGTCTTATGCTGTATAAAAAAGAAAAAAAAGCTTCTGTAACGGCGTAAAAAGAAGAACTGCTTAAAAAAGAGAAACTTAAAAATTAAGAGATTTATTGCCGTTAGAAAAAAAGTATGGTATATTATTATGTATGAAGTGTTGTAAAAATACACAAAAATAATAACAAAGCAATTGGCAGGAGTGGTGAAAATGTATAAGGAAGAATATGAACGCTGGATGGCAGCAGACCTTGAAGATGCAGACCTGAAACCAGAGTTATCCAAGATCAGAGATAATGAAGAAGAAATCAAGGAACGTTTTGCAGTTGCACTGAAGTTTGGTACTGCAGGACTTCGTGGTGTACTTGGAGCAGGTACCAACCGTATGAATATTTATGTAGTACGTCAGGCAACACAGGGACTTGCAAACTGGGTAAAAACACAGGGTGGCACACAGACTGTTGCAATCAGCTATGACAGCCGCTTAAAGAGTGATGTATTTGCAAAAACAGCAGCAGGTGTTCTTGCTGCAAATGGAATTAAAGTAAGAATTTATGATGCATTAATGCCTGTACCGGCACTTTCTTTTGCAACACGTTATTACAACTGTAATGCAGGTATTATGGTAACAGCTTCCCACAATCCTGCAAAATATAACGGATATAAAGCATACGGACCAGATGGCTGCCAGATGACAGATGATGCGGCAGCAATCGTATATGATGAAATCCAGAAAACAGATGTGCTGACAGGTGCAAAATATATGTCCTTTGCAGCAGGTGTAGAAGAAGGACTGATTCGTTTTGTAGGTGATGACTGCAAGAAGGCTCTTTATGAAGCAATCGAATCCCGTCAGGTTCGTCCGGGTCTTTGCAAAACAGCAGGACTGAAACTTGTTTACAGCCCGTTAAATGGTTCCGGTCTGGTTCCTGTTACACAGGTATTAAAAGATATTGGAATTACAGATGTAACTATCGTTCCGGAACAGGAATATCCAAACGGATACTTTACAACATGCAGTTATCCGAATCCGGAAATCTTCGCAGCTCTGGAACTGGGACTGAATCTGGCAAAAGAATCCGGCGCAGATTTAATGCTTGCAACTGACCCGGATGCAGACCGTGTAGGTATTGCCATGAAATGCCCGGATGGTTCTTATGAACTTGTAAGCGGTAATGAAGTTGGTGTATTACTTCTGGATTATATCTGTGCAGGACGTATTGAAAAAGGAACCATGCCGAAGAATCCGGTTGCAGTAAAATCTATCGTATCCACACCTCTGGCAGATGCAGTTGCAGAGCACTACGGAGTAGAGCTCAGAAGTGTTCTGACAGGATTCAAGTGGATCGGTGATCAGATTGCACAGCTTGAAGAAGCCGGAGAAGTAGATCGTTTTATCTTCGGATTTGAAGAGAGCTACGGATATCTTGCAGGCCCATATGTAAGAGATAAAGATGCGATCATCGGTTCCATGCTGATCTGCGAGATGGCAGCTTATTACAGAAGCATTGGAAGCTCCATCAAACAGAGACTGGAAGAAATTTATGCACAGTACGGACGTTATCTGAATAAGGTTGACAGTTTTGAGTTCCCGGGACTTAGCGGAATGGACAAGATGTCAGCACTTATGGAAAATCTCCGTAAGAATCCTCTGACAGAAATCGGTGGACATAAAGTTGTCAGTGTCACAGACTATGAGAAATCCGAAGAGACAGGTCTTCCGGCAGCAAATGTTCTGATCTACAAACTGGACAATAAAGAAACAGTCGTTGTTCGTCCGTCCGGAACAGAACCGAAGATTAAGATTTATTACACAACTCTTGGAAAGAATCTGGAAGAAGCACAGGCAGAAAAAGATAAACTTGCAGAAGCAATGAAGCCGATCATGGCATAAGAGAAATGCTTCACTGAAATAAAGATAAAAATTACAATGAAAGAGCAGGACATCTGATACGTTCTGCTCTTTCTTAAAGTGTGTTGCCAAGTATTTTGTAAAAAATATTTTTTGAATTTACTTTGAAGTATATTGGAAAATCATAAAATGGAGGAAAACCAAATGGCAGAAAATAAAGAAGAAATGAAAATGGAAGATATTGAAGTAGAAGAGTCCGCAATGGAAGAGTATGAAGTCATCAGCATTCCGATTTCTGATGGAACGCAGAGGGAATTTGCTATTCTGGATACTTTTGAAGTGGAAGGCCAGGATTATATGGCTGTTGCTCTGGTAGAAGGAGAAGAAATCCAGGAAGGCATTTATATTTATCGTTATGAGAATGCAGATGACGGAGATCTGATCATTGAGCAGATCACTGCACCGGAAGAATACCAGAAAGTTGCAAAATTTTACGAAGAGATGTAATTGTAAGAGCTATGCAAAATCAGATTATAGAAATCACCGATTTTTCATCTTCGCACCTTGATATTTATGCAAGGCTAAACGAAGCACAGCTGCTTCATTATAATGAACCACAAAAAGGAATTTTTATTGCAGAAAGCCCGAAAGTAATTAAGCGGGCACTGGATTTCGGATGCGTTCCGATTTCTTTCCTGACAGAACGAAGGCATATAAACGGAGAGGGAAAGGCACTGATAGAAAGATGTAAAGACACACCGGTCTATACCGGCGATATGGAGATTCTGGCAAAAATCACCGGATTTAAACTTACCAGGGGAATGCTTTGTGCCATGTACCGTCCGGATATGAAAACTGTAGAGGAAGTTTGTGAAAATGCAAGAAGGATTGCAATTTTGGAAAACGTGGTAAATCCTACAAATATCGGAGCAATTTTCCGTTCCGCAGCGGCATTAAACATAGATGCAGTTTTGCTGACCCGTGCATGCAGTGATCCTCTTTACCGCAGGGCAATCCGTGTCAGCATGGGAACGGTATTCCAGATTCCGTGGACGTTTATAGACCAGACGTGCAGATGGCCGGAAGACGGAATGGCACTTCTGGAAAAAATGGGATTTAAAACAGTGGCATTGGCTTTGCGGGATGATTCTGTCAGCATAGATGACCCTGCATTGATGGCGGAAGAAAAACTGGCCATTATTCTTGGAACAGAAGGAGATGGGCTGGCAGGAGAAACCATTGCATCCTGTGACTATACTGCGAAAATTCCGATGTCGCATGGAGTGGACTCCCTGAATGTGGCAGCCGCCAGTGCTGTTGCATTCTGGCAGCTTGGAAACAGGTGAAATAGGATATAGGGTATTGACATGAAGTATGGTTCAGGTGATATTATCCAATATATTGAAAGCCACGGATTCACCTGCGGCTTGATTCAGATAAAGATAAGGAGGAAATAAAAAAATGGAAAAATCAACTGTTTATTTTACGGACTTCAGATGTCCGGTTGGAACCAGTCAGCTTGATAAACTGAAAAAACTGTGTATTGCTGCCGGCATCAAAGACATCGATATGGATGGAAAATTTGTTGCTATTAAAATGCATTTTGGAGAACTTGGAAATATGGCATTTCTGCGTCCGAACTATGCAAAAGTGATCGCAGACCTGTGTAAGGAACAGGGCGGCCGTCCATTTCTGACAGACTGCAACACTATGTATCCGGGAAGCAGAAAAAATGCGCTGGAGCATCTGGACTGTGCAAACCTCAATGGTTTTAACACTGTAACAACCGGCTGCCAGATTATTATCGGAGATGGCCTGAGAGGAACAGATGAAGTGGAAGTTCCGGTAGTCAACGGAGAATACTGTAAGACTGCATTTATCGGACATGCGATCATGGATGCGGATATTTTTATCAGCTTAAACCATTTTAAGGGACATGAATCAACCGGATTTGGTGGCGCACTCAAGAATATTGGTATGGGCTGTGGAAGCCGTGCCGGAAAAATGCAGCAGCATGCAAGCGGAAAACCGGCTATTAACGAAGAAGTCTGTCGTGGCTGCCGCCGCTGTGCGAAAGAATGCGGAAGTGACGCAATTACTTATGTAAATAAAAAAGCAGTCATTGATTACGATAAATGTAAAGGATGCGGACGCTGTATCGGAGCTTGTAGCTTTGACGCTGTTTATAATCCAAACAGCAGTGCCAACGAATTACTTGACCGTAAAATGGCAGAATATGCACAGGCAGTCTGTCATGGTCGTCCGTGTTTCCATGTTTCTCTGGTACAGGACATCAGCCCGAACTGCGACTGCCATGGCGAAAATGATGCACCGATCCTTCCGGATATCGGAATGTTTGCAAGCTTTGACCCGGTTGCACTGGATCAGGCATGCGCAGATGCCTGTCTGAAGGCAAAACCAATTGAAAACAGCCAGCTTGGAGAACATCTGGCACAGGAAGGATGGCATTGCCACCACGACCATTTCAAAGATTCCAACCCGAATATTGAATGGAAAGCAACTCTTGACCAGGCAGAAAAAATCGGACTTGGAACAAGAGAATATGAACTGAAACGAATCTGATCAGATAAATTTGTCTGATTCAGTAAAAAACAGGCAGCTCACTTTGAAACTGCCTGTTTTTTTGCTGGACTTTTTTTCTTGATAGTGTGGTATGAATTTTATAAAATATAAAAGAAGAAAAATATAAGATCAGTTGACAAAATAATGAGGCAAGAAATTCCGGTCTCAGAAGAAGGGAGATTTTTATGAATATTTGTATCTACGGTGCGGCAAGTGCAGAACTTGCGCCGGTTTATTATGAAAAAACAGAAGAGCTTGGAAAAATTATGGCCAGACGTGGACACGGACTGGTTTTTGGAGGAGGTCAGACGGGACTGATGGGAGCGGCAGCCAGGGGTGTTGCGTCGGAAAATGGTTATATTCTTGGTATTGCTCCTTCTTTTTTTGATGAACCTGGGATTTTATATGAGCATTGTACAGAATTTATTATGACAGAAACCATGCGGGAGAGAAAACATCTTCTGGAAGAGAAGTCAGATGCGACGATAGTGGTTCCGGGAGGAATTGGAACGTATGAGGAATTTTTTGAAATTCTGACATTAAAGAGTCTTGAAAGACTGGACCGTTCAATTGTGCTTTATAATATAAATGGATACTATAACATTATGAGACAACTTCTTGAATATACTGCACAGGAAAAGTTTATGAGCAGAAATATTCTGGAAATGTGCAGGTTTATGGATGATCCGGAAGAAATATTAGACTATATTGAATCTTACAGAGGAAGCACTGACAGTAATGAAACGGTTTGCCGGGGAAGCCGATGACAGAAAACTGTATCAGGCACTGGAAAAGCTACGAAGTGACTGCGTTCATGAGCAAGTAGCGAAGCGGATTGCGAATGTCCACTGTCAGGGCATATACAAATGTAAATGGATATCTGATCCCGAATCTCACCTATAAATCCGGTAAGCAGATGGAACAACTTGGCAAGTATGGTTTTCTTCGCAGAGATTATCTGAAGAACCATCGAAATTCAACGTATCAGGTGATGATTATGCAGGACGAGGACTATTATGTGCTGACAATAAAATACACCGGTTTATGGAGATGTTTTTTTTCATAAATCGGTGTATTTGTCTTATGGGATTTAATTTTTCGGCAATGTATCTTTGAACTTTAAATACTTACTCTCTTCTGTAATTTTCTTTACGTATGCATCATAAGCCTCTTGTAAAGTATCATATTTCACGCCTGCGTCAGCAATATCCTGATAACGTTGATTATTAAATTGGTGGTCAGCAATTACATTGTATGGTTGTGTTATTTTATCTCCCTTTCGCTGGTCAGTTGTTGACTCGGAAACATAGTATTTTCCATCTGCTCGGCAGATAATGACAGGAATTTCTGTTTTTACCTCAACTTTACTAAGATAACGTCTATTCTCGCTCTTTCCACTGCCCAGATATGCCCAGGTACCGTTTTTTAGCAGACTATCCTTTTTTATTAATTTTGAAATCATAGGAACCATTGTTGAGTTTGTAGCGTTAGAATCAAGTTCAAAATTATTGTTGTTACTCAATGTGTCTTCCAATAATCCTGAATCCCTAAGTGGTCCCATCAAATCTTCATTCATATTAAACGGATATGTTTTTTCGCCACTTCCTTTTCCACCTGACCATGTAAATCTTACACTGTTGTCGGCATTAAGAGAAATCACACATTTGCCACCGGCACCCGGAATTCCTACCCAGTTTTCAGTATCACCCTCACCTACAGTGTGGGAAATCCCGGCAATGGTGATAGTTTCTGCGGACTGCCAGTTATATATTTTCTGTTTCAGTGTAACTTCTCTCGTTGCCCTATCGGGATCTGTACCATCCAGATTTATATCTGCCATCATTTCACCATATGCAGTGTGGACATTTGCCAGATCTGTTGATTCGCGGCTTCGTTCCACATATTTTGTGTAAGAAGGTGCCAGAAGTCCGACAAGAATTGCCAGGATTGCGACCACGACTACAAGTTCAACCAGGGTAAAGCCTTTATCTTTTTTTTGCATGTATTTTACCTGTAAATAAAAATGTTAAATAAACCTGAATTATTCACGGCAAAGCCGTAATCGTGACTGAAAGCTACGTAGTTACTGTATTTTAATGGAGGCAACTTATCCTCCGATGCAAGCTTACTCCTCATTAAAGAGTTTATAAGCAAACTTGGCATTGAACGGATTTTAAACCGTTTATTTAAGACCAATGATTCTGCAGTGTTTCGATATCATACGGACAGGGATAACCTTCTCCAGATGATATATATGATCATGGCCGGTTACTTCGAAAATACTTTAAAGCAATTCCAGGAGATCAGCCGGATATTTAGAAAAAGGATCTACAGCATCCAGATGCCTCAGGCCGTGATCCTGGGTCTGGATTCCACGCTCCTCGCAGCATACGGCAAATAGGAAGACAGGGCATTTAACTTCCATTATCAGAGTAATGGCTACCATCCGCTCGTTTTTCCTGACGAATTGAGAGAAGATATGGCTACATGAATCATTTTTTCTCATGGTGCAATTTTTAGGTTGGAAATTGCTCCATGAATAATTCAGGATAATAGTTATACCGGGAGTAAAATATATACTTTGCCCCCTAAGCTTTTTTAGAATGATAGCACAGAATCTGTTACTGTGCAATATTTGCAGAAAAAATGTTTCTTTACTTTATAGGAAAGTTCAATTTTTGGCGAACCATTGAACGAAGATAGCCCGCACAGAGGCGGGCATACAGATAGAACGATACCGATTTAGAAGATATAAAAACCTTTTACACCAGTCTCGTCATCAAACAAATCATCTTCATTTAAGAAATCCTTCCTTCAGGCGGATTATTTATATATTTCATGCGTAATTCCTCAATGTTAGATTTCATGACAATGTTCCTCCTTTAGGAAGATTATGTAAAGCCATAATAAATCCGGGTGTAAAATTTTTAGATTTATTGAATTTGAAAAACATCCCGGTAGAGCGTTCCATGGAATATTTGTTCTGGTGCGACCAGATGAGCGGGGAAAACTTTACAGAGTTTTTTCTGTCTGCTATACTATAAACAAAAGAAAAATCAGAATCAGTGAAAGCAGATGGTAAATAATATCTCATAAAATTCCCGGATTCTGACCAAAGAGGTATAAAAAATGGAGAAAAGAAAAATTATCATAGACTGTGATCCGGGTGTGGATGATGCGATTGCACTGGCCTATGCAGCCGCAAATCCGGATACATTTGAAGTGCTGGCAGTTACAACTTTCGCAGGAAACCAGAATATTGACATTGTAACAAAAAACGCGCTGGATCTGACTGCTCTTTTTCATCTGGACGTGCCGGTAGCAAAAGGAATGCCGGAACCACTTGTAAGTAAACCTTTACATGCGGGAGATTTTCATGGAAAGAACGGACTTGGAAACTGTGTGATTCCATCATCGGATAAAAAGCCGGAAAAAGAAATGGCAGTTTTTTTCCTGAAAGATCTGCTGACACAGATTCCCGAAGGAGAAAAGGTAACGCTGATCTGTACAGCACCGATGACAAACATTGCATTGCTGCTGAAACTTTTCCCGGAAGTAAAAGAAAAAATTCGGGAAATTATTTTTATGGGCGGTGCGGCAGTCTGCGGCAATCAGACCCCTTCAGCAGAATTTAATATTTATGTGGATGCAGAAGCTGCAAAGATTGTTTTTCAGTCTCAGATTCCACTGGTAATGTGCGGACTGGATGTGACCCGAAAATGTGTGCTGACAAGGGCACAGATTCTGAAAATGTGTCAGTCAGGACACAAGATTGCGCGGCTTTGTGCAGACATGGCTGGATATACACTGGAAAACACTTCCAATAAATATCGTGGAGTGACAAGTATTCATGATGTGGTTCCGTTTATGTATCTGACACATCCGGAAATTTTTGTGACGAAAAAGGCGGTCCTGGATGTAGAGTGTTCGGACTGTGCATCAAGAGGCAGAACAATCTGCGATTTTAACTGGTGGAAATACGAAGAAGAGGATATGAAAAATCTCGTATTGATGGATGCTGACAGTAAGCGTTTTCAGGAATATCTGATAGAAGCACTGTACGAGCTGGAATGTCTTTAAAAAGGAACAGAACATGAATTATATAGTCTTTGACCTGGAATGGAACCAGAATCCTGCCGGAAAGAAAACCCGAAATGACAGGCTCCCATTTGAAATCATAGAGATTGGTGCAGTGAAACTAAACAGCAGAAAAGAGATTACAGACCGTTTTCACAGATTGATCAAACCACAGGTATATAACTGGATTCATGACAGCATTCATGAGGTCATACATGTAGATTATAAAGATCTTGCGCAGGGAACTCCTTTTCCGGAAGCAGTAAGGGAATTTCTGGAGTGGTGCGGCACAAACTGGCACTTTTTTACGTGGGGCAATCAGGATATCACAGAGCTGGAAAGAAATATGAAATTTTATGGCGTACTGGATCTTCTGCCAGGGCCTGTAACCTATTATGATGTACAGAAACTGTACAGCATGAAATACGAAGACGGAAGCAGGAGAAGTTCTCTGGAAAATGCCATTGATGCTCTTGGACTGGAAAAAAAATACGGATTTCACCGGGCACTTGCAGACGCTTTTTATACGGCAGAAATCGTAAAGCATCTGGATGATATTACGATTTTTAATCATCCGTCACTGGATGTGTATCAGAACCCGAAGAAGAAAAAAGAAGAAATTTATGTTTCTTATCCGGAATATGATGAATATGTCTCCAGAGAATTTCTTCTGAAAGAAAGACTTATGAAAGACAGGGAAGTGACAAGCACCAGATGTCCCATCTGCCATGAGCCTGCGAAGCGGAAAATACGCTGGTTTATGAATAATCCCAAAGTCTATTACAGCGTTTCCGTATGTCCGGAACATGGCCTTGTAAGAGGTAAGATACGGATCAGAAAAACGGAAGAGGAGAAATATTTTGCAGTCAGGACACTGCGTTTAACAGATGAAATAGAAACAGAGGAGCTCCGCGCAAGGCGGGAACTCCTCCGAAAGAAACGACAGCTGCGAAAAAAAATATGATTATTGCAAAAGGAGGTCTGAAAGGATCTCCTTTTCATATTGCATACCCCAGCCAACCATATGGTCATTGAGATAATATTTGCTCTTGATCCGGTAAGGCCCGGCTGCATTGTACAGTGTCCACTGCTTTTTAGTCAGGGTACTGATATCCGTACCGACCGGAACCGTTGCATAAACACGTCTGATAGAATAGAAAGGATAAGTGTTTCCGCCGTTGTTCAGAAGATATTTTTCACTTGGCAGAAACTGTGTCGGAACCGGATTCTTATCAATATTAAGATCTACTTTTTCAAAATTTCCAAATCCATAATCCAGCAGGGAAGTTGTATCTGGAAAAGCACCGTTTATGGAATTTAAAACCACAGCCAGAAGAATGGAATTTCCTCTCTTGGCATAAGTGACCAGTGTGTTTCCGGCATTGGTGGTATATCCTGTTTTTCCTCCCAGAACTCCGTCATAAGCATAAGACTGTCCTTCCATCATCCGGTGATGATTCAGAAGATAACGTGTTTCCGGCTGTTTGTTTGTAGGCGGGATCTCATAAACCTGTGTGGTAACAAACTTTCGAAACAGAGGATTAAACCATGCTGCCTTTGCAATCTTTGCCATATCATTTGCGGTTGTGTAGTGCATGTCATCGTGCAGGCCGTTTGGATTATTGAAGTGTGTATTTTTGCAGCCCAGCTGCTGGGCACGCTCATTCATAAGCTCTACGAACTTTTTCACAGAACCGCTTGTTTTTTCCGCAATGGCAAGAGCTATTTCGTTGGCAGATTCCAGCATAAGAGCCATAAGTGCCTGTTCCACTGTAAAAACTTCGCCTGTCTCTGCATAGATGGAAGAACTTCCGGCTTCAATCCCGTAGGCTGCTTCCTGAGATACGGTGATGGTATCTTCCATATCAAGGTTTTCGCATGCCAGCAGACAGGTCATGATTTTTGTAATGCTGGCAGGATAAAGTTTATCATCTGCATTCTTGGAATAAAGAATGGATTCTGTGGAAACATCCATGAGTACAGCCGACTGTCCCTCGATATTTGGCCCTGCGGGCCATCCCTGAATGGAGTCTGTGTCAGCAGCCTGGGAATAAGTTGCAGAATGCTCCGGTGCAGGTGTGGCAGTAACGATGGGGTCTGATTCTGTGGCGTATACAATTCCGGACTGTGTAAAGACAAGACCGGTACACAGCAGACCTGCAATCATACGCCTGAGTTTCTTATGAAAAAATTTTTTAAACATATATCAAATTCCTTTACTGATAAAATTTAAGAGAATCAAGTAAATCCTCTGCTTTAATAGTGAAAAGAAATCAGTTTTCGGCGAGGATCTGCTTCGTTTTCGGATATCAGATATTATAGCATTAATTTCTGAGCCTGTGTAAAATTATATTAACGTTTAATGTACCACCCATCCATTTGGACAGTTATTACAGCCAGGTATTTATGGGGATGAAATATTTTTCAGTATGTGCATATCATTGGGAAAATATTCGGTGTAGAGCCACGTAGCGAAAGCGGACTGTGAATATTCGTTTGATGATAACATAAAAAATGGGTAATCCACGAATATAAGGTTGAAAATTCTACCGGAACAGGTATAATAAAGGCAGGTATGAACAATGCCAAATACGGGGAAAAGAAAGGAAAAGAGAAAATGAAAAGAACATGGAAAAAGTTATCAGCAATCCTTATTGCGGCAATGCTGGCAATCATGTCCGTGACGGTAGTAGCACAGGCACAGACACTCAATGGGGAAGAAAGAATCGTAACCTTATATCCGGGCAGTTCCAGAGTGTACAATTCCTTCTGGGGGAAATATGTAATCGGTAATATTACCACCATTGCAGTACCGTCAAAAGGTATAGTAGCCACTAACTTGAAATCTTCCAATCCTGATGTAGCCACAGCAGCTCTGAAAAAAGGAGTAAAAGGTACCGCATCACAGGGTTACACTTCAATTTATGTAAAAGCAAAAAGTGTGGGAACCACTACAATTTCGTACAAAATCGGACCTACTACCTTTAAACAGAAAATCACGGTAAAACCATATACAAACCCGCTGAGTAAAATAAAAGTATATGGAAAAAACATTACATCTAATTTTAAAAAACAGAATGTCTACTATATGTCCTATAAAAAGTATGCGAATAAATCTGTAAGACTTTCTTATCAGGAAGCAGGTGAAGACTGGATAATTAATTATGCAGATTATCTTGAAAGTGTCGGAGATATGAAATCAGACTGGGTACAGAACAATGGAACTTTTAAAGTAACGAAAAAAAATTCCGCCCTTATGATCACTGCAGCAAATCAGCAAACAGGCGCAACGGAAACACTTATGGTTGTTTTCAGATAACAGTAACATATGATACACAGAGAAATCCATATGTCAAAAAACACTTGACATATGGATTTTTCAGACCTTATAATAAATCAGCATAGAAAACATAGATATAACCACAAAAACGTCGATGGAGACAGTAAGCAGTAGAAGAAAGCAGCAGCGAGTCGGAGATGGTGTAAGTCCGGTGCAAGTAACTACAGCCCAAGATCACTCCGGAGTTTCAGTTCCCAAGGGCAGGCAGATCTGAAAAAGACAAAAAAGACCAGGTAAGAACTGACGGCAATCTCCGTTAAAAGATGCATGTATCGGCAGAAATGTCTGTACTATGTAACAGGTGGTATAACGAATGTAAAGAAGCCTTCGTCCTTTTACAAAAGGGGCGATTTTTTTGTTTTATAGGAGTGAGATGTAAGAGGAATGCACCTTAATCCTATAAAACAAAAAGAAAACAGGCCGCTTTATGTTCCTTATTATACAAAACATACACAGGAGGTAAATACAGTGTACCAGAAAGTTGACACGAATCTGAATTTTGTGGACCGTGAGAAAAAAGTCGAAGAATTCTGGAAAGAAAACCATATCTTTGAAAAAAGTATGGAAAACAGAAAAGAGGGAGAAACCTATACTTTTTATGACGGACCGCCGACTGCAAACGGAAAACCGCATATCGGACATGTGCTGACACGTGTTATCAAAGATATGATTCCGAGATACCGTACCATGAAAGGTTATATGGTTCCGCGTAAAGCCGGATGGGATACCCATGGTCTTCCGGTAGAACTGGAAGTAGAAAAGAAACTCGGTCTGGACGGCAAAGAGCAGATTGAAGAATACGGAATTGAGCCATTTATCAAACAGTGTAAGGAAAGTGTCTGGAAATACAAAGGAATGTGGGAAGATTTCTCCTCCACAGTTGGATTCTGGGCAGATATGGAACATCCGTATGTAACTTACTATGACAATTATATTGAGTCTGAATGGTGGGCACTCAAGGAAATCTGGAACAAAAAGCTTCTTTATAAAGGATTTAAGATCGTTCCCTACTGTCCAAGATGTGGAACTCCTCTTTCTGCACAGGAAGTTTCCCAGGGCTATAAAACCGTAAAAGAACGTTCTGCGATCGTAAGATTCAAAGTAATTGGAGAAGACGCATACTTCCTTGCATGGACCACAACACCGTGGACTCTTCCATCCAACGTTGCACTCTGCGTAAACCCGGATGAAACTTACTGCAAGGTAAAAGCAGCAGACGGATATACTTACTATATGGCAGAAGCCCTTCTTGACAAAGTTCTTGGCAAACTTGCAAAAGAAGAGGAAAAAGCTTACGAAGTTCTGGAAACATACAAAGGAAAAAATCTGGAATACAAAGAGTATGAACCGCTTTTTGCATGTGCAGGAGAAGCAGCAGAGAAACAGAAAAAGAAAGCACACTTTGTAACCTGCGACAATTACGTAACCATGAGCGATGGTACCGGTATCGTTCATATTGCTCCGGCATTTGGTGAAGACGACAGCAGAATCGGACGTAATTACGATCTTCCGTTTGTACAGTTTGTAGACGGACAGGGTAACCTGACAAAAGAAACACCATACGCAGGAATCTTTGTAAAGAAAGCAGACCCGATGGTTCTGACAGATCTTGACAAAGAAAGCAAACTTTTTGACGCACCGAAATTTGAGCATGAATATCCACACTGCTGGAGATGTGATACACCTCTGATCTACTATGCAAGAGAATCCTGGTTCATCAAGATGACAGCAGTAAAAGAGGATCTGATCCGCAACAACAATACGATCAACTGGATTCCGGAAAGCATCGGTAAAGGACGTTTCGGCGACTGGCTGGAAAACGTACAGGACTGGGGTATCAGCCGTAACCGTT
>ERZ1673739.1948-NODE-1948-length-19455-cov-7.701959_pt1 | contig 19455 bp, 16 predicted proteins | sample MGYA00580210_ERZ1673739 | MGnify/ENA primary metagenome ERZ1673739 (study PRJEB41218, sample SAMN15661749) | gut metagenome | host: Homo sapiens | place: Canada: London | collected 2015-08-20/2019-03-30 | study: EMG produced TPA metagenomics assembly of...
GCAGCGAAGATAGGAAATCTGTCGTGCCGGCATTGAAGTTTTTTCATCTTGTTCCCTAAACGACAAACAAGAATTTACAGAACTGCTTGAATTAGTTTCGGATCATAACCTGCTTCGCGCAATGCTGCAATGATCTGTCTCTTGTGATCAGTACCAAATGCTTCCATAGTGATTCGAATCTCTACAGCTGCATTTCTGTTGGAAGATACAAACTGGTTATGATCCAGTTTGATCACATTTGCCTGTACACCAGCTACAACACCTGCAACACGGCACAGTTCACCCGGTTTATCCGGAAGCTGAATGGATACCGTAAAGATACGATCACGCAGGATCAGACCTTTCTGTACCACGGATGACATAGTAATAACGTCCATATTTCCACCACTCAGGATAGAAACCACACGTTTGTCTTTCGCGTTCAGATGTTTCAGTGCTGCTACAGTCAGCAGACCGGAGTTTTCTACGATCATCTTATGATTCTCTACCATATCAAGAAATGCTACGATAAGCTCATCATCCTGAACCGTAATGATATCGTCCAGATTTTCCTGAATATATGGGAAAATATTGCTTCCCGGGGTTTTTACAGCTGTACCGTCAGCAATGGTATTTACCTGCGGCAATGTTACTACTTCGCCTGCTTCCAGCGAAGCCTGCATGCAATTTGCACCAGCTGGCTCTACACCAATAACTTTAATCTTTGGATTTAACAGCTTCGCAAGTGTGGATACACCAGTTGCAAGTCCGCCGCCACCGATTGGCACCAGAATGTACTCTACTAACGGAAGTTCCTGAAAGATTTCCATTGCGATGGTTCCCTGACCGGTTGCAACTGCGGGATCATCAAACGGATGAATAAATGTATATCCGTGCTCTTCTGCCAGTTCATATGCTTTTGCACAAGCCTCATCGTATACATCTCCGTACAGAACAACTTCTGCGCCGTAACTCTTTGTACGGTTTACTTTGATCAGCGGTGTTGTAGTAGGCATTACGATGGTTGCCTTTGCGCCATAACGTTTTGCAGCGTAAGCCACACCCTGTGCATGATTTCCTGCGGATGCAGTGATCAGACCACGCTGGCGTTCTTCTTCTGTCAAAGTACTAATTTTGTAATAAGCACCACGTACTTTATAGGCGCCGGTAAACTGCATGTTTTCCGGTTTCAGGTATACTTTATTTCCTGTCTGCTCACTCAGGTACTCACTGTAAACCAGCTTTGTCTCCTGTGTAACTTTTTTGACGATTTCACTGGCTTCCTCAAAACGATCCAGTGTCAACATTTCACTCATTTACATCCTCCTTCTGAAACAACGCATCTACAAACTGATCTGCATCAAATTTCTGCAGATCGTCGATGCTTTCTCCTACACCAATATATTTTACCGGAATACCAAGTTCGGAATGAATTGCGACAGCAATACCTCCCTTGGCGGTTCCGTCCATCTTGGTCAAAACAATACCTGTGATTTCAGCAGCTTCACTGAACTGCTTTGCCTGAACCAGCGCATTCTGGCCGGTGGTGGCATCTAAGACTACTAACGTCTCACGATATGCTTCCGGATATTCTTTTTCCAGAATACGGTTGATCTTTTTCAGCTCTTCCATCAAGTTTTTCTTGTTATGCAGACGTCCTGCGGTATCACACAGTAACACATCTGCTTTACGGGCTTTTGCTGCCTGTACCGCATCATATACGACAGATCCCGGATCAGATCCTTCCTGTCCTCCGACGATTTCCACACCGGCACGATTTGCCCACTCAGTCAGCTGTTCTCCTGCTGCTGCACGGAAGGTATCAGCTGCGCCTAAGATTACTTTTTTGCCCTGATTTTTCAGTTTTCCGGCTAATTTTCCGATGGTTGTTGTCTTTCCAACACCATTGACACCGATGACCAGAACGACAGATTTTTCTTCTTCAAAACGATATGCCGTATCACCTACATACATCTGCTCTTTGATACTGTTGATCAGCAGTTCCCGACAATCTGCCGGTTCTTTGATGTGATTTTCTTTTACCTTCTGTTTCAGGTTTTCGATAATTTCCTCTGTGGCACGGATTCCGATATCGCCCATGACAAGTATTTCTTCTAATTCCTCATAAAAGTCATCGTCAATATGGGAAAATCCACTAAAAATGGAATCAAATCCGGACACGATATTGTCACGGGTCTTGGTCAGTCCACTGACCAAACGCTTAAAAAAGCCTTTTTTCTCTTTTCCTTCAGCCATACGTTTCTTCCTCCACTTTACTTCTTATGCATCCAGTTCTTTTTCAATCAGGTTGACAGAAACCAGTGCAGACACACCTTTCTCCTGCATGGTGATACCGTACAGGCGGTCTGCTGCCGTCATCGTTCCACGTCGGTGGGTAATGACAATAAACTGTGTGTTTTTTGTCAGCTTATGCAGATAATTTGCAAAACGATCAACGTTGGAATCATCCAACGCCGCCTCAATCTCATCCAGCAAACAGAACGGAGACGGTTTTAAATTCTGGATAGCAAAAAGCAATGCAATCGCTGTCAATGCCTTCTCTCCACCCGAAAGCTGCATCATGTTCTGCAGTTTCTTTCCAGGCGGCTGTGCAATGATCTTGATACCACATTCCAGAATGTCCTTGGTTTCTTCCTCCCCGGTCAGTTCCAAAGAACCTTTTCCACCGCCAAATAGTTCCTTGAAGGTTTTATCAAACTCTGTCTGGATATCAGCAAATTTCTCTGCAAACTGCTTACGCATTCCCTCATCCAGATCCGCAATGATCTTCTCCAGACTTGCCTTTGCTTCCTCCAGATCCGCATGCTGTGCATGTAAAAATTCATAACGCTCAGAAACACTCTTATACTCCTCAATGGCATTGACATTGACATTTCCAAGTTTACGGATCTCATTTCTGATCTCTGCAATCTGTTTTTTCAGATCTGATACATTGATTTCTACCGGAACTTCCTGCTCTTTGGCTGCATGATAGGTAATCTCATACTCTTCCCACATGTAGTTGTTCAGAGATTCCTGCGCGTTTTCTGTCTTTTCTTTTTGCTGATTCAGTCGGAACATCTCTTTGTCCAGATTACTCATAATCTGGGAAAGATCTTCCCGCTGGGTAAAGAAATTTTTCTGTTCGGTCAGCATGGTTTCTTTTTCACCGCGGATAGAAGCTAATTTTTCATCCAGTTCTGTTTTCTGCTGAACGGTCTCCACGGACTGTTCCTGTAACTGACGGATTTCTGCTTCGCGCTCCTCAATGACAGATTCACTATTTGCACTGTCATGTAAAATCTGCGTTTTTTCCTGCTCCAGACGTCGGATTTCCTCCGCAATTCGCTGAATATTCTGCTGCTGAAAGGATTTCTGCTGCTGTTTTTGAGCAATCTCCAACAAAATCTCATTCAAATCCTGCGAAATACTCTCGATTTCCAAGTTTTTATTTTCTACCTGCTGTGACAGTTCTTTGTTCTGCTCATTGATATTTTTTTCCTGATCAACAGACAGCTGCATCTGCTCTGCCATCTGTTCCTGCTCTGCCGTCCATGATTTTTTGTCTGCATCAATTTTTGCGATTTCTTCATGAATACCGGTGTAAGCTGCTTCCTGTTTCTCCTGTTGCTCACGGATATGCCCGGTTTCCATTTCCAATGTATTTTTATGTAAATATGCCTGTTGCAGATTGACCTGCAGTTCCTCATAATCATCTTTTAAAAGCGCATTTGCAGTCTTGACATCTTCCATACGACTGCGGATTTCCTGCGCTCGTTCCTTACATTCTGCAATCTGTTTTTCCAGCACTTCAATCTCACGATTTCTTCCAAGCAGATTGCTGTTGTTACGGAACGCACCACCCGTCATGGAACCGCCCGGCTGCAGAGACTCACCCTCCAGCGTCACAATACGCAGAGAATAGCAAAATTTTCGTGCCACAGTCACTGCATGCTCAATGCTATCCATTACCAACACACGTCCAAGCAGATGACCGGCAACGCCTTCGTACTGCGGCTCCGTATGCACCAGACTGCTTGCAATTCCGATAACTCCTGTTTCGCCAAGTGCTTTTTCCGCCTGCACATGTTCCGGTGCAGACACACTGGTCAATGGTAAAAATGTGGCACGGCCATAACGGTTCTTCTTCAGATATTCGATCATCTGGCGGGCCGTATCCTCGTTATCAGTTACGATATTTTGGATACTTCCGCCTAAAGCAGTTTCAATAGCTGTCTCATACCGCTTGTCCACCTTGATCAGATCCGCAATAACACCGTGAATTCCCGGCGTTTCTTCCTTGCGCTCCATGATGCGCCGAATGCTGTTTCCATAGCCGTCATAACGCTCTGCAATATTGCGCAAAGATTCCAGACGGGAACTGTCCTTATGGAACTGCTCCTTGCACTGATCCATCTTTCCACGCAGTTCTTCAAACTGTTGCCGCCAGTTATTTCGTTTCTGCTCAACAGAAGTCTTTTCTTCTTCCATGGAAACAATGTTTTCTTTCAGTTCTGTCAGCTCTTTTTCCTGCTTCTGCAGCAAACCACTGACATCATTTCCGCCGCTTTTCTGTTCCAGCAGCTCTTTATTTAACTGCGCCCGGTGGATAGAAGCCTGCTCCTGCATGGTTTTCAGACGCTGCTGCTCTGCTTTCATGGAAGCACGGGCATTCAGCAGTCGTAAAATCTCTGCTTTGCCGTCTTCAATCCGCTGTTCCATAGCGGCCGTTTCTTTTCGCAGATTCTCCAGACGTTCCGTTAAAGTTGTCTTTTTCTGCTCCGTCTCCCGGATTTTTTCTTCCAGTTCCGCCTGCTGACCACTGTACTCCTCACCGGATTTTCTCTGACGCTCTATATCAGCCTCCAACGCTTCAATACGACTTTTCACATGTTCTTCATTCTGCTGCGCCGTATGGATCTGCTCCCGCAATACGTTGATCTGACCTTCCAGTTTTTCTCTGGAAACACCGGTTTCATTCATATGCTGCTGCAACACACTGATCTGTTCATCCGCTTTTGCAACATTTTCTTCCAGTTCTTCGTATCTGGCTTTTGCTTTTTCAAAATTCTGTGTCGCTTCCTGCTGCTGATGCTCCGTAATGCCACATTTCTGCTCCAATTCCCGCAGTTCTGCATTCATACGGTCCATCTCAAATAAAAACAGATTTCGATCACAGTTTTTTAATTCTTCTTTTTTCTTCAGATAAATTTTGGCATGCTCTGCCTGACGCTCCAACGGTCCTACCTGCCGTTCCAACTCTGACAAAATATCGTTGACACGCACCAGATTCTGCTGTTCGTCTTCCAGTTTTTTCAACGCCGTTGCTTTTCTTCGCTTGAATTTTACAATTCCAGCAGCCTCATCAAACAATTCACGACGTTCTTCCGGTTTTCCACTCAGGATCTTATCGATCTGTCCCTGACCGATGATAGAATATCCCTCTTTACCAATACCGGTATCATAAAAAAGTTCATTGACGTCCTTCAGACGACATTGTGTGCCGTTAATCAGATACTCACTCTCACCGGAACGATACACCCGTCGCGCCACCGTCACTTCATTATAATCCAGAGGAAGCTTGTGATCGGAGTTATCTAACGTAATCGCCACATAGGCAAAACTCACCGGTTTTCGGTTCTCCGTTCCTGCAAAAATAACATCCTGCATACTGGAACTTCGCAGCTGTTTTACCTTCTGCTCACCAAGCACCCAGCGCACCGCATCCGCAACGTTACTTTTTCCACTTCCGTTCGGACCTACGATACCGGTAATTCCGTTATGAAACTCAAATACAATTTTATTGGCAAAGGATTTAAAACCGTGTACCTCGATTGATTTAAGATACATACATTCCTCCGTTTATTCTCACATAACATAAAGCGGACATTCGCAATCCGCTTTCGCTACTTGCTCATGAACGCAGTCGCTTTGCGACCTGTCAGTGGGAGCTTTTAACTCCCACTGACATAAGCATCCTCCTTACCCACCGCTTAGTGTTCTACGCACTTGAAGCGGGGGAATGCTTATTCTGCGTTCAAAATCCTGCAACCGATTCTGCGTCTATCTACTTGTCCTTCTTTCTCAGCACCAGAATTGCCTGATAAGCAGCTTCCTGTTCCGCTGCCTTCTTTGTATGTCCCTCACCACTGCCGTAGCTCTTGTTTCCGATACGTGCTTCTACGGTGTAATTCTTGTTGTGATCCGGACCACTCTCATCTACCAGCACATATTCCAGCCTTCCGCTATGTTCATCTCCCTGCACGATCTCCTGCAGGATAGTCTTGCTATCATAAAAGAGCTGCATATGTTCCACATTATTCAGCACAAAACGGTGAATAAACTCTTTTGCATTAGCAAAACCACCATCCAGATAAATAGCTCCGATAATTGCCTCAAATGCATCTGACAAAATAGATTTTCTCTTTCTGCCGCCAGTCTGATCCTCGCCTTTCCCAAGGAAAAGATAATCTCCCAGATTCAGTGCTCTGGTACAAAAGGCCAATGTCTGCTCACATACAATACTTGCACGCACACGGGTCAGTTCTCCCTCCGGCACATCTGTATGCTCATGATATAAAAAGTCACTGGTTACAATTTCCAGAACTGCATCGCCCAGAAACTCCAGACGCTCATTGTCGGATAATTTTTTCATCCGATGCTCATTAGCATAAGAACTGTGCATCAACGCCTGACGAAGCAGACCTTCCTGCTGAAACTGATAACCGATTTTCTCCTGAAACTCTTTGATCTGTTCCATTTTTTCCTCCTGTTTAATCCACAAATGGATGCTGCTGCAAAAATACTCACTGCAACAGCATCCATTTTCTTGTTATACTGATTCTTACAATGCTTTCTTAATCTGCTCTACAGCATCGCCAACAGTTGTGATTTTTTCTGCTTCTTCTGTCGGAATCTCAATCTCAAACTCTTCCTCGATTGCCATAATAATCTGGAAAATATCCAAGGAATCTGCTCCAAGATCATCCACAAAAGTAGTCTCTTCTGTAATACCGTCAGCATCAATGCTTAACACTTCGCTGATGATATTTTTGATTTTATCAAACTCCATGATGCAAATCCTCCCTCCCTGTTATTTTTCTACAATAATATGCTCTTTGATCTTACCATTAATATCCTGCTGTTTGAAAGTCACACACTGAAGAATGGAATTCTTCACATCAATCGCTTTCGCACTGCCGTGTGTTTTGATCACCAGACCGTTCAGTCCAAGCAGAGGGGCTCCACCGTACTGGGAAGCATCAAAGGACTTCAACGTCTGTTTTAATGCAGGTTTAATCAAAAGTGCTCCAATTTTAGACCGGAGAGATGACATCAGCCCTTCTTTTACCTTGGAAAGTAAGGTCGCTGCGACACCCTCGTACAATTTCAATACGATATTTCCCGCAAATGCCTCACAGACGATGACATCTGCGCCACCATGTGGAATCTCGCGCGCTTCAATACTTCCGATAAAATTAATACCAGGACATTCTTTCAGTAGCGGAAATGTCTCTTTCACCAGCTGATTGCCTTTTTCCTCTTCTGCTCCGATATTCAGGATTGCCACTCTCGGATTCTTAATTCCGACAATGTTTTCCATATAAATAGATCCAATCTGGGCGAACTGCACCAGATGTGACGGACGCGCATCCACATTCGCTCCACAGTCGATCAGAAGTGAAACTCCCTTTTCCGTCGGAACCAAAGGTGCCAATGGCGGACGCTCAATGCCTTTAATTCTTCCAACCAGCACCTGACCGCCAACCAAAGTAGCGCCTGTACTTCCTGCTGTCACAATGGCATCTGCTTCCTGATGCTTAATCATATTCATTCCGACTACCAGAGATGACTGTTTCTTCTTACGAATCGCATTTACCGGCGGCTCTGCCATCTCAATGACTTCCTCGGCATGTACGACTTCGATTTTTTCCTTATCATATGTGTATTTCTCAAGTTCTGCATTGACAGCATCCTGTCTGCCTACCAGAAATACTTTGATATCCTTTTCTGCCTGAACAGCTTGTACAGCACCTTTTACAATTTCTCCCGGTGCGTTATCGCCGCCCATGGCATCCACTACTACGCGGACTGTTTCGCTCATACTTTTTCCTCCGTCTCTTCTCCATTCACTAAAAAATATACACTATGTCTATGTATAAATCAACCGATTTTTCTTATCCCGATGTAAAACTTTTCCCGTTTTTTCAGTAAATATTATTCTATTGCAAGGAAGTGTGCTATCACACATTCTCACATATGATATCAGCAATAGCACAGCTTTCTTGCTCTCGCCGAACACATTTGCGAAGCAATATTTTCTCCTCGTGTGAATGTGCATCGTCTGCACGAAGTGCTTTTTATTTGATAGGAAATTCGTCATAATTTTCTATCAAATAAGAAAATTTTTCAACTGAGTCTCGGCATCATAAAAATCCTTCATTCCAAGGTCATATAATTGCTGCTCCACTTCCCGATCCATGGTGTATGTACTCATTTTCGGCGGATTGCTCGGCGCAAAAATAAATGCCTTGCCTTCTTTCTCCAGATCAAACAACTGTTTCTGGCATTTTCCATACATGATATGGCGGTTGTCCAGCGCTTTTACTGTATTAGGGAATTTGCGACACATTCTGCTATATAAGAAGCGCATGCCTTCCGGCTTCTTCACAAATCCTCGCGGTTTGGACAAAATTGCAACAATCTTGTCGCAACCATCATCCAAGGCACGCTGTACCGGAATCGCATCCGTCACGCCCCCATCATAATATAGTTTTCCGTCGATTTCAATCGGTTTACAGGCCGCAGGCAATGCGCAGGAAGCCATAATGCAACGATAATCATCCTGTTTCATCTTACTCTTCGGAAAATATACCGGTGTTCCCGTTGTCGCGTCGGTCGCCACAATCCAATATTCTGTCGGATTAGCGCTCAGCGTTGGAAAATCAATCGGATCCACACCGGTAGAGTTTGTCATATCGCCGTAAATATGCTGCAATCCAAACAAATTCCCGGTTTTGATAAAACTCTTTATACCAAAATATCCCGGATCCTTGATCCAATCTGTATAGTAGCGAAGATTACGCCCACGCTGCCCAGCCAGAAAAGATGCCACATTGGCAGATCCTGCTGACACACCGATGGCATAATCAAATGTTATATTTTTATCCAGAAAGGCATCCAGAATACCTGCACTGTAAGCACACTTCATTCCGCCGCCTTCTACAATTAATCCTGTTTTGCCCATATGTTCTGTCACCTTTTTATTCTCTCATATTTTATATATTCAGGAATGCCCGCGGCATTCTTGTTGCTCACCACCCTATAGAAGTGGAACTTATCACATCTGATATCTATCCTATTTTATCAAAGATGAAACAGATGTCAATGAACGATTTGACGGAATTGATGCTGAACATCCCCTATTCACATTGCTGATATTCGCTTAATCGCTGAATAAATCCTGAAAATTCCGGAACCGTAAAATCAAGTTCCTTGTAGCGTACCGGATAAATAATACCTTTGCTGATCAACTGTGCCCTCGCTGTGGAAATCGATGTGACTGATTTCCCCATAATTTTTGCCACATTTGAAATCGTACAGGGAAGTTCCCCACATTGTACCATTGCGAAAATAAATTTCTTATCTGAAGCAGAACACCGCTCATAACGCACCTTGAAAAATCCATTATCAAGTACTGACCAAAATTCTTCAATATTTTGTTCAACATCCGTCACATCAATCGATTTGCTATCTATATTCTGATAAACAATCTGACAAAGCTGCTGAATAAAAAACGGATACCCTTTCGTAATTTCCACCATACGTTCTACTGCCGCATCCGCATAATGTACATCAAATTTTTCTGCCGGGATTCGGATTGCAGCTTCTGACTGTTCCTTGTTCAGGGAACCAATCTCTTTATAAAGAAACAATCGTTCTGAATAAGATTTTTCTTCTGAAAGCATCGCATATATTTTAGGTAATCCAGCTCCCACGATCATAATCGGATATCCCAGTTGGTTCGTTCGGTGCAACGCCGCAATCAACGCACCTAATTCTGCCGATTTCATATACTGGATTTCGTCAATAAAAAAACAGATGGGAGTCTTTGACTCATAGGCCGCCTCTCCTAAAGTCGTAAATACATCTGTCAGGCTTTGCGTGAGGTTCGAACTTTTATACAACTCTCTTTCCTGAACAGATAACGAAAACGTGCTGTCATTCGGATCAAAAGAAATCACCAGAGACTTGATTGCCTCCAACGGTTTCTGAATCAGATGTCTAAACTTTTCCTTGGCACTGATTTTTCGCAGAAATGCCTGCGAACAGCTTGCAATCTGAGAAATAAAATCGCTCCGTTCTTCCACTTCAATATGCTTACAGAAAATATTCTTTTCTTCTGCTTTTTTCTGCAGACTATTAATCAGAACTGTTTTTCCAACACCACGCAAACCGCTGAAAATCACGGACTGCACAGGAATATTATACGTCATAGCGATAAACAGGCTATCTATATTTTCAATATCATCGTCACGACCGGCAAGATAAATTGGCATTAATCCAGTGCCAGGTCTATATGGATTTATTTTGAACATTATAAATGCACCTCCTACCCGTATTATTTCATTGTAATACGTCTGCGTCAATACTTTTTCGTAATTATACGCCGTTTATCGCGAAATAATTCAGATAAGCTCAGATAAACTTATCGTTTTAATCCCCATCACCTGCTTATTGTCGCTGTCTGCCCCACAATCATTCATAAATACAAAAATCGACGGTATATCCATTTCCGATACACAGTCGATCTTTCATATTTTTCTGTATTTTCCAATTTTTGTCAAAATATTGTGTATGTAACCGAACCTCCACACAAGCAGTTTCCTGCAGGTTTTTTACAAGATTTACAAGATTTTCTTGATTATATTTTTCCCATTCAATAAACTGAACTTTGAACCATAACTTTAAGAAATAACTCATAACAAATAAATCAATATCAATAAACAATAACCCATCTGCTTTTTCCACGCTATGTATGTTCAATCTCGTACGGATAACTTTGATATTTTATCACTCTAAATATCTTACAGATTCATCAGAAGTACAGGAAAATCTCTCATCAAAAATCCACTTCAAATTCTACTGTCTGATTATATTTATCAAGCGACATCTGCATTAACAAAATCATATCAGATACACGCTCGTATTCCTGTTTGATCAGTGCCAGATCATAGTTGATATAACGATATTCTGCTATCGAATTTCTGACCCGGTAAGAATTATCAAGCCGCTCCTTTGGAAGTTGCTTACGCATCATATCGAGTACATTTTTACGTTTGTTTAACTGCGCCATCCTGACCAAAATTGTATCAATGCTCATTTTCTCACCGCCAACCGGTACTTTTGCCATAGCATTATTCAGATTGATTGCATGCTTGAGCACCGCTATCTTAGCATCGATATCTTCAATGATCTGTGCTACTTCCAAATAATCATATTCCGGGATCACCGGCTCTTCATTAATTGCTGCGATGTAAGTACATGAAGTTGCTTCCTTATTTACCCAAAATGCCTTATCCTCTTCCAGGTTCTTTAATTTTTTATTCGCATAGGCTGATGTCATCTTCTGCATAACAAATCCCCCTTCTCATTATCATTTTACTTCTGCTGCTGTATTTACTATAACACTTTGTCGTTTATTTTTCACTAAACTGCTGGTTTACAAAGGAAAGTATTATTATACTATTGAGGAATATTTTTTTCGAAAAACGGTTGATTTTTATAAAAAATAAGGTAACAGCTCCATAAACGAACAATATCCCCGTCAATGACGAGGATATCTTCTATACTGGTATGCAATAATCTGCTCAAAATAATAAAATTGTCGATGCTTGGCAAGGATCTTCCAGACAGCCATTTGTACACCGCCTGCGGATTCTCGAATCCCATAGCTCCCTGAATATCTTTGACCGTATAGCCATTCTGCTTCAACAAACTCTTGATTCGATTGCCTGTTTCTTTTTGTTGAATTGATACATACATTGGTTGCATTTTTTGTACCTCCGTAATCTTCTCCATCCCGAAACACGTTGTCTTATTACTTTAGCACTTTTCCATCAAAAAATCCAGCTTTTTATCAGCGCAAATGTGCTGAGTAAATCAATTTACATCATTACAAACTTACAAGGTTCTCAAACCATGTCCTGTTGAAACGTCAAGAATTGATGGTTTTACACCATTACAAACTTACAAGGTTCTCAAACCATTGATTTGTTTTACTTCTTTGCTGTTTAGTTTTACACCATTACAAACTTACAAGGTTCTCAAACGGCGCGTTTATGCGTTCCGCAGCTGTCAGCGTTTTACACCATTACAAACTTACAAGGTTCTCAAACGCAAGGATAATTATGAAAATACAGAGCATGGTTTTACACCATTACAAACTTACAAGGTTCTCAAACTGGAACAAAGGTTCTGCAGCGTCACATTACGTTTTACACCATTACAAACTTACAAGGTTCTCAAACAAAATATCGGTTTGCATGAGTATACCCGCCGTTTTACACCATTACAAACTTACAAGGTTCTCAAACAGATTCTGATCAACATATCTTTTCAACGTGGTTTTACACCATTACAAACTTACAAGGTTCTCAAACCGTTGGGTCACGACTAGGACGTTCATATGGGTTTTACACCATTACAAACTTACAAGGTTCTCAAACTGTAAATTAAATTTAATATTTTTCTTTCTTGTTTTACACCATTACAAACTTACAAGGTTCTCAAACTCTAGATAAGGAAGTAGACCAAAAGCATTTGTTTTACACCATTACAAACTTACAAGGTTCTCAAACAGGATTTACGACAGTATAAATTGCTTTGTAGTTTTACACCATTACAAACTTACAAGGTTCTCAAACTTTTCCTCCATTTTTGTTTTAATAATACCAGTTTTACACCATTACAAACTTACAAGGTTCTCAAACGTGATTAGAGTAAGAAATCATAGTAAAAATGTTTTACACCATTACAAACTTACAAGGTTCTCAAACTGATGTGGTGGAGGGGGTCTGAATCTTTCAGTTTTACACCATTACAAACTTACAAGGTTCTCAAACCTCAAATGAGATTATCACCGAGCCAAACATATTGGTTAATATACGTAAGTTACCTAGTAATGTATAAAACACATGTCTTCATCTATTAATTGATTTTTTTCACATTCTAAATTTTTCCCTTGATGTGCCTCAACTAATAATAAATTCATTTTATAATAAAATGCTGTTTTGTACAATTCTTTTATCTGCATTTCTGACAAATAATTTTTCACATTTACAAATACCAGCAAGCGAACTCCACACAACGATTTCAGTACTTTGACATACTCCAAGAGCCGTTCAAACATATCAATTTCTTCTGTATCCAACTGAACCCCATATATTTTATAAAGATCAAGTACATCTAACTCCAGTCGAAATCGAATCTGATATGGCATTTTTAAATTTAAATCATCCAAATAATGAACAACTTTAGCATTTAATTCACATATTTCTGCATACTGTTCTTCCATCGAAACAGTTTTCAATTCCTGAAACAACTTACCCAGTATTTTCTTATTGTTAATATCTACAGAGAACGGATTCCAAACAATTTCTGCTACTTTATTCAGAGATAATATTTTTTCACCTTCTGATAAGATAATATCTCCATCTGATCCCTGACTTTGATTATACAATTTTTGCAAAAAAGCAGAAAAATACTCTCTGTTTTCTATTGTTATCACCTGAACTTCATTTTCACGAAACTCCAGGGTCAATTCCCGTTCTCCATAGATTAATTTCATAACACTACCAGCCTTTCATCACTGTCCAGCACATCCGTTTTTGATTCACCCACAATATATTCCATTCTGGAATATTGCTTTTCCGTAATCTTTAATACCTGTACCAGACCATCATCCGGCCTGTTTTTTCGCACATTCGCAATAATAGCATCTGCCACTGTTGTATTCTGTGCAATTTTACAGTAAACAGATTCCTGCAACATCAGGAAGCCGCTTTTTATCAAATGCTTCCGAAATAAGCGGTAATTCTTTCTTTCTAACTCCGTTCCAACCGGCAAATCAAACATCACAAGTATTCTCATATATCGATAACTCATTTTCTATAAAACCTGATCAATGACACATCCGCATCTTCCAATGCATCAAACACACTTTTACAATATATTTTTATCGCGTTACTGATAAGTTCACATCGCTCATTAATTATCACTTCCTGATTCATCAAATTGACCAGTTCCATTTTTTGCGTGTGTTCAAACTCCACAAGTGTCTTATGCGATACCAGACGATCTACAAGTGGTCGAAACGGCTCCATCAAATCAGATGCAAGATTAAACTGATTAAACATATTATCATGAAACAAACCTAACTGTGTCAGATATCCATTTAAAACAATTTCCCGATTAAAAGCAGAAAGCAAAATGCTATACCCATAGTTCAATGCTGCATTAATAAGTAAATCATCTGTCCTGGTAAATGATTTTCCGAAGAGTGCATTAAAATATACTTTTGCAGCATGTCCCTCTCTGTTTGTTGCATCACCATATTCAATTTCGCTCAAATATTCCTGTAACAGCATTGCTTCATTTTTTCCAAGTTCCTGAAGCAGACATTTTTGTTGGCGTATCTTTTCAAAGACAATTTCTGTCCACACTGCTCCTTTGATATCATCGGGCCACGCAGTCTGACGCTTGATTTTCAAACTACAATCATGTGAACCATAATAGGGCATCATTTCGGCAGATGGATTTCTCTTTTCATCGCAAAATATCACTTTCACTTTTTTCTTCACCAGTTCCGCCAGTAACGCCGCCGTCAATGAAACTGCTGTTGATTCAATCAGTAACGTGCGGATTTCTCCCAGATGAATTTTTGTTGTAGTATCTTTTCGCACCACCAGATATCCCATTTGATAATCTAATTTTGCACTCGAAGATACCACAACAGTTCTCCAGCTCATATTATATTGTCAGCAGATCAATTTCTCTGCTGAATACACCTGTAACAGATTGGTCTATCAGTTTTAATTCCTCTGCATTTGATACTTTTTTGTTTAACTTCATTGTTCCAGTTGATGCACTTCCCTTGAGCAAATGCAAATCTACACTGTCTCCAGTTTTGAAATTTAACATTAAATTCCGCAAAACAATACACTGTTCTTCAATTGTCAAATCATGTTCAAAAATCTCCTTTCCTTTTTGTACGATGGTTTTTATTGTTCCTTTCTTCTTTTTGAATATAGTCGAGACATATTTTTCGCAAATATTTTTATATAAAGAAACATTTTTTTCCTTTGTCAGCACAGTTGTTCCAACTCCATTATCCTTTTCAGAATAATCATTATTGGATACTGCTTTATCTACTTTTTTAATATACTCCATCTCTTTCGGTGCAAAGCACACCTGAACAGCATCTCTTATATACATATCTGCATTTGTTTTTCCTCCTAAATAATAATAAAATCCATTATATTTAATTAATGCCCCTATCGGAACTATCTTCTTTCTAATATTCACATCTGATACTACTTTTTTCTTATTTTCCTGCTGCAATACATTGGAAAAATATTCCATCATCTGCTCTTCCGTCAGATTTTTTGATCCACCCAGATAAATTGGCAAAGCTTCCAGACTTCGAACTGTTTTTCCGGCAACTTTATATTCCACCAGTGTATAACCGGCAACTGCCACGGACATCAATCCACCATACTTCGTTACATCTGCCAGCCTTGGATCATTCATTTTAACCGGAATATACGCATCTGTATTACCACTTTCTGCTTTTTTCGCACTCCATATCGTAGCCTTTTGTGTGATACCACCGTGTTTTTCATATACCATTTTTGTAATCAATGGCGAATTCTTATTTAAATATTTTTTTACAAATTGAATGGTTCCTGGGTTTTCATTTGACTGTGCAACCCACGCTGTTTCACCATTTCGTGTCACATCCCACTCGAAAATTTTATCCATATTATAGCGATTTTCTTTGCTATTCGGATTTTTCTTTGCTTCTTTAATAAAATTCAGCGGATTGCTTGTAAATTTTACACGGTACGTATTTCCAGCTACGATATTCAGATAAGCATCATGCGCATGATGATAATCATTTACGCAACGCACTTTACAACAATCAAATTTCTGCCGGAACGCAGATACTACACTTGCCTTTGAAAATACAATCTCTGAATCTGCAAACGCCTGTTTAAAAATCTGTGTAATTGCTTTTGTACCCTGACTGGTTTCTACAAGCTGACGACTGATAAAAGCAGCTTTTTCCTCATCTGTAAACGCAGACATTCTGGTTAAGCGATTATATTTTTCCTCAGATAAGAATCCTTTTTTACGCAGACTCTTCCAGAATGGCATCATTCTGTTGCGAATCTCCGGTTCAATCGGAAAACTGTCACTCTTATGTGCATTCCTCTCTTTTTTCACCAATACCAGATTGTTACTGATATTATCATCTTTTATAAAATGCCTTGGGTAAATATGATCAATATCGTACAAATTATCATTCATCAACTGATCCAGTTCGATTGCTTCACCTGTATACATACATTTTCCCATCTGCAAATAATACAGATATAACTTTTTGATTCTGAACTGGCTCTCGGAAGTGTTACTTAGTGCTTCACTCCAGTTTTTTCCTTCTTTACCAAGTGCCTTATACAAATCTAGAAATTTCTTCTGTCTGGATACGGTACGTTTTCCTTTCTCGCCATCGGAACGTGTCATTTCCACAAATATACGTTTCGGCGGGCAGCCCATGATCTGCTGAACTTCATCCACAACCCGGATGGTCTGCCATACCATACGTTTCACCGGTGCTGACAGATACATTTCATCCAAATCTTCAATTTTCCACTCACACAGCGGCTTTTCTGCGGTAGTCACCATCTCATTCAATTTGTCTTTGTATGTAAAGCGATCACTCAAAAGTTCCATCAGATTACAGTTTGTATCCCACATTGCCTGAATAAGCCCTTTGATTTCTCCATCGTTTTTTGAGGCACCTTCCATTGTCAGGAACGCTTTTGATAATCTTCCCCAGCCGGAAAATTTGAATCCGAAAATTCTCTTCTTTTGTGCTTCTGTCAGTTGATTTCCATATACTTCTTCCACTTTTTCTTTCAGAAGTTTTTTTCCATCACCAAATACAGTTCCCCAGAATATGATATCTTCTATCATTTTTCGATGCTCATCTGTCTGTACTGTATCACCAAACACTCCTTTAAATTTTCCAACAGAAGATAATGAGTTATGGAAACCGCCATCGATACCGGAAATACAGCTATCCTTTTCCTCACTGGAAATAACACCATTTTGAAGCAAATAATTTGTCAATCGTGTCATTGATACTTTCTTGCCATCTCCAAACAGGTCATGATAAATCTCCTGTTTTAAAGAGACCGGAATTTTTTCTCCCCTGATACGAAGATTATTCAGTTCATTTAAAACCTGAAACTTTTCGTATAACAGTGACTGCTTTGGCAACGCCTGTTCCCCTGACAAATATGTGCAGCGTCTGACCATTCGTCCGATAAATTTTTCTGCACTCTTTTTTACATCTATTTTATCCTCAAAATTCCATGGATATATTTTTCCCGATGCTTTTCTTTCTGCCCAGACATTATATCCTTTTTTATCTTTATATTCCTGTCCCAACGGTCCCACGTAATACGGAATTTGAAACATGAATAATTTCAATATTTTTTCAGATACACTCAGCCCCGTATCATCTTTTTCCTGCAAAAATGGCAAATAAAGCTCTGCATGCTTTAAAATTGCCAGCATTTCTCTGGCATGTACCTGATTTGGGATAACACCGTTAGAAGCAGTCAGTTGTTTCGGCAGAAAACTCTCTGCTTCTATTTCCTCCAAAATATATGCAACGCCTTCATCATCCTGCGGAAATTTTCCTAACACTATCTTAATATGTTTATACAGATCTTCCTGTTTTCCGCCGCTTAATCCACGTCGAAATGTTCCATGATATTTAACACTGCCAACGTATGCACTGTAACTTTCTGACTTTGCACTTCCATTCCGAAACATTTCGAAATATTCTTTTGTATCATATTTTTTCAATATGTCTTTCAAAATTTGCAAATCGTTCTTATGTTTTTCATAAGATGCGACACGTGCAACAGACAGATATCGTTCGCCATTCATAATTCCAGACAAAACACCGCTATCATGCACTGCTTTTACAGCATAAATCATATTCATTTCAGATTCATCCAGCAGTTCCTGAATTGTATTTTCCTTATCCTCATAATCAGAATCCCGAAAAGAAAATGCTATTTTTTTCTGTTCTTCATCATATTGCTTATCCGGAAACAGCTCTGACAATTTTCCTTTCAGACCACAGATAAGATTAACAAACTGGATTTCTCTTTTCTGTTTTTTACTAAGGTTCATTTCCGCAAGCAAATTTTCCACTTTTTTCTTTCTGGAATCGCTGCTTCTAAAAATTTCCTGCAATCGCTCCCCCGACACCTGTTCCGGGAAATCAAGTTCTTCATCTTTTAAGGTATCTACAAACATCTGATAGGATTCGGCTATGTTACTGTTCTCTCCTTCAATTTGAAGGGAGCTATTCAGGAAATGACCTCTATGTTTAAACATGTTTAAAAGTGCCAGATATACCAGACGCACGTCATGCGGTTCTTCTGATTCCAATAATTCTTTTCTCAAATGAAATATTGTCGGATATTTTTTATAATATTCCGCATCAGAAAACAGTTTATCAGCAAATAAGCCGTACTTCTGCTTATTGTTTTCACTGCGATCTTCCATATAAAATTTACTTTCATCCAATCGAACAAAAAAACCAGGATCCACTTTTTCAATTTCATCCGCAAACAATTCCTTTAAAGCGCCAATTCTTGCCACTTCACGCTGTCTGCGACGTCTGTTGACCCGATATGTTCTTCGTTCCACCGAAGTCTCTGCTGCCGGGAACAGGCGCACTCCCCACAAATCTTTTCCTTTTGCTCTTAATATATGATATGAAGAATCAGTCACTGCCCAACCCAGAGAATCGGTTCCCATATCCAATCCCAGATAGTATGTAAATTTTGTTTCCATTTTTACCTCCTGCCATTCTTGACAGACAACCCCTCCTGTGCTATTCTAATCATACAAACTTACAAGGTGAGTGCAAATAAGGAATTATTCCGACATCGATTGCCCGCATTGTGCGGCATCCAAAAGACCTCGTCATACGAGGTCTTTTTTATTTCCTCATCATCGTTTTATATTGTCTGTTCTTTCAAATGAATAATATAATTTGATTTTACACTATTCTTCCCGCATATACAATTGTATTTTTATACTTTTTAAAAAGGTAAAAAAGTGTCTTCGACACTTCAACTCCCCTGCCCCTCACTCATGAGGGGTAAG
>ERZ1673739.1960-NODE-1960-length-19372-cov-6.437697_pt1 | contig 19372 bp, 16 predicted proteins | sample MGYA00580210_ERZ1673739 | MGnify/ENA primary metagenome ERZ1673739 (study PRJEB41218, sample SAMN15661749) | gut metagenome | host: Homo sapiens | place: Canada: London | collected 2015-08-20/2019-03-30 | study: EMG produced TPA metagenomics assembly of...
CTGTGCCTGTTGATGGCGAGGAAGTGAAAGAACTTCCCTTGGAAACTGAAACAACAGTCGAGACGGTAGCTCTTTTAACTAAAAAAAGTGACTTTGGGAAGAAAAAGAGAGACTTCCAGGTTGAGATGGAAGTGCCGATTAGTCCTGATATGCACCAGGAGTATAAGGAACAGAAACCAACTTATGAGAATATCAAAAAGTATATCATGGAGAAGCATGGGGTGAATGTTCATACTGCTTATATAGCAGAAGTAAAACGGGATTGTGAATTGGATATGCGTCCTAATTATAATGTTTCAAAGAAAGAGGCTCCTGAGATAAAATCCTGTACTCCAGAGAAAAGAGAATATATCATGGAGGCACTGAGGTATTATAAGCTGGTGGTGTAGTTTACTAGGTAAAGAAAAACAGCATAATATTCAAGAAGGCAGAAGCAGTAGGATTTTTCCTATGATAGCTTCTGCTTTTTTGATGGGTCATCACCCGCCATGTCTGCTGGGAGGGCAGGAACGGTGTGGAGGCAGAGTTTTTCTTTGAGCGTTTCGTATCCCTGGCGGATAAACACGTCATAGCAGCCAGAGTCCGGATCCTGCCATATCACCGGAATGTGAAGGTGAAGATCATCAGCGGGATCAACGGGAGAATGACCAACAGCGGCACACAGCACTTCCACGAAGTGGAAACACGGATGCACAAGGAGAAGATGATGGAATACCATACGGTGACCGGGGAATCGAAGATCCATGTGCTGCAGTACTCCGGACACCGTTTTGCCTTAAACGGCAGTCCCATCCATCCAAAGAAAACCCCGCTGATCGGCCAGCGGTACGCAACAATCAAGACGGAGGTGGAAGTGCCTGCGGGAGAGAGCTTTGTTGTGGATAAGATCTGTACCGTGTTTACCGACCGGGATCCCGGAGCCGAGGGGGAAAAGGCATGGGACACCTGCAGCAGAGGCAGGAAAAAGACCCGGGAATATCTGGAAGAGCTGAATAACCGCTGGGAGATCCGTGAGATGCTGCCAAAGATCCGCAGGGCGGCGGAAGGAATATATCTGCCGCCTGTGGGAAAGGATGGTATCCTTCCCCAGTTTGCCGGTTACGGGAAGCTGCAGGAGATGGATCTTAGCTACTACAAGAGCTTTGGAAAAAACGCAGCCGCCGAAATACGGAAGGAACATACCGTTTTGGAGCTTGAGAGATTACGGGTGCATAAACAGGCAGACCTCGTCCTGCTGCTGCAGCTGTTCCCGGAACTTCCGGAAGAAGCCGGTGGGACACAGCGCAGGCAGGTACGGGAGAAAAACTACGAGTTTTATGAAAAACACACGCTCCATGAAGCATCCTACAGCTTTGCCACCCATTCCCTGATGGCAGCTTCCCTGGGAAGAACACAGGAAGCCTATGCGCTGTTCCGTCAGTGCTGCGATGTGGATTTAAGCTCCGATGGAGAGAATGCACCGGCAGGAATCTATGCAGCCTGCATGGGCGGCATCTGGCAGTGTGTGGTAGAGGGATTCTGCGGGATACGGATACAGGAAGATGCCCTGCGGATCGATCCCTGCCTTCCCGAAACGTGGGAAAGCGTGAAATTCCGCATCTGTTACCGGAAAGGCACCCTGGATATCAAGGTAACGAAGAATGCGCTGACCGTCAATAACAGGAGCAGCCACCCGGTACCGCTTAGCTTCCGTGGGGAAGCGGTATGCCTGGATGGCACAGTGAGCAGGATATTCTCTCTTCATTCCCCGGAATAAAACAGCATGACAGAACGCAGACAGGAACAACCTGTGCACTCAAAGGAGTGTACAGGTTTTTTTGCTTCAGGAAATTCCGCTGGAATTTTCTGAAGCAAAAAGCTCCGCAGGGATGCGCAGCTCGCAGAGAAGAATTAGTTGTTTTGCAACACTGCTCATGCGCAAAGAGTCCGCAGGCGAACTCGTTATTGCTGGAAAAAGGATAGGAATCCGCCATCCGGTATACCATAATGTGGACAGGAAGACCCGGGCAGAACCGGACGGAAGGAGACTGGCAAAAATGACAGAAATCGGAGAAGAGACACTGAGGCAGTACAGGGGATATCTGGCGGATCGGGAAAAAAGCATCGCCACCATTGACAAATATCTGCGGGATATCCGTACCTTCCTGCAGTGGATGGGAGAAAACCGGAGCATTACCAAGGAAAAAGTGATCGCCTACAAGGCTTGGCTGCAGGAGCATTACAAAACAAGCAGTGCAAACAGCATGCTGGTAGCCCTGAATGGATTTCTGGACTTTATGGGAGAAACGCAGAGCCGGGTGAAGACGGTAAAGGTACAGAAGCAGATGTTTCGTTCCACAGAAAAGGAAATGAGCAGGGCAGAATACAAAAAGCTGATCGAAAAGGCTTACCAGATGGGACGGGAGCAGACCGCCCTCATCATGGAGACCATCGGAGCGACCGGAATCCGGATCAGTGAATTGAAATATATCACTGTAGCCGCTGTGAAAAGCGGAAAAACAGAGGTTTCCTGCAAGGGAAAGAAAAGACAGGTGTATCTGGTGAAGGAGCTGAGGGAGAAGCTGCTGAAATACTGCAGAAAAAAAGGGATCCGTAAGGGAAGTGTGTTCGTCAGCCGCTTCGGGAATCCACTAGACCGCAGTAATATCTGGTCGCAGATGAAAGCCATCGGTGCCGCAGCCGGAATCTGTCCGGATAAGGTATTCCCCCATAACCTCCGCCACCTTTTTGCCAGGGTGTTCTGGGAAAAATGGAAGGATCTCTTTTACCTGGCGGATATATTGGGACACAGTAATGTCAACACGACCAGAATCTATACCATGACCACCGTTAAGAACCATGGAAGACGGATGCAGGTGCTGGGATTAGTAACATAAGCTTACCGATTGGGGCTGAATCAGAGAGGAATCCGATCGGAATCAGAGCAGGTGTGAGAAAAATCGGGGCAGAAATACAAAAATACCACATAATCTGCATTATGTGGTAGGAATCGTATCCAAAAGCTGTGTCTATACATAATGGTATGTTTCCTTACCTGGAAACATTGTCCAAAAGTACCATAATTTCTCTCCGCAATCCATATATACCAAAAATAAATTTGTATGTCAATGATACAATTCGACTTTTTTCGCAAAAAATTGTGCGGAATCTGATACAGAATCCGCAAAGGGTATATTTTCACAATACAATCAGTGTATAAAACATATTTTTAATACGTTTTGCATAAGGCAATCCCTGTCTGCTTCTACCACATAATGCAGATTATGTGGTATTGACTGGAAATATTGCCCGCATACAATTTTGTCCCCAATATACGGCAGCTTGTCTTTGCATGGAGCAGGTCGTTCGCTCAGTGGCAGTCCACAGTACCGGCCCTCCGTCATGAATGATGTGTGTAAAAGAATTGTGTAATAGAATTCTCCCTTAAAATGTTCCCCTTCCCGATTTTTTCGGGGGGGGGCAAACATTTTGTAACGAAATTCAGCACAAAACGAAAGACGTGATGATGCGTATGGAAGGAAAGGAATATCTGAACAGGATCAGCAGAGAAACGGCAATGCAGATTGCCGGCAGAGAGTTGCCCCAGGTAGAAAAGATCCATTTATGGGTTTTTCCTGCTTTTTCCTATGAAGAAGGAATTCCGGTGTACCTTCTGAAAGCGTATGCCGACCTGACTTCTTACGATATCATCCTGGATGCAAGGAATGGAAACATTATCAAAAGGACAGAACGCTGTCTGTAATGAATGAAAATAGATACTTAAGGATAAACCGGAAAGGAAACTAGAATGAGAGAGGAAACCAGAAAAACTGCCAGAGTACAGGCAGGGGAAGAAGCATTGGAGACCGTGAATGAAAAGACCCTGATGGATCAGCTGGATTCGATGAAAACAGCATTCCGTGGTTATGACAAGGAAGCTACCTGTGAGCTGCTGCAGACGCTCATCCGGTCGATGGAGACAGAGAAGAAGGAAGAACACCGTGTCCTGCTCCAGAAGAACCAGAGACTGCTCAACGAAAAGGAAGCACTGACCACGCAGATGGCAGAGCTTCTGATGAAGGTGGACTCCCTGGAATCGGAAAACCAGCGGCTGATGGAACAGCAGAATACCATGCAGAAGAAATATGAGGAGCTGGCAGAAAAGCTGAGCAGGATTTCGGAAAATGCCATTGAACGGGAAACAGAGCTTTCCGCCTACCATCTGCGGGAACAGCAGATGAAGGAACGGGAAGCTGCCCTGTTAAAAATGGAGTCGCAGAAAGAAGCGGAACTGGAGCAGATAAAGAAAGAGTTCCAGGACGGGCTGGAGGCAGAGAGGGCAGAAATCCTTGCGCAGGCAGAAGAGGAAGCGGAAGGGATAAACAATCGGGCAGAGCAGCTTCGGAGGGAGTTACAGGGCTTCCGGCAGATCATCAATGTGATACTGGACTTTGACCCGGAAAACGGGGTGCAGACAGACCTTCTGGAAAGTGCAGGAGTACCGCATGACCGAGCTGGAATTTGAACTGGAGTTTAAGAAACGGAAACTGCAGAAACGGAAACAGCGCAGGATGGAGCTTCTGATCATCGGTGCACACCTGGGCGTGGTGCTTGTACTGCTCTACTTAATGTTTGGCATCGGCATGGTACACGGCAGATCCATGCGTCCCGCTTACCGGGAGGGAGACCTGTTTCTGTACCAGAGACGGCTCTTTCGGGAGCCGGATTATGGAGATGTGGTGGTCATCCACAGGCAGGACCTGGAACGGGACATTGTAAAGCGCATTGCAGGAAAGCCGGGAGATGTGATCGATCTGGATGAGCTGGGCCATCTGACCAGAAATGGGGAACGGGCAGCGGAAACGGAAATCCTGTTCGGGGAACAGGACAGGGATGAATGGATCACCTTTCCCTATACCGTACCGGAAGGAAGCTACTTCTGTCTGGGGGATAACCGCCCGAGGTCAGAAGACAGCAGAGAGCTTGGAGCATTCCGCAGGCGGGAGATTACCGGGAAGGTTCTCGCACAGTTCCGGCTGTCATCGGTAAAGTGACCATTCGGGAATCTGCCCGGAGCTTTCGAACAAAAGAAAAATACCAACATGAGAAATAAGGAGAACGGCATGGAACTGTTGAAGGAGGATGGCTGTATCGGCGAAAAGGCATTCCATGGGGAAAAGGAGTGCTTTTTCCAGCCATTTTACAACGTGGAGAAAAAGAGGATCTGGGGAGCGGAAGCCCTGTTCCGTCTGAAGGATGAAAACGGCAATTACTACAACATGGATCAGCTTGCAGCAAAAGCGGAGGAAGAAGGATGGATCGCCGAGATCGACAGATGGGTGTTCCGGGAAGCCTGCAGAAGGATCCCGGAGCTGAGAGCCTACGGACTTAAGAGGATCAACATCAACTTATCCCCGGAGGTCTGTGAGGTTCCCCAGACCGTACCCAACATCATGCAGATACTCAGAAAGTATGAAGTATCAAGAAGTGAGGTCTGCATGGAGATCACCGAGATGTGCAAGGTCAGGAATGCAGAGAATTTCAGCTGCATGATGGAACAGCTGAGCAGCCAGGGGATCCGGCTGGCGTTAGATGACTTCGGCAAAGGGGAGAGCAACCTGCTTCGGCTGTCCCAGATCCCGTTCCAGACCCTGAAGCTCGATAAGGAACTGGTCTGGGGAACGGAGGGAAACAGGATGGCAGAGGATCTGGTCGAAGAGATAATCCGTATTGCACACCGTCATAACATCCAGGTCACGGCAGAAGGAATTGAGACACTGGACCAGGCGAGAACCCTGGCATCCTGGGGATGTGATTACCTGCAGGGGTATCTCATCGCACCGCCTCTCAGCTATGAGAAGCTTCTTATCTTCCTTGAGGAAAACGGAAAAAGGAACTTCCTGGAAGAATAAATAAGGATAAGAAGGAGAAACCGATGAAAAAGGAAAACAATGGACCAAGACCCCTCAGGGAGGAACTGAACAGTTCTGCCGTATCCGAACAGAATGCAGCCGCATCCTCGGAACTGGCAAACCAGGCACAGATCTTAAAAGAACTGACGGAACATTTTCAGGTACGCAAAGGTACCTGTTGATTTTACATAGATTTTAATGAATACGATACAAAAGGAGAGAACGTATGAAAAAGCATAAAGGAAAGACGAAACGATGGCTTGCCGGAATCCTGTCGGCAGTGCTGGTAATCGGATCCATCAATCTTGTGGATGCTTTAGAAGGAAGTAATGGGGAAAGTGCACTGTATGATGCACCGGAGCTTACCATCACGAAGGGGGCCACAGACTATGATCTGATGAAAGACATTACCTATGACAGCAGCCTGTATGAACTGGCTGTAGTGAATGATGGCGGATTTGATGTCAATACCGTGGGAGACTATGAGGTAACCTATTCCCTGACTTCCAAGGATGATGGAACGTTGGATCCGGAAAATCCCGGGGATACTTCCGATTCGGACAGTGAAAACAAAGACCAGAACAGTGGCACAGACACTTCGGGAGCAGACAGCAGCCAGACCGGGGATAACTCCGATGCTTCAGGCTCTGGCAGTAATACAGATAATATGGATAATACGGACAGTTCTGACAGCTCCGACAGCAGCAATGCAGGAGACAGTGCGGATGCCGGACAGGGAGATACGAATTCTGACAGCAGCAATGCAGGAGACAATGCAGATGCCGGACAGGGAGATACGAGTTCTGACAGCAGCAATGCAGAAGATACTGCAGATGCGGTCAGCGGAGAGGATGCAGCACAGAGTGAGGAGAATACCGTAGACCCCGGTGTACTGGGTGTATCCAGACCAAGAACGGCTGTAAATATGAGCTATCCGTCAGAGCCAGTGGATGCGGAAGCCGTTGATGTAACAGAGGGGGATGCCACCAATACCGGTGATACACAGGAAAAGCAGGTCATCACCTTTACAAGAACGGTTCATGTAGTAGCGGCTTCTGAGGACGAAGAACCTGTATATGTAGCACGGGAACTGGTGCTGATACAGGGAGAGGAAGACTATGACCTGACAGATGACATTTTCTATGATGATGAAAAATATACACTGGACATAGTGGATTTTGGTGGCTTCGATATTAACAAGATCGGCTCCTACGAAGTGACCTATTCCCTTACACCTGTGACAACAGAAGGAACACAGGGAAATGGACAGGATGACACACAGGATAACCAGGTCATCAAATTTCAGAGAACGGTTACTGTGAAAGCAGCCGGGGAGGAAACCGGAGAGTTTGAGGTTCCGGAACTCTATCTGGAGCAGGGGCAGGAAGACTATGACCTTGCGGCAGGGCTTGTTTATGATGAAAATAAGTACAAACTGGATGTAAAGGATGATGGAAATTTTGACATTATGCTTTCAGGAGAGTACAAGGTGACATTTGTTCTCGATCCGCTGGAAGAGAATCCGGATTCTGAGAACAATCCGGGCGATGCGGATGCTTCTGATTCAGATCAGACGGATGGAGACCAGAGTGAAAAAGTACTTGGCGCTACCCGGAGCATGGACAGCTCTGCTGAAAATGCAGATGATAAAACAGAAAACAAAAATACAGAAGGTAACAATACAGAAAGTGGTAATGTAGAAGATAAGAAAGAAGAAAATGACAATACAGACAACACGGATCAGACGGAGGATACTTTTGTAATCCCGGAAGGAATCACTATTTTTACCAGAAAGGTAATTGTTTCACCGTCTCTGGTACGTAGCGCAGGACTTCTGGATGATCTGGATACATGGCCCGATGAAAGTCTTTTAACGGAAGATTATATTGAAATTAATTTCAAAGTGGGCGTACCGATCAAACCGGGAAAAACGATAAATGTGCGCAGCGGACAGACCATAACGGTCAGCAATGGTTTACTGACAGGTGGAACCAATACGCTGTTCAATGTCCAGGATGGCGGACACCTGACATTAAATAATGTTACGATCACCGGAAATACGGCAGATGACCAGGGAGCAGTGTGTGTACAAAGCGGTGCTCTGCTTGATCTGGGATATAATGATAAGAATCCATCCATAACACCTCAGATTAGTGGAAACACGAATGGTAATGATGCAAGAAATCTTGTTATAGCGCAGGATGCGAGAGTACGTTTGAATGCTGCTCCACTTCAGGGAATTGGAATAAGTTATGGTGACGAACTATGTTCACCTGTATCTATGATCTTTGGTGGACGATATTTATTGCAGAAAAGTGATATTAATACCACGACGATTCAACCAGATAATACAGAAAATGAATTGGTAGTATATAATGATCAGATAGTTTTACGTTATAGTAAGAGGCAGATGTTATTATGGGATCCAACAAGAACATTTAAAAGATTTGATAATGGTAATACAAATACTTCTTGGTCCTCTTCCGCTGTGGAATCACAAAGGGACAAGGTATGGAAACAATTGGCCAATTGTGATGTGAGTTTTAAGAGTACGTCAACATCTCTAGTATATAAGGGACTTGATGATTTGACACAAGAGGATATATTAAAATTTGATATTATTGAAATCTGCGCTCCAAGAACAAAATTAGCGGAAAGTGACAGAGCAAAACTGTTGGTATATTTGAATAAAGGTGGACGTATTTATATTCAGACGGAATCAGGAAGCTGGCCAAATCTTAATTCCGCTGTTTCACAAGTTGCTGCACAGCTGGGTGCATCATTTTCTATGAGACAGGATAGAGGGCATTATAATAAAGATAATACAATAATTAATACCTCAAATAGTTTGATGAAAGGGGTGAATTCATGGAAATTATCATATGCAGGTGTCATTGATACAACAGGTGCGACTGGGGTTGATGTTCTGATTTCAGCACCTTCATATAAAATTATTGGTGGGAACTATAGCAATACTAAATATTCGGCATCAGAACCGCTGGCGGTTGATCAATATGCGGGAGACGATGGTAATGGTAATAAATACGGACGTATTACCATTATGAGTGATATTGACGCATGGGTTACAAACTCTAGTGGTCCGGCAATTAATTCAATGAAAACCTTTGCTGAAAACATGATGGATGATTCCCAGAATAATCGCTTGAAGGTTGCCACTGGAGAAAATCCGAATGCAATCGTTCACGATAAACAGGCGCAAATTGGAATTTTGCAATACTCAACACCGGCGGGAGCTTTGGCTAAAGCGAGGAATAACGAAATAGTTGAATTACTGAAAAGCAGTGGTTTGACAGCTGCAAGCAACGAGTTGCTATACAATACATCTTCTATTAAGGAAACGAACGGTAACACCGTTCATGCAGATACCAATGGTACGAACATTGATGTAAGTGATACCGGTGCGATCACACTCCGTAGTGGTGCGGTTACGGTAAGCAACACAGATGCGAATGAGCGAAAGATCACGGTGGACGGCTACGTGCTGACATCCACAGCAGATTATACAGTCAAGGCGGTAGATACAAGCAACGATACCACCTTAGGCGACAGCCAGGCGAGTGTCACATTAAAAACTGTTGGAGATACCTTCACTGCTGTGAAGAATGGTGCAACCTATACCTATACCGCAACGAAGGATAACCAGACCTTTTACCTTGGAGAATACTCCGTTGTATTAAACTGGAAGGAACGTAGCGGAGTGGCAGCACTGGCATCAATTGGTTCCCCGGAATTTCCGGCTGAACTGGTGAAACCACAGACACAGCCGAATAATCCCTATCATCAGCTTACACCTTACACGGTGACCATTAAGCCGAGAGAGGATTATTCCATTGATGTAGATAAAGTGTGGGTATCCATGGGCGTGGACGCACAGGGAGATCCACAGATGCTGGATGCTTCTGAATTTGATAAATCAAAGGATCCGAATACCGGTATCATTACGGTAACCGTTAAGAAGCCGGTTGATGGCGATCTGATCTATTATGTTGGTAAGGTGAACGGCGGAAGCAGTTCCGGTTCCACCGTAACCCATGACAGGACAACCATTCAGGTGACATCAGCGGCTGGCTCCGCTGTGACGACACCGGAATTTACAGCGACTTATTTTGACGAACAGAAGAGTAAAGATATCACGGTAAGCAGTCAGAACGGCAAAGTGGAAGTATTTAAGAATGTGGAAGTCACATTGAAGTTCCCTGCCATGAATACATCCGATCCGAACCCTACGGAAGGAGCGTTAGGGATTACGGAGGATGAAACCTTTGATATACTTACGAAGCTGGTAGAGACAGGAAATGCCACAGACCTGAAGGCAGGCTTTGAATGGACGGATAAGAGTTACACCTATAAGTTCACTTCCACATCGGCCTCTTACAATCTGGAAGCGTCCTATGAAAAGTCCCACGTCGTGCATATCCATGTTTCCGGAGGCTCCATGGATGCAAGCACGATTCCGGCAGGCCTGGAAGCGAACAAACAGAGTCTGAGCAATATCCGTATCATTGTCCCGGATCAGACGACGCTTGACAATCTGAAATTTTCACCGGATGGAAGTTTACAGAATCCTTCATTTACAGCAAAATGGCTCTCTCATGATAATACGAAAGAACTGGGAGCAGTAAACGTCAGTGAGGACGCAGGAAGCTGGAAGGGCAGTACACGGGCAGTCACACAGCCAAGTTATCTGAACGTAAGCTTTGTTGCAGGTCAGATGCTGACGGTCCGTATCAAGGGTGGAACGCTGGACACAGCTTACGGTAACCCTGTGAGAAACTGGACCACCAAGGCAGCAGCCACAGGCGGATTTGACCATGAATACCAGTTAGTGGTACCGGTAGATGACAATACTGTACACCTTAAGATCAATGTGGAGGGCAGCAGGCTATTAAAAAGCATTCTGGCGAACACCAAAGACGTTACTTCAATGGTGGAAGCAGTAAAAGATCAGAATAACAGGATCATTGCTTATACGACTGGGGATGCGGGCAGTACGATCGGGGAGGCAACGACCATTGATGTCACCCTGGTTCCATCGTGTACCGTGACATTCTGGAATAAAGAAATCAGTCCGGAAAAGAAGATCGGCACTGAGATGGTCATGGAAGGCGGAAAGCTGGATAAGGCAGCCTATGAGAAGATGGCGGCAGGTGCAGTCCTGCCAGGATATCAGTTTATGGCATGGAAGGATACGGCAGGAAAGGTTTATACCGACCAGACTGTGATCAGTGCGGCTACAGAACTGCATGCGGTATTCCGTGAGAAGGCCAATATTTCCCAGAATGGAAATATCATTGCAGCAAACGATTTCAAGATCCATCTGAATTCGATCAAAAAAGGAGCATTTAATACGGCAGAGGCAGTCAAGCGTGCCAAAGCAGAAGCGTATGATGCAAGCGGTAAGGATGTCACGAAGCTCATTTCTGTGGAAGGAATGCAGGCAGTGCAGAAAGAAGGAACCTTCCCGCTGACCTTCAAGTATGACGATGCTTCCATAACGGTAAATGTTACAGTGACCAATGCGATCCCTGTTGTGACTGGCAAGACAGCCTATACACTGACCTTTGAAGGTGTGCCAAACGGTGCATCGGAATACAAAGTACATAGCATGTCAGGCACAGTGGTAGCGGGGGCAACGATTGAAGAGACCGCAAACGGCATCTACCGGATCACCGGACTTGAGAAGGGAACCGAGTATAAGATCGAGGGAGATGTTCTTGGCTCCACAACAGGCAAAACTGCTCTTGTTGATGCAGAAGACATTGCAAAACAGTTTGAAGATAAACAGGGTGATACTAAGACGAATGGGAAAAAAGGCAAAGATGAAGAGGCAGAAAACCCGAATGTCAAAGTAGTAGTAGATGATGAAGGCAATTACAAAGTGATTGTCAAGAAAGATATCAATCACAGCGTGGAAATCCCGGATACCTGGGGAGATGTTAAGGTAGACCTGGGTGGCAACAGCATTAATGGTAATGACGCTGATGCTGCGAACAGTGCAAAGCCGGGACTGATTTTTAAGAAAGACAGTGGAAATGATCATCCGGGAACCAATCTGGTGATCACTAACGGAACCATTCAGGGAGGTAACGGATCTGCTGCCCATCCGGATGGTGCAGCCGGTATCGGAACCGCAACACCGGACCGCCCGGCAGATGCAAAGATCACAGTCGGAGCAGACGCAAAAGTCCAGGGTGGAAACGGAGCAGATGCAGGAGACAGTACCGGAGCCGATGCTGCGAATGGCGGTAACGGTGGAGCAGGCATCGAGGGAGAGATCACCCCTACCATAGATGGCGGTACAGTAACCGGCGGAAATGGCGGCAAGGGAGGATCCTCAGACACTGGTGCACCGGGAAATGGTGGAAACGGTGGAGCAGGTATCAAGACCAACCATAAGAATGTGACCGTCAAGGAAGGAACCGTAACCGGCGGCAGTGCCGGAGACGGCGGCAATGTGACCGGGGAAAACAATACAGCTTCCGGAGGCGATGGAGGTAAAGGCGGAGCCGGTATTGACAGCGGCAGAGCCGATATTGTAATCGGACCCGGCAATACGGATGTCCAAGGTGGAGCCGGTGGAAACGGCGGTAACTCCAATAAGGGCAACGGCGGAAACGGCGGCAGCGGCGGATCCGGAGCAGAAGCTGGAAAGATTGATAACGATAGAGGAACCATCGCAGGAGGCAATGGCGGATCCGGTGGTAATTCCAGCAACGGAGGACACAATGGCAATGGCGGCAACGGAGGTTCCGGAACAAAAGGAAACCATACTTCCACGAATGGTGGAACATCCAGTGATGGAAGCAAGGGACAGGATGGTCAGAGCTATGTAGCGGTTCTTTTTGAGAACCGGAACGGAAACAGCCTTAATGCAGGAAAACCTGTCCAGATTGTCCTGAATGGAAAGATTGATCAGGTAACCTTTGATAAAATGCAGCAGGAGGCTGACCAGTCAAAGAAAGATAATGAAGTATTTTTTGCCTGGGTAGATAAAAATGATGACACCAAAGCTTACACAACAGAAACTGAGGTGACAGCCAGTGTGACACTGGTACCTGTGTATCGTGCAGACAGCAATGTGGTTCCCGGACAGGATGGAAATACCATCGCAGCAGATAATTTCTCCATCCGTATCGAGAAAGTAAGCAGCCTGACAGAAACGGAAGCAAAGAATCTTGCCAATGTCAAGGCATACGATAAGAAGGGCGCAGACATCACCAATACGGTAACGGTAGATCAGGACAAGCTTTCTGCTTTACAGCAGAGCACGGCTGGAATCTATCCGGATGCACTGACCTTCGAAATCCCCGGCAGTGTCAAAGTCAGTGTAACGGTAGAGATCACGGATGATAATCCTGTGATCACCGGAAAGACAGCACATACGCTGACCTTCAAGGGAAGAGCAAATGAGACTTATGAGTATCAGGAGCTGGATGCCCAGGGAACCCCGACAGGTAATGTATTAACCATACTGACGAATGGAGATGGAAAAGCAACCATCACGGGTCTTAAGAAAGCAACAGAATATCAGATCAGTCATAAGAAATATGGTTCTGTAAACGGCAAAACAGCCCTCGTGGATGCAAAGGATATCGCAAAGCAGTTCGAGGACAGAGGTGCCGGTGATACAACAGGCAATAATGCTACGGACAGAACGGAAAAAGCAGAAAACTCTAATGTACAGGTTGTAGTGGATGATGACGGCAACTACAAGGTAATTGTGAAGAAAGACATCGACCACACAGTTGAAATCCCTGATACCTGGGGTGAGGTCAAGATTGACCTTGGCGGACATACCATCACAGGTGACAAGGCAGATGATAATAATGCAGCAAAGCCCGGACTTGATTTTGTGAAGGATGGAAGTACAAAGGAACATCCCGGAACAAAGCTGGAGATCGTCAACGGTACGATCAAGGGTGGAGACGGTTCTGCTAAACATCCGGATGGAGCACCCGGTATCGGAGCCAGTGGTGATACAGCAGATGCCGGACTTATCATCGGAAGCAATGCAAACGTGATCGGTGGTAACGGTGCAGATGGCACAGAAGGCAAAGATGGAGGAAATGGCGGAGCCGGTATCGACGGTAACGGCAAGATCACTCCGACGGTCAATGGAACGGTAACCGGCGGCAACGGCGGTAAAGGCGGAGATTCCGCAACCGGTATCCCTGGTAATGGAGGAAACGGTGGAAACGGAATCAGCGCAGGCGATAAGACCATCACCATCAATCATGGCGGAACCGTCAAAGGCGGTGATGCAGGAAACGGCGGAAACGCAACAGGAGATAATACGAATCCTGGCGGCAACGGCGGTAACGGCGGTACGGGAACCGAGACCACACAGCCCGGAAAGACCGATAATAACGGTGGAACAACATCGGGTGGAAATGGCGGTGACGGCGGAACCTCCAACAACGGAAACGGTGGAAACGGAGGAGACGGCGGCAGCGGCTCCACAGGAGAAAATAATAACAACGGCGGCACGAGCAGTGGCGGCAACGGCGGAAATGGCGGCGACTCTGACAAGGGTAACGGCGGATCCGGCGGTAATGGAGGAAGCTCAGGCGAAACCGGAGGCAACGGCGGTAACAACAGCGGCGGCAACGGTGGAAATGGCGGAGATTCCAACAGCAGCAATGGAGGATCCGGCGGAAACGGTGGAGACTCCAACAGCGGCACCGGAGGAAACGGTGGAAATGGCGGAGACTCCAATAACGGCACCGGAGGAAACGGCGGAAATGGCGGTGGCTCCAACAACGGCACCGGAGGAAACGGCGGAAATGGCGGTAACTCCAACAACGGCAATGGAGGAAACGGCGGCAACGGCGGAGACTCCAACAGCGGAAACAATGGAAACGGCGGCAGCTCTGGCAGTAACGGTAACAGACCCGGTGGAAATGGCGGCGGCTCCAACAATGGCAATGGAGGAAACGGCGGTAACAACGGCGGAGACAACTCTGGAAATAACTCCGGAAATAACTCCGGAGACAACGGCGGCAATAACGGCGGTGATAACTCCAATACCAATGGGAATAACAATTCCGGAAGTACAGGTAACACAGGTAATACACCAGATGCAGGTAATACAGCCGGCAATGATTCCGGAAATAATGCCCATAAAGGAAATAAAGGAAACAGTACCGGCAACAGTAATGCCGGGCAGAAGGATCCGGCAGAGGATGACAGCCTGAACGATGCTGCGGATGAAAGCAGCCTGACAGGTGATGCAGATGGCAGCGATGCAGACGGAAGTGATGCAGATGGCATACAGGAAGAGGAGAGCATCCATGCAGACAGCGACAGCGTTGAGAATGGTACGGACAGTGACAGCCATATACCGTTTGGTGAATGTGGTTTCCACTGGATCCCCATTGTATGGCTCCTTGTAATCCTGGGTTATACCGTAGTACGTGTGAAGAAGCTCCGTGATGAGTCGGAAGAAGCCTAAGGAGGAAAACAGACATGGAAAACACGAAACCGAATAAGAAATTATACATTGTAGTGGAAGTCATACTGTTTGCAGTATATATCCTGATAGGTGTCCTGCTGTTCGTCACGGAAAAGCACTGTGCTGCAGACGCATTCATCTTCTGGATCGGACTTGTGATCGCAGCAGTATGTGCAGTAGTGCTGGGAATCCATGAGAACAGAAGGATGTAAGAAGTAAAAAAGAAGAAGTAATTTTAAGAAAACCAAATGGCTGTGATGGCTGTTTGGTTTTCTTGCGCTAAAAAGACCGGAAAGGATCATCGGATATCCCGGGAACCGGTTCGTCCTGAGACAGATCCTTTTGAAGATACTGGCAGATTTTCTGGAGATTCTGTTCCATTGCCTTAAATTCTTTGCCGGCAGCTTTATAGCTGTTCTGCAATGCGGTTTTTTCCTTTTCCATGGCAGCATAGTCTGCCCGGAGACGGCTGGAATCCAGTGAGGATAAGTCGATTCCTGCTCTGTCAAGAATCCCCTTTGATTTCATATCCTTTTTGTTTCATCAGACGGATAAAGTCATCATAGGTGTTGGACAGTCTGATCACAGCATCAATATCTTTCCGGAGCAGGTCTTTCCATGAGGTTCCGCTGTGGGAAGCCTCCCATTCCTCGTACTGCTTTCCACGGCGCTGTCCCGGTACAATGACGGACAGATGGTGTTCGGAGCATAGCTCATCACTGAGTGTCCGGATCCGGTAATAATTGCGTCTGCAGGTATTGTATTTGCGATGGCTGATGTTGTCCGTGGCACAGAAAATAATGTGGTTATGCACATGGTCTTTTTCAATGTGGGTCGCAAGCACATATGAGTATTTCCCTTCCAGCAGCCGGTCGGCAAGCTCCGTTCCAATTTGATGCGCTTCTTCAAAAGAGACTTCCCCGGGGGCAAAGGACTGTATTAAGTGGTGCGCCAGATTCCCATCATTACCGGTGGTTTTCCCGTTTGCAAAAGCAAATTCCAGGGCGGCGGTCCTGGCAGAACAGCCATAGGATGAAACAAACAATTCACCGTCCGTTTTGTCGGGATTACAGATGTATGCTATCGAGCGGTCAACGGTTGCTTTGATAGCATGGATGCGTGTGTATGCCATATTTTTTCCATGATCTCCTTTATTTCCCTGATGTCCTCCGGATAAAGATTCCCGGTTGTGTTGGCTCTCTTCGTGATCTGGTTTAACAGACCTCCGATCCGGGAAAGCTCCACGGAATAGTCATGGAGATGCCGGTAGTCCACCTCATAGACATAGCCGTAAATGATCAGATTCCGCAGATAAGCGGACTGACTGTTCAGACCGGACAGTCTGGTCTTATTTTCTAAAATATATTTTTCATCGTCACTCAGATAGAGCGTTAGTTTATTTTTCCTGGTTCGGTTTGCCATAGCCTTTGACCTTTCTTTCTTCATGGGGGTTAGGGGGAGAATCCCCTTATGTGTACGGACATATCCAATGCTTGCTGTTCTTGTGCAAATCCCCTTTGGAGATTTGCGGGTTTTGGCTGCAAAGGCAGCCGGTATAAAACCCTCCTCCAGGAAATTATTGTATCAGCAGAAAAGGAATTTGAATGCCTCAAACCAAAAAAGGATGACGCAAAACCAAAAAAGGACGGAGATATTCTTTCATTCTGTTGGTAGAATAAAAGTGCAAAGAGGGGGGAACGCATGTCCTATGAAATTACAAAAGCAGATTTGCAGGAGATTGGAGAGCGTGTCAAACAGATTCAGAAGCTGGCAGCGTTAACAAACTTTGAGATAGCGACTCTGTTAGGCATATCAGAAATTCAATACGATAAACTTCTTCATGGGGTCAGCATGATCACCGAAGACAAATTTTTAAGGTTACACAGGGAGCTTGGGGTTAGTCTGGATTTTCTGTTCACAGGATACGAGAGGGAAGGCAAGTTCATATCCGGGGAAGGAAAGATTCTGACAGATGTGGAGTTCTATATTTTTTCAAACGAGATCGCCAACTATGTCAAGCAGCTGCCTCTAGAACGGAAGAAACAGAAGATGATGGAAATGGTAATCATGTTCCACAAAATCTTTGAAACGATATAAACAGATTTCATCATTCACAGAAAGCACACAAGAAGTTTGACAACTGTTTTTCCTTGTGTGCTTTTATGACTGATGAGGTCATGAAAGGATTCAGAAGGCAGAAGAGATTCTGCCTGCCGCACCTTGACAATCGAATAGGTAAATGCATACAGGACGTGTGGAATATGTGGAGCCACTATGCGGACACGCCGGGAGCAACCTGCTTTCTTTTTATCAATGCAATATATAATAGGAAGTGTAAGCGATGGAATACGGAAACAGCGTATTGAAGTAAGGTTTGGAGCGATCAATGTCTGGCAAAATGCACAGCAGTTGTGTGGGGCGGGGATACATATTTTTAATAATGATACTTCCGGATTGTAAAGAGACCTTCAGTCCGGTCAATCTGAATGACGGTGCAAGACCGATGTGGGCAGAGTAATGACCTGTCACCTGTATGGCATTTTTATCTGCCTGTGAGAGCCTGCAATAGGATTGTGGGTTGTCATTGGCAGATAAGATATGTGTTAAGATGGAAGGGAAATATTATCGAGAAGAAAAGATTATTGAGATATAGTATGCAACTATCTATGTTGAGGCAACTTTTAAATAAGCAACTGATAAATGAATTTGAATATGAAAAAATAAAGAAACGTCTGATGAAGGATTATAACATTATATCTGATATTACAGCTTGAATTATTTAGTGTATTTTAATATAATAAACATGAACACTATGGAGGGAACACAAAAAGGAGGGCGTATGCAAGTTGAAGTTATCAAAGCGAATAATCCTTTTGATGAGATTGCAAAAGTAAGAAAGATTGACCGCTTGAGAGTAGCTGCGTATTGCCGTGTTAGTACGGATGATGAGGATCAGATTAAGAGTTATAATTCGATGGTAAAGTATTACACGGAACTTATTAAAAATAATAATCAATGGATTTTTGCAGGAGTATATGCAGATAAAGCTATTACGGGAACGAAGGTGGATAAAAGAGAAGATTTTCAACGTTTGACCTAGATTATTCACGGATCAGCCGTGAAAGTGGCTGAAAGCCACATAGTTACTGTATTTTAGCTGAATATTGCTTTTCACCTATCAAGTGAATGAAAAAAGAGCATCCATTTGTGGTAAAATTAAGGTGTTCAAAGTCTTAACAATCCCAAACAAAGGAGCCCTTTATGAGTATTGTAAACACCTTAGCCTTAGAAAGCAATAGACAGATTAAAATAAATTTTGATGGAGGAGATCTCTCATCCGATGCAGGCTTGCTTCTTATCAAAGAATTCATAAGCAAACTTGGTATTGATACGCTTTTAGAAAAAGCGTTTAAAACCAATGATCCTGCTTTATTCCGATATCATTCGGATCCAAAAAACCTGCTCCAAATGATATATATGATTATTGCCGGTTATTTCGAGGATGATGCCTCTGATGAACTGACAAATGATCCTGTATTCAAGTCTGTACTTGAAAAAGATGCGCTTGCATCACAGCCTACGGTATCAAGATTCTTTAACCGTATGGATGAAGACACTTTAAACCAGTTCCTTGCGATTGCCAGAGTACTTCGGAGGAAAATTTACAGTATTCAGATGCCACAGGCTGTTATTCTGGATCTGGATTCCACTCTTCTTGATGCATACGGCAGGCAGGAAGGCAGAGCCTTTAACTTTCACTATCAGAGCAATGGTTATCATCCACTTGTCTGTTATGATGGAATGACCGGGGATCTGATAAAGATCCAGCTGCGTGATGGAACACAGTATTCCTGCACCGGAGCAGTTGATTTTTTGCAGCCGGTACTGGATGAATATCTGCATGACTATCCGGAAATCCCTATTCTACTTCGTGGTGATAGCGGTTTTTCTACGCCTGATCTTTATAAGCAGTGTGAGGAAAACGGCACAAGCTATGTGATCCGGCTGA
>ERZ1673739.1971-NODE-1971-length-19271-cov-19.247138_pt1 | contig 19271 bp, 19 predicted proteins | sample MGYA00580210_ERZ1673739 | MGnify/ENA primary metagenome ERZ1673739 (study PRJEB41218, sample SAMN15661749) | gut metagenome | host: Homo sapiens | place: Canada: London | collected 2015-08-20/2019-03-30 | study: EMG produced TPA metagenomics assembly of...
CAAGTGGCTGAAGGGTCCGCACTCGAAATGCGGTAGGTCGGGCAACCGGCGCGAGGGTTCAAATCCCTCCATCTCCGCTTTTCTGCCGATTTATGACAGGAAGAATTTTATTTATATTTTATTATACAAAAAGCACTCTCATCTCTTGACAATTGTATATTTTATATGTATAATTGCAACAGTGATGAAAACACAATTTAATATAGGGGATTGGTCAAATGGTATGATAGGGGTCTCCAAAACCTTTGGTGGGAGTTCGATTCTCTCATCCCCTGCTATTAGAATCGCTGAAAAACCTTAATTAAGGATTTTCAGCGTTTTTTATTGTATGGCAGAAAAAGTGATCGCCCGGCCTGTCATATCAACATCCGGGCGATCACTTTTCAATATTTTACTTCTCACTGCATTCATATCGTGAAAATCTCTGCACGTGTCCACATGCGCTTATCACTTCAGTTTCTTCAGATTATCCGGTCCAAATCCAAATGGCAACAGTTCCTTTAACGTAAAGATATCATATTTTTCTCTGCTGACTGCCAGTATGATCTGAAAGGTTTCCGGATCACAGAACTCCATCATAACCTGTCTGCATACTCCACAGGGTGCTGCATACTCTGTAGGAACACCATCCTTGCCGCCAACGATACAGATTGCCTGAAAGTCTCTCATGCCTTCACTGACCGCTTTGAAAAAAGCAGTTCTTTCCGCACAGTTTGTTGGAGTATAGGCAGCATTTTCTATGTTACACCCGGTATAATAGGTACCGTTTTTTGCAAGAAGTACCGCCCCTACATGAAAATGTGAGTATGGCGCATAGGAATAGTCCATCTGTCTGATCGCCAGATCGATCATTTCTTGGATCTGTTTCTTTTCCATGATTTTCCCACCTTTCCTGAATCAGACATGTATATCGTTATTCTGCCTTTTTCTGTGCCTGTTCTGCACGGATCAATTCACGGATTGCCTGTACTGCAACCTGGATTGCCTTATCGGTATCATGTACCACAGGATTATCCAAACCCAGCTTTTCTCTTTCCTGATTTGCAAGCACCAGGAAGCAGGAGCCCACACGTACTTTTAAATGGCTTGCCACTATAAAAAGAGCAGCGGATTCCATCTCCGACGCAAGACAGCCGAGACGTTTCCACGCCTCCCATTTATTCATCAATTCATAGCTGACCGGCTTGGTTTCCGGCTCATGCTGGCCATAAAAGGAATCCTTACATTGTACCACACCTGTGTGGAATTCACATCCTTCTTTCTTTGCTCCTTCCACAAGTGCATTGATCACTTCCAGATTTGCCACTGCCGGGAATTCAATAGGTGCATACTCTTTGCTGGTGCCCTCCATACGGATCGCGCCCGTTGCAACAACAATATCACCACTTTTTACCTCCGGCTGCATTCCACCGCAGGTTCCGATGCGTACAAATGTATCAGCCCCGCACCGATAAAGCTCTTCCATTGCGATAGAAGCGGACGGTCCGCCGATTCCGGTAGATGTCACACTTACCTTCACTCCGTCCAGTGTTCCGGTGTATGTTACGTATTCCCGGTTATCTGCTACCAAAACCGGATCCTCAAAATACTGTGCGATCTTTTTGCAGCGTTTCGGATCTCCCGGTAAAATAACGTAACGTCCCACTTCTCCTTTTGCTACCTGAATGTGATACTGTCTGTCCGCATCCTCTGAATAATTTTTCATGTTTGTTTCCCCCTTTCTCAGCTAACAGTTTCCCTATTCCTTATGAATAAAAAAAAGACTGCATTTTCATACAATCCAGTCCTTTATTCTTTTATTTTAACCTTGCTTCCCATCGATCCCTGCAAAACTGTATTGTCTTACATTACAGTCAGATTTTCGTATTTGCTCAGTCAATGTCAAACCTCTTTTGTCTTTATCCCATTATAACATAGATTCATTTTCTTCAAAAGCTTAATATAAACATGTTCCACAAACCACGGTTCTGTTGATCTCATCAATGCTTCTTCCGGTGAAAACCAGGCTACACCGCTGTTTTCATCTGCTTTTATGGAAACAGCCTCTTCTGAATCTGCCTCAAGGAGATATGTTAGGTTAAAGTGCAAATGGCTGGATACATATTTTCCTTTTTTCATATGGCCGTCTACAGTCAGGGATTCCAGGGAAAAAATCTCTTCTGACACCGGACGAACATTGGAAATCCCTGCCTCTTCTTTTACTTCTCTGACAGCAACGGACAGTAAATCCTTCTCGCCATCTGCATGTCCTCCAAGCCAGGACCAGGAATTGTATATGTTGTGATATACCATAAGGACTTTCGTCCGTTCTCTGTTTACTACCCAGGCAGAAGCTGTCATATGGGCTACTGCATTTTCCCTGGAAAAAGCATTCTCATTATTTCTGATCCAGTCCAGGATCAGGATTTTATCTTTTTCTTCCTGCTCATTATATGGCTTGTATTTTTCTATCTGATCGATCAGTTTCTGGCGTGTTATCATTATGCACTCTGTCTCTTTCTTAAATATCCATAAATGTATTTTTAGTCAAGCGGATAAAAGCATCCGCTTCGCTACTTGCTCATAACCGGATAACTGCTTCACAGTTTATCAGAAGGAGCTTGTAACTATCTTTTTTATTTAATACCCATCCTTTAACCGGACAATATTTTTTAATTTTTTTCCATTCAGATATCGTTCCATATTTTCCATGCAGATGTTCCAGATCATATCCTGGACTTCAGCGTTTCCACCGAAGCTCGGTCCTGCAATGTGTGGAGTGATAAGGACGTTTTCCATATTCCAAAGAGGTGATGTCTCCGGCAATGGTTCTGTTTCAAATACATCCAGGACCGCTCCTTTTAAGTGGCCTTCCTCCAGTACTCTGATCAGGTCTTCTGTTGGAATGAGGCTTCCTCTTCCTACATTAACCAGAATTGCATCTTTTTTCATGGAATACAGCCGTTCGTAATTCAAAAGGCCTTTTGTTTCCGGTGTTCCCGGGAGACAGCCGATCACAATGTCCGCTTTCTGAAGCTGCTGATCCAGCGCTGTCAGATCATATACCTCATCAAACTCTTTCATCTGCTGCAAATGCTCCGGGACTGCAGTTCTTTTTATTCCAGTCACATGCGTTTCAAACGCTTTCATTCTATGGGCAATATTTCTTCCTATATTCCCTGTTCCCAGGATGAGAATGTTTTTTCCATATATGGTTTCTGATGATCGATTCTGTACCCAGAGGTGTTTCTGTTTGTTCTTCCAGTAGTTCGGAAGTTCACGGTACAGCGCAATGATATTCCCGATCACATATTCTGATATGATCTTTCCAAAAGCGCCGGAAGCATTGGTTAATGTAACTCCTGTCGGGAATGCTTTCATTTTTGTATATTTGTCCGCACCGGCCCAGGTCAGCTGGATCCAGCGAAGATTTTCTGCTTTCAGGATTTCTTCTTCCTCTGGCTCTCCGATCACTACTTCTGCTGCTGCGATCGCATCCTCAGTTTCTTTGCCCTGAAATGTAAATTCGCACTGATCTCCGAATTTTGTTGCAAACTGATTTTGAATTTCTGCATTGCATTGTGGTTTTAGTAAAACTTGTATTTTTTTCATGTTTTTCTCCGCAAATCATCTTTATCAGCTATATCCTACCATAATTAACAGCCATCTGCTATTATTTTCTGTTATTTCTGCCGCTGATACCTGGTCACTGCCAGGATCATGCAGACAAAAACTACCGCAAACATAGCTTCCAGTCCAATGCCTTTCCACACCGATACAGATGCCTCACCTGTTAGGTGGCTATAACTTCCAAGAGTCTCATTTACGTTTTCATACCAGTAAACAGGAAGAAACTGAGACACTTTCAGGACGTTTCTGTCCATAATATTCATGGGAACAAACACACCACACAGAAAGCACATTCCAAGAGACAGGATATTTGCGATCCCGCTTAACATGTTGCTGTTTTTTACAAAAAGACCGATCAGATAGGAAAGTGAAAGTGCCACTGCCATCATTACCAGAGTGTTCAGTACATAGTATCCGAAATTTTCTGAACCGAGAAATGTTTTTCCATACATAAGGATGGCTCCAGCCATACCGATTCCCCATAAGCCCCCACCCATCACAAACATGGCCAGAAGCCCTTCCAGACTCTGTCGTCTTGCAGAGATCGCAGATGCCTGCATTCTCTTTGGTATATCGTCTTTTTTGAAAGCCATCAACACGTAGCCCATCACATAGCAAAGTAATGCAAGAAACAGATATGGAATATATCGGAAATAATAGAGCCATCCGGACGTACCACTGTTTTCATCTGTATCCAGCATGGTGACTTCTCCTCTTTTTTTATCCAGGATCGCTGTTGCCGCTTCCTTCTGGGAAAAACCGGCTTTCAGATATGTCCGCATTGTATTCAGGCAGCTCTCAAGCTGTTGATCCACATAATATGCCGAATAAGATCCGGGCACCTTGGTCACAGAAATACTTTCGCCGTTTACCATACAGCTCTCATAAAAATCCTCAGGAATCACCACGATGTACTCTACATTTCTGTAAAAAAGCTCTTCCTGAAGCTTCTCCCTGTTATCCTCCAGCATGGTCACGTGATGCGTACCTTCAAGCCATTTTACCAGTCCTTCTGCAAGTGGTCCGTTGTCTTTATCCACCACTCCGATCTTTATTTTTTCGCTTTCATAGCTGGTATAAGTTTCCTTACCGGCCGCTGCCTGAAGTGCCATTGTCACTCCGAAAAAAATGCCCAGATACAGGAGGATCAGACCTGTATTTTTTTTCATGATCCTCATATAGCCTTTAAATACTGTCATAACGTTCCCTCCTGACCATGAAAAAGGATGCCATCACCAGCACCACGCACATTACCGCCAGTGTGATCAGATTTCTATAGTATCTGGTCATATCATCATATACATTGATACAGTAAAACGCATCTGAGATCAGTGATGCAGGATTGATCCGGTTCACAAATGGAACACTTTTTTCCACGATATCCTTCATATTTCCGTTCATCAGTCCGGCAAGAAAGCTGCTTACCATAGAGATTCCAAGCATGAGCCCGATTCTGACGCCTTCCTGCATTTTTCCGAAGCTGCCTATAAACATTCCCATAGATACACCGATGAGACTTCCGAAAAAAGATACCACCAGCATTTTTCCCATCTGTCCCTGAAAATCCAGATTGAGAATATACCGGAGATACAGGATCAGAATGATCACGTCCACATAGCCCAGAGCAAAAGATGTCAGCTGGTCTGTAAGGATCAGCTTCAGCTTGTGGGTCGGCGTTACACACCGTCTGGCTGCCAGAGGTGTGATATTGGCCTGGATCCCAATCGCAGAGCCAAATCCGATAAAGCATCCATACAGGCAGGCCATGGCGATCAGTGCGTAAAAGAACTGCACATTTCCGTCAATGGTCCGGCCACCAAGAGAGACTTCCCTTACCAGGCTGTCGGAACTTAACAAGGGTTTCATGGTTTCCATATCCATCTGCGGATTTTTTTTCATGATATTGGTGATGGTCGTTCTGGTGTTTTCACAACTGTCGAGAACTGTCTGAAGGATACTTTCTTCTATTCCGGTTCCTGCTACTGTAAGGGAAGGCTCTTTTCCCACATAATAAATCCCTTCTACTTTTTTATCCTGCAGTGCTTCCAGCGCTTCCTTTTCCGACATTTCTTCTGCTTTTAAAAGATCCGGACTGCTTTTTTCCACTTCATCCAGATAGGTCATTAAAAACGTATCCGCAGAAGCTTCCTTCACCACTGCCACCGGAACCGTCTGAAAATCTGCTTCATTGATATTTCCGAATGCAAAATAGAAAAAAGTTCCAAGCACAAGCGGAAAGACAAGCGGCCAGAATACAATGTTAAAATTCCGGATCTTGGAAAGAAAACTGTATTTCAGTAAATGCAACATCTCCCATCCCTCCTAATCTCTCAGCTGTTTTCCGGTGATCTCCAGAAAGACATCATTTAATGTAGGCAGTTCGGAAAAGACTCTTCCAAAAGAAATATCCTGGCTTTGCAGATAATTAAGAAGACGGATCAGGTTATGCTTCGCATCGGTACAGCGCACGACCAGCACCTGTTTTTCATACTGCACATCAAACACATGCTCCAGTGTGCGGATATCCCGGAGATTTTTTTCTTCCAGGGCAATGGCTTCTACGGTGATGGTCTCTCCTGTTTTGATCATCTGCTTCAATTCTTCCTTTGTTCCCTGAGCGATGACTCTTCCGTGATCCATGATGGCGATCCTGGTACAGATCTGCTCCACTTCTTCCATGTAATGGGATGTGTAGATAATGGTGGAGCCCTGGTGATTCAGCGTCTGGATCCCTTCCAGGATCTTGTTTCTGCTCTGTGGGTCTACAGCTACCGTCGGCTCATCCATAATGATCAGTCTTGGCTTGTGGGCGATCCCGCAGGCAATGTTCAATCTTCGTAAAAGGCCCCCGGAAAGCTTCTTCGGGTACATTTTGCGGAAATCTTCAAGACCTGTAAATTCAATGGCATCCTCCACCAGCTCTTTTCTCCGTTTCCTGTCCCGTATGTAAAGGCCGCAGAAATAATCGATATTTTCCTGCACTGTCAGCTCATCAAAAACGGCTACATTCTGAAGCACGATCCCAATCTGTTCCTTGAGCTTATAGCTGTCCGGCTTCATCTCTTCTCCGAATATCTTTATTTCACCTCTGTCATATTTCAGCAGTGACAAGAGGCAGCTGATGGCCGTTGTCTTTCCCGAGCCGTTGGGACCAAGTAATCCGAAGATCTCACCCTCCCGGATATCCAGTTCCAGATGATTCAGTGCGGTAAGATCACCGTATCGTTTTACCAGATTTTCTATGTGGACCATACTCTGTGGCATATGTTTTCCTCCTTTTTTACAGTCCGTTAAGCAGGACTTTTATGTCTTTTTCGCAGAAATTCATATTTCTTCTATGATGCCATTATATCCTTTTCTTCTGTCTGCTCCAAGTGTTGAATGTCACCACCTGCGAATGACAAATGTCATGTCTTTTTCAGAAGGATAGATTTTTCTTTGCAGGGAAGGAACCGGTATATTATAATAAAGGCACATTGATTTCAGAAATTTGTGCAGCAAAAGGGGGCTTCCGGAACAGGATACGATAATTTTAGCCGGTTATCTGCCTGACTTTCGGAAAATGCTGTAATTCTGAGAAAGGAGGGTATATTTTTTATGCGTTATTTTACAGATTCCATACTATTGCTTTTATACAGTACTTTAACATTTTTTTATGTGCCTGCAGATCAGGCTCTTGTGTTTGCCCTCCTTTTTGCGGTGATCCTTTGCTGCATTACTTATCTGTGCAGGGTATGTAAAACAGAATCCTGTTCACACAATTCTTTGCCAGTATTGAAACCCGCCGGAAATATCATTCCGGTTCTTGCAGGAAGCTATGTGATCTTTGGATTATGTTCCCTGTGGTTTTCGGATCTTCTTCTGTTTTTCCCGCTGCTGCTGTATCAGACCTTATCTGCCGGGCTTTTTCCTCTGGCAGTGGCTGCGCTTCCACTTTGGGGATTTCTGGTTTTTCAGATCAATAAATTTCCGGCAGTTCTTTGTCTGCTTGGGATTTTGGGTTTCGTTCTCTCATTTTTTCTCTGGCTCTATGCCGGAAAATATCAGGCTCTTTACCAGGATTTTCATCAGATCCGGGATGACAGTGAGGAACATACGCTTCTTCTTTCTGAAAAAAACAAGGCACTTCTGGAAAAACAGGATTACGAGATTTATGCTGCTACATTGCGCGAGCGAAACAGAATTGCCAGAGAGATCCATGATAATGTGGGACATGTACTATCCCGTTCTATCCTTATGACTGCTGCCTGCAAAACCATCAACAAAAATGATTCTCTTGATCCTCTGCTTGGAAATCTGGAAGAATCCCTGAACGGTGCTATGAACAGCATCCGTTCCAGTGTACATGATCTTCATGACGATGCGATAGATCTGGAAGATGCCATAAAAGGACTTGTAAAGGATTTCACCTTCTGCCCGGTGAATCTTACTTATGATATGTCCAGGCAGATTCCAAGAGAGGTGAAATACAGTCTGATCAGTATTACAAAGGAAGGGCTTTCCAATGTGATGCGGCATAGTAATGCGGATTCTGTGGATATTCTTCTGCGGGAGCATCCTGCACTTTATCAATTGTGCATTGAGGATAATGGGACACCGGAAAATGGAATTCCGGATATTCAAACTGGATCAGACAGCAATAAGGCCAAAAATATTTCCGGTGGTATGGGACTGTCCAATATCCGTGACCGTGCAAAGACGCTGGGCGGTACGGTCCAGATTACGCAGGAGAATGGTTTTCGGATCTTTGTGACGATCCCGAAATCTGTTTCTAATTGAATCAGACAGATATTTCTCACTTTGCCGGAAACCTTCCTGATTTGATCAAAGTACTTTCCCGGCATATTGGATCCGTCTGTTTTTTCTGATCTGTAAATTTATTTTTTATAACTCATAAACAGGAGATTTTGACATGAAAATTATAATCGTAGACGACGACTGCCTGGTTGCAGGAGCACTAAAAACCATTCTTGAAGCAAACCCGGATATCGAAGTGACTGCCACCGGCTCTGATGGTGAAGAAGCCTGCTCTCTGTACAGAGAGTATCTTCCGGATATTCTTCTGATGGATATCCGTATGAAAGGAATGGACGGACTGGAAGCTTCCAGAAAGATCCTGGGCGAATTTCCGGAGGCAAAAATTCTTCTTCTGACTACTTTTTCCGATGATGAATATATTGTAAAAGCCCTCCGCCTCGGCACAAAGGGTTATCTTCTGAAGCAGGATCATACCAGCATTCTTCCAGCTCTTCAGGCGGTTTACTCCGGCCAGACCGTATTCGGCACAGATAGGTCCATCTTGTTTCATGTCCGCTGCTGCTGACATAGGTATATTCTTCCCTCAGACGATCCAGCTTTTTTGCGGTTTCTTTCTGTGCTGAAATATCACTGGCCGCCAGATTTTCTCCATGATAGACGATATTTTGCTGATCATCCACCACAAAGCCTCCGGAATTCCGTTCAATAATATTAGCCAGAGGCTGGAATACTTTTCCGTAATCCAACAAAATACAGAGCACAGCCTCCCTGATCTTACCATCATATATTTCCCTGACTGCCGCGATCTGACGATTATCCCGGTCCACGATCCACTGAACCGTCACGGTATTATTTAATTTGTCACTCCACCATTCCCCATCAACCTCTGAAAGCGGAGCCAAGGTATATTCATGGCGCACGGGAATGCTTTCTGCAAAAAGATGTATCCCCAGAATTGCTTCGTGGTAGGATTTCGGCACCGTCAATAGCGGATCCACAACTTCCGTATACTGTTCATATGCAGTATAACGATCCATATCTTTGTTGAAGATCACCTCCTGGATTTCAGGAGAATAGGTAAGATAATTCAAAAGGCTGGCATAAATTTCGATCTGCCCGTCAATGTTTTCTCTGGTCTGCTCCAAAATGGAGTACATATCCTCCATCTCATTTTTCCGTACAAGACTACTCATACGACTGTGACTATACAGTGCCAACACCGTCATCGGCACCAGGGATACCACCACAAGAAGATTTGTCAGCTTGTACCGGTATTTCATATTATTATACTTCTTCAGAAGACTCTTCATCCTCATTGTTTCCTTTCCGATAGGACTCCGGGCTGCTTCCGTAATATTCCCGGAAGCTCCGGCAGAAATACGAAGAATTGGCAAATCCTACCTGCTCGCTGACCATGGCTACTTTCATGTTGGTGGTTCGTAGAAGCTCCTTGGCCTTTTCCATGCGGAACACACGGATAAAACGATTCAGGTTCATCCCCGTCTCCTTCTTGAAAATAAAGCTGAGATAGCCGGAAGAAAGATATACTTTTTCTGCCAGTGTTTCCAGATTCAGATCTTCCGCATAGTGATTGTAAATATAATTTTTGACTGCTGCCACCTCATCTCTGGATTCGCTCATGGAACGGTCCAGGAACTCCTCGTACTGGCGGATATTTTTTTCTGTAACCTCAATGATCTCCTGAATGGTAGAACAGCCATACAGATGATCCACCTCCAGATCCAGCCTGTGCTCTCCGGCAAAACGATTCTCCTGAAACAGCTCCCTTATCACATTGGAAAAAACAAATTTCACATACATGGCCGAAAACTGGGTATTGGACTGATATTTGGATGCCAGGCTGCGGAAATGGCTCCACAGCTGCTTCAACATCCTTTCTGGAAATATCTTCTGAGATTTTTTCCATAAGTCTGGAATCCTGCTCCTCTTCTCCGGTATTTTTTTCCTCGTCCTCCTCGCTGGTGTAGACATGGATATCCGGATGATAAAATTTTTCTTCCATCTGCTGCTCCAGATGTTCCATGATTTCCGGCAGTTCCTGATATCCGTCAAAACGCCGGCTTACAGCCAGATGAAAGCGAACAGGATGAAGGCGCTTCAGAAGATTATAGACATTTTTTGCCACAAGGACATAATCACAGTACACATCCTTAAAAAGAAGCAAAGATTGACGGCCATTAAGATTCAAATAGAAGAAAGAACGGCGAAGCTCTTCCCGGATCTCAAGGGGAACCTCATCACTGGCAGAATCAAAAAAAGCTTCATCCGATTCAATAAGAATTGCACAGTGCCACTGCTCCCAGACAGAAAAATCCACAATTCCTTCCGCTTCCTTCAGACGCTCCTGATCTCCGGAATAAATGTAGCCTAACAGAAAATACTGCTGAAGAAAGCTCTTTTCTTTTATGGACTGCTGCTCTTTATTTTTCCGGGATGCGATCTCCTTCTGGATCTTCTGTATGGTGTCATGAAAGCGGTCCGGATCCACCGGTTTCAGTACATAATCCGTCACACCATAGCGGATCGCCTCCTGAGCAAAAGCAAAATCTCCATAACCGCTGAAAATGATAATTTCCAGATCCGGATATTCCTCTCTTGCTTTTTTTGAAAGCTCCAGACCATCCATATGCGGCATTTTGATATCTGTCAGCATCAGATCCACCGGATGCTTTCTCAGCTCATTTAATGCCAGCTTGCCATTAGCCGCCTCATAAATCTCCCACTCTCCCTCCTCCATAGACAGAAGAAAGCGGATTCCGTCACGTTCCAGTTTTTCATCATCTACCACCAAAACTCTGTACATTCCTCACCTCGCCAAATATGGCCTGATCCACGTAAAAGCACGCAGAGCAGGCCGTTTTTCTTTCATTTTAACATTATTCAACTAATTTGTCAGCCCTTAACAGCTCCTGCAACCACACCTTCAATGATATATTTCTGGCATGCAAGATAGAAGGCAATGATCGGAATGATGGAAAGAACAAGAACGCCCATCATCGCTCCCATATCAATGGTTCCGTAACCGCCCTTCAGATACTGGATGGCAATGGAAATGGTTTTATATTTCTTGATATCAAGTACCAGATATGGAAGAAGATAATCATTCCAGATCCACATGGTTTCCAGGATCGCTACAGTTACACAGGTCGGTTTCATAACCGGAAGAACCACTTTAAAAAATGTCTGGATCGGGGTACAGCCATCGATCATGGCAGCTTCCTCGATCTCGATCGGAATGGATTTTACAAAACCGCTGAACATAAATACCGCAAGTCCTGCTCCATATCCAAGATAAATGATGATCAGTCCCCACGGAGTATTCAGTTTCAGGATGTTTGCGATCTTGGAAAGAGTAAACATTACCATCTGGAATGGTACGACCATGGAAAACAGACACAGCATGTACATGGTTTTTGTCAGCGTGTTGGTAACACGGTTGATGTACCAGGCACACATGGAGGTACAGAGCAGAATTACCGCAACAGAAAATACTGTGATAAATAATGTCCATCCAAATGCCTGGAAAAATCCGGTTTTTGTGAGACCATTTACATAGTTTTCCAGACCTACGAACATTTTATCCGTTGGGATCGCAAAGGGATAACGACTGATGTATGCTTTTTTCTTAAAAGAATTAATCAAAACCAGAAGGATCGGGAAAATATAAGCAACAGATACCACACTCAGGATCGCAGTCCACAGACCGCTGAATTTTACTTTTTTATTCATTACTGCTGTACCTCCTTACTTCTTGTGAGACGATTCTGGATCATGGCAATTGCTCCAACCAGGATAAAGAAGATCACGGCCTTCGCCTGTCCTACACCTTCCCATCCGGTACGTCCATAGAAGGTATTGTAAATATTCAGTGCAAGCATTTCTGACATATTGGAAGGCTCACCATTTGTAAGAGCAAGGTTCTGGTCAAAAAGCTTGAAGGAGTTGGTAAGTGTCAGGAAAGTACAGATGGTGATGGACGGCATGACCATAGGAATGATCACATGCTTCAGAAGCTGTCCTTTGTTCGCACCATCGATCTGTGCAGCCTCGATCAGTTCACCCGGGATATTCTGGATACCTGCAATGTAAATGATCATCATATATCCGATCTGCTGCCAGCACATCAGGATCACAAGACCCCAGAATCCGTAAACAGAAGAATATGTAAGTGTTTTATTGATCTGAAGAAGCAGACCGTTTAACAGAAGCTGCCATACATAACCAAGGATGATTCCACCGATCAGGTTTGGCATAAAAAATACAGTACGGAATATATTGGTTCCTTTGATCTTCTTGGTCAGAAGCAACGCAACTGCAAAACCGATCACATTGATCAGAACTACTGATACAACCGTAAATGCGGTGGTGTACCATAATGCATGTCCAAAGGTTCCATCCTCAGTAAAAATCTTCACATAGTTCTGTAATCCCACGAATTTTGCATCCGTTACTGTGGTAAATTTACAGAAGGAAAGATATACGCCCATGATAAAGGGAACGATAAATCCAATGGTAAATGCCAGCAGGGTAGGCAGGACAAAAACCGGAAAATACTTTTTCATCATCTTATTCTGCATGTTTTCTCTTCCTTTCTCCTGAGGATGCATCCTTCCCTACTTTACGCATCCTCCCTTCATTGAAAGAGGCAGGCGGAAACCGCCCACCCCTTCGTGATCACGTTTCAGTTATACCTTATCAGCCTTCATTTGCTGCTTTGTACTCTTTTGCCCATCCGTCAACAAATGCAGTTTTCACAGCATCCCACTCGCCGGTACCCTGTGCATACTCAAGCATTGCACTGCCGACCTGGTTTTTCCACTCTTCAGAAGGCATGGTTGTAAAGTTCCATGAAACCGGAGTTTTACCAGCTTTTACATATTCGTCGGCTGCTTTTACAAGCGGATTTGCAGACTCATAATTCTCATCAAAGGTCTTGAATGGTGTTGTAAATCCCATTTCCTGGCTTATAGATTCTCTTCCTTCATCACTTGTGATAACCCAGCTGAGGAAATCAAGAGTTGCCTGGATATCCTTCTCATCTGCTTTTTTGTTTACGCACCAGTAGTTCTCACTGCCTGTGCAAAGTCCCTGGTCCTCTTCACCATCTACACCAATATAGATTGGAAGCATTCCCATATCCTCGTCTGCTACTTCGTTATCTTTGATGTTATCATAAGCCCAGGTTCCATTCTGATAGAACACAGCCTCTCCAAGACCAAATTCAGCATTTGCATCATCGATAGTCTTGCTGGAAAGAAGGCTTGGCTCACAGGTAGAATCTGTGATATAAAGGTCAAACAGGTTCTTGAAGTTGTCAAGATAGGTCCCTTTGATCGCATCTGTGGATGTGATTCCGTCTTCTTTGTACTCATAATAGATTGGAAGGTTTGCAAGGTGTGTCTTGAAGCGCCAGTCACTGGAAGAATCAAAGCCTGCGGAAGTAAATGCACCGTCAACTCCAAGGTCATCTTTCTTAGCCTGGATATCATCTGCAACCTTCTTTAATGTCTCAAAATTGTTGATCTCATCTGCAGACTTGATCACAGCGCCATCCATCTCACAGTATTTCTTAAGAAGCGCTTTGTTGTAAATAATTCCATATGTTTCAATTACATAGGCGATACCGTCAACTGCACCGCTGTCCTCCTTCAGTACGAAATCGTCACTCTCCACATTTTTGTAAACATCGCTGTCTTTCAGGTCATAGCAATAATCCTTCCAGGATGCAAGTCCAACCGGTCCGTTAACCTGGAACAGTGTCGGAACCTCATCCTTGGCCATCTCTGATTTCAGAGTAGACTCATAAGTTCCGGAAGCAGCTGTAACAACGGTAACCGGTACACCAGTCTCATCGGTGTATTTCTTTGCCAGGTCTGACCACTGATCTGCCTGCTCCGGTTTAAAATTCAGATAATAAACAGAGCCTTCACTGTCATCCCCTTTTGCCATAGCAGGAACTGCCGGGATCATGGTAGCTGCCATTAAAGCTGCAAGACCAAATGCTGTTGCTTTTTTCATTCTCATAATCGTACCTCTCCTTTACCTTATATGATATTCAATTTGTTTCGCGGATATGCTTAAAACGTCCATTTCGCATATTCCTGACCGATAAGCTTCAAATCAGCTTCTCGATTAACTTGATATTATTGTAAATCGAAGAGGTCATTTTCACTATATAAAAAAATCAAGAAACATGTTGATTTTTTTATATAGTAAAAATATTGATATTTTATCATGAAAAAAGAAGCCGGAACAGGCTTGCTCCCATTCCGGCTTCTTCCATATATTATTTTCGATTCATCATGCTTTATTGACAGATCCGAAAAGCTCCATTTTCTCTTTAACAGTAGCTTTGATCGCTTCTGCTCCAGGTGCAAGAAGCTTACGTGGGTCATATCCTTTACCCTGCTGATCTTTACCCTCTTCAATGTATTTACGTGTAGCTTCAGCAAATGCAAGCTGGCACTCTGTATTTACATTGATCTTGGAAACGCCAAGGCTGATCGCTTTCTTGATCATGTCTGCCGGGATACCTGTACCACCGTGAAGAACAAGCGGCATATCTCCTGTCAGTTTCTGAATAGCATCCAGAGTCTCAAAGCTTAAGCCCTGCCAGTTAGCCGGATATTTTCCGTGAATGTTACCGATACCAGCTGCAAGGAAGTTGATTCCGAGATCTGCAACTCTCTTGCACTCCTCAGGATCAGCGCACTCGCCCATACCAACAACACCATCTTCCTCGCCACCGATGGAACCAACCTCTGCCTCAAGAGACATGTTGTGCTCAGCAACGATCTTAACCAGCTCTTTAGTCTTAGCTACGTTCTCATCGATCGGATAATGAGATCCGTCGAACATAATGGAAGAGAAACCAGCCTCAACACATTTCAGGCATCCATCATAGCTGCCGTGGTCAAGATGAAGAGCAACCGGAACAGTGATGTTCAGCTCTTCCATCATACCGTTAACCATACCTACAACAGTCTTATAACCTGTCATGTATTTACCGGCACCCTCGGAAACACCAAGGATTACAGGAGAGTTGAGCTCCTGAGCTGTCTGAAGGATAGCTTTTGTCCACTCAAGGTTGTTGATGTTGAACTGACCAACTGCATAATGGCCTGCTTTTGCTTTTTTCAGCATTTCTGTTGCGTTTACTAACATGATAAAATCCTCCTAACCTGTATTAGGATACGGAAAAACCGTGTCCTTTATATCCAACCGTACTCATAATAGCAGATTTCCTTTGGTAAGTCCAGTATTTTACCAAAAATGCTGATGCTGTGGGAATTATTATTTTTTTTGAGAAAAAGCTTGCAATTTTATCAAATGTTATATATAATACATTTGTTGTTCACGGATGGATTCCCGAGTGGCCAAAGGGGGCAGACTGTAAATCTGTTGGCACCGCCTTCGAAGGTTCGAATCCTTCTCCATCCAGCGAATTTAGCTCTTACATCTTTGCGATGTAGGAGCTATTTTTTTGTGCAAAAAGAAAACCGCAAAGGGGCCGCAAAGCCGCGGCCCCTCTGCACACCCCTCGGGCTTTTTTTAAGGAGTTCTTGGTTGTGGATGAGGGGAGGGTGTTGACTTGTGTCTGTATGCTTGGGTATTGGATGTGGGACGCTGTGCCGATCTGGTTCCTGTATGCTTCGGTGTTGGATGCGGGATGCTGTGCCGATTTATTTTTTGGGGGATACGGCCGGCTGCTTTATTGGTTATGGATTGTTTTGAGGCCGTTTTCTGTATGCTTCGGTGTTGGATGCGGAACACTGTGCCGATCTGGTTCCTGTATTCTTCGGTGTTGGACGTGGAACGTTGTGCCGATTTATTTTTATATATTGTGTTTTTTGGGCACTGGGCAGAATGTACATTCGCTTCTATTGTCTGCTCTCTGCGGTTGAATTTTCAGCCGGGGATGTGGCAGCGGTATGGGCTGCTGCGGAGGAGGTGTGATACTGCTTAGGCTGCGGGGATCGGCGTTATTGAGACAGGGGCTGCTGTCTGAGCCAGAGGCGAGTTCTGCCCCTGTCTCAATGTTTTTAGCCGATTTCCGGAGCCTTAGCAGTATCCGCCGACGGAGCCCTGCCCGTACCGCTGCCACATCCCCGGCGTACGGTTCATTCAATCCACCACACAAAGAAAAAGACGGCCACCCCCCAAAAAGCGAGACAGCCGTCCTTTCCTCACACATCATACATAGGAAATCGAAACACCGAAAAAAATCTATTTGTTAACTCTGTTAACCGTATTACCATCCAGAAAAGCCTTGATATTATCAACCGTAATATCCATGATCCTCTGTCTGGAAGCCTGAGCAGCCCAGGAGATATGCGGAGTGATGATGCAGTTTTTAGCCTTGAGAAGCGGATTATCCCCCTTGATCGGCTCAGTAGAAACAACATCAAGACCAGCAGCATAAACCTTCCCACTATTCAGAGCATCTGCCAGATCCTGCTCAACAACAAGCTGACCACGGCTGTTGTTGATAAGGATAACTCTATCCTGCTTCCTTTGTTTGCAAGAACGATAACATCTCCCGGCTGAGCCATATCCAGTGCTTTATGGAACAGAAGGTTATCTCCTGCCGGTGCATTTACTGTAAATGCAGTTCCCAGAAGTCTTGCCTTCGGGTTCAGCGGGAAAATACTGGAATCTACGGCAGCGATCTTTCCACAGTTATCATCAATATTTGCAACTGGAATTCCACGGAAGGCTTCTACTAATTCTTTTGACGGTCTTTCAAAATTTCGTCTGATCCTACATCCTAATGCCATATGAAAACCTCTCTTCTTTTGATTTTCTTTTTTAATTGTATTTATCATATCATACAAGCTTACTATTGAATAACGAATAATTTCTCTGTATAATATAAATAATTTTTATATTATCAAAGCTTAAACCATCCTATAGACAACACCAAAGAAAAGGAGCTGTTCATATGAATCTTGCTGAAATCGAAACCTTTCTCACCATTGTAAATACCAAGAGCATCACCCGTACAGCGGATCTTCTTTTTCTTTCCCAGCCTACTGTCAGCCACCGGCTCACATCTCTGGAGAACGAACTGGGTTTTCCCCTTGTGATCCGTCAGAAAGGCCACAAGCAGGTGGAACTGACTGCCAAGGGAACAGATTTTATCATCCTTGCGGAACGCTGGATGTCTCTCTGGAAGGAAACTATGGAGTTGCAGCGCAATCAGGATTCCCTGCTACTTACCATCGGCTGTACAGACAGCCTGAACGTAGCTGTTTTCGCACCACTGTATGACAGGATCTTAAATGAACAGACCAAGCTGGACCTGAACATCGAGTCCCATCACTCTTCAGAGCTCTACGGTCTTCTTGGAGAACACAGCATTGATATCGGATTTGTCTACCACAAATTGCATTACAAGAATATCATAACAGAGAAAATCTTCGAAGAAAAACTTTATCTGATACAATCGGATCAGCCAGTGATTCCGGCTCCGGCAATACATACCGATGAGCTGGATCCATCCCTGGAGCTGTTTTTAAGTTGGGATGACAATTATCAGATCTGGCATGACCGCTGGCTTTCCTCCGCTTCCAGGCCTCACATTGCGGCAGATACCATCACACTTTTGGACCGTCTCTGGAAAAAACCGGGGAACTGGATGGTCGCACCACAGTCTGTGATCCTGGAGCTTTCCCATTACCGGCCTCTTTTTATCAGTGAACTGAAAAACACACCGCCAAACCGTGTCTGCTATAAGATCAAGCATAAATATCCAAAGTCCACTAGCAAACGTGCCGTGGAATTCTTCGAAAATGCACTGGAAGACTTTCTTGCAGAATCCACTCCGTCCTTCCCGATCGGCCAGGTATGGGAACGACAGAAATAAAAAAAACGGTAAGCACAAGTCCGTCAGGAAGATTTTCTGCTTTACCGTTTCTTCTTATTATATTATTTATACCAGGATTTTTGATCCACCGCTTTCCGCCACATAAAGCAACAACGGGCTTCGACTTGTTTCATCATATATCAAGAACACTTTGTTTACAAGGATTTTCAGCATTTCCATGAAAAACAATATTTCGTCTGATTGCGTCTATTTTCTTTTATTTGTCACAAAAATTGTCATAAAAGAGCCACGCCCGATAAAGGGAATGGCTCTGATTATTACATTATATTTTCAAGCTTTTTTATTTCATTCTGTACTCTTGCAACATCTACGTGATTGTATATGTTCATTGTAATGCTTATGTCACTATGTCCCATAATCATTTGTAAAACTTTGATATCTAGGCCAGCTTCTGCACATCTGGTGCAAAACGTATGCCTCAGCATATGTGGATGTGTCAAGTATAGGACAAAAAAATTTTATTTTTTTCTGCCGAAGACTATCTGACGCTTCCATCAGGTAGTCCCAGCACCTTTATTATCTTTTGATAAGTCATTCTTGTCCTGCTCAAGTTATCTCTGTTCTGAAAAAATATCGTCAAAATTCCATTCGATTTCAATTTCATCCTGAATCAGAGAAACAGCAGCACCCGTCACTGCAATCAGCCCCACTCTCCAGTTCATACAGGTAAGCCACAAAAGAATACAGATAAAATTCAGATGCGCACTGTTCCATGTACATGTCTGAAAAACAAATCATCACACCTGGCATTACTCGGTAAACCGTCATAACGCCCTCTCCTGTCGCATCATTTAACATAAGAACAGCGCAATTCTCATTCTGAATCACAGGCTTCACATTACTTCCAAGACTTGCAATTTCATTTACATTCAAATTTCTTCTCCTTTCACATAGTGGTATTTCTTTGTATTAGTTTCATCTAACCTTTTTTTCTATTATCTTAACATGAGAATCGAGCATTATCCAGACCTGAACGGACGACAATAATCCATTTAGA